>Ga0351889_10176_pt1 | contig 22240 bp, 15 predicted proteins | sample TotcelFGM3001M14_FD_206767 | JGI IMG/M metagenome (GOLD analysis project Ga0351889, IMG submission 206767) | Enriched cells from coal bed in the Powder River Basin, Montana, United States - Total cells FGM rep3 HSBNCT.FGM.300.1.M14 ...
CGACCGCGCCGCTGTCAGGTGCCCGTTGGAGAACGTAATCTCCATTCTTTCCCGGGCTTGCGACTAACGGGGGTCCCTCTTTTTGCCACTTCAAAGGAAAACGGTAATGGCTCAGAAGTTTGTGTATTTTTTCGGTCCGACGGGGACCGAAGGCGATGCCAGCATGGTGAACACGCTGGGCGGCAAGGGCGCGAATTTGGCGGAGATGGCGAAGCTGCAACTCCCCGTTCCGGCCGGATTTACCATTATCACCGAGTTTTGCCAAGTGTATCTGCAAGAGGGCAACCGCTTCCCGGACTCGCTGAAAGCTGACGTGATTGAAGCGTTGAAGAAGACCGAAGCGGCGATGGGCATGAAGTACGGCGATCCGGCCGACCCGCTGCTGATGTCCTGCCGCTCCGGGGCTCGCAAGTCTATGCCCGGCATGATGGAAACCGTGCTGAACGTCGGGTTGTGCTCGACCACGATTCCCGGCTTGGTCAAGAAGAGCGGCAACGAGCGCTTCGTGTACGATGCGTATCGCCGCCTGATCACGATGTACTCGGACGTGGTAATGGAAAAGGCCGAAGGTCTTGAGCCGGCCGAGGGCCGGGGTATTCGCGTTCAGCTCGAACACCTGATGGCCGACATGAAAAAGGCCCGGGGCATCGAAGCCGACACGGCGCTGACCACAGAAGACCTGAAGACTCTGTGCGAGCAGTTCAAAGCCAAGGTGCTGGAAGTCCTCGGCAAGCCGTTCCCGGACGATCCGATGGACCAGTTGTGGGGGTCGATCGGAGCGGTGTTCAAAAGCTGGAACGGTAAACGAGCGGTGTCTTATCGTAAGATCGAGGGCATTCCGCACGAGTGGGGAACGGCCTGCAACGTGCAAAGCATGGTGTTCGGCAACATGGGCGACAACTCGGCCACGGGCGTCGCTTTCAGCCGCAATCCGGCGACGGGCGAGAACAAGTTCTACGGCGAATGGCTGGTCAACGCCCAAGGCGAAGACGTCGTGGCCGGCATCCGCACGCCGAACCCGCTGAACGAAGAGACCAAGAACGAGCAAAACAAGCACCTGTCGTCGCTCGAATCCGATATGTCCGGCCTGTACAAGGAACTGTACGACATTCGTACTCGGCTCGAGCAGCACTACAAGGACATGCAGGACATCGAGTTCACGATCCAGGACGGCAAGCTATATATGCTTCAGTGCCGCAACGGCAAGCGGACCGGCACGGCCGCGCTGAACATCGCCATGGATATGGTGGCCGAGGGGCTGATCGACGAAGCGATGGCGGTCAAACGCGTTCAACCGGCGCAGCTGGACGAGATGCTGCACCCGATCGTCGATCCCAAGGCGGAAAGCGCCGCCACGGCGATCACCAGCGGCTTGCCGGCCGGACCCGGCGGGGCTCGCGGCGCCATCGTGTTCACGTCGGCGGGTGCCGTGGCCCAGGCCCGGGCAGGCAAAGAAGTGATCCTGGTCCGCGAAGAGACCAACCCGGAGGATGTCGAAGGCATGCGGGCGGCCCAGGGCATTCTCACCGCTCGCGGCGGCATGACCAGCCACGCGGCTTTGGTAGCCCGCGGCTGGGGCAAATGCTGCATCGTCGGCGCGGGAGCGATGAAGATCAACATGAAGGACCGCACGCTGACCGTCGGCAAGCTGACGCTGAAGGAAGGCGATTCGATCACGCTGAACGGCACCCGTGGCCGCGTATACGAAGGGATGTTGGCGATGATCGACGCCAGCGAGAACCCGCGCTTGCAGCAGTTCATGCAGATGGTGGACAAGTTCCGCAAGATCAAGGTCCGGACCAACGCCGACACGCCGGAGGACGCCCGCATCGCCCGCCAATTCGGCGCGGAAGGGATCGGTCTGTTCCGCACCGAACACATGTTCTACGGTGCCGGCACCGACGAGGCTCTGTTCCTGCTTCGCAAGATGATCCTCAGCAACACGCAAGAGGAGCGGCGGGCGGCGCTGGACGAACTGTATCCGTTCGTCAAGAAGGACATCAAAGCCACGCTCGAAGCGATGGAGGGCCTGCCCGTCACGATCCGGCTGCTCGACCCGCCGTTGCACGAGTTCGTGCCGCAGCGCGAAGAGGCGCAAGCCGAACTGGCCAAATCGCTGGGGATCAGCGTCGAAGACGTCAAGAAGCGCGGCGAAGCCCTGCATGAAACCAACCCCATGATGGGCCACCGCGGCGTTCGGCTGGGGATTACCTATCCCGAAGTTACCGAGATGCAGGTGCGGGCGATCCTGGAATCGGCGGCCGAGTTAATCAAAGACGGCAAAAAGGCCGAACCGGAGATCATGGTCCCCGTGACGTGCGACGTGTCCGAATTGGACAACACGAAAGTGATCTTCGATCGGATCCGGGCCGAGGTCAAGCAGGCGACGGGCGTCGAGGTGGCGTGCTTGTACGGCACGATGATCGAGATCCCGCGGGCCTGCCTGCTGGCCGACCAATTGGCCAAGAGCGCCCAGTTCTTCTCGTTCGGCACGAACGATTTGACGCAGATGACGTTCGGCTTCAGCCGCGACGATATCGGCGGCTTCCTGCACGACTACCTGGACAAAGGTATTCTGAAAGCCGATCCGTTCCAGACGATCGACCAGGAAGGCGTCGGCCAGCTGATCCAGACGGCCGTATCCAAAGGTCGGACGACGCGTCCGGAACTGAAGATCGGCATTTGCGGCGAACAGGGCGGCGACCCGGCGTCGGTCAACTTCTGCTATGAGACCGGCCTGAACTACGTCAGCTGCTCGCCGTATCGCGTACCCATCGCGCGGCTGGCCGCGGCCCAAGCGGCGCTGAAGTAAGCGTCCGGAAGTTTCTGGCTTTGAGCAACGAAGAAGCCCCGCCCCCACACAAGGAGGCGGGGCTTTGTTTTTGGGTCTCACGAGCGTCTGAGAACGAAAGCAAACAAGCACGCCTAACCCGAAGCGTAATCCGTCCAACGGGGTAACAGCAACGGCGAACCAAGATGCGCTGATCCAGGGACCGGCGCAGAAAACATTCGGTCCCCTGTAGGTTCTCATCGCCCATTGCTAATCGCCAAAGAAGCAATCGTCCTTTTCGGGCTCGTCGCCGCTCTTTATCGGTACCTGTCCGTTGTAGGAATTTACTAAGGGTTTAAGCGGTTTTGGAGTGCGGTGGCTTGACGCCGCTTTCGTTTTGCGGCAGCCTTGCGTCTTGCACGATAGCTGTTGGAGGAGCTGAGAGAAGGAAAGGCACAGCGTGCGAGCGCCATGAACTGGAATCGGTACTGGTTGCTGTCGATCGGGATTGCTATACTCCAGGCAATTCTTGTCGACCGCTGAGGAGGATAAACCTGTGACTGCCACGACTGCCGCCTCGGAATTTGGACCCGTGCCGCAATTCCCCGAAACCTGGCGCCGTCGGCACCTGCTGGGCTTGGAAGAACTCACGGCCGACGAGATCCTCACCATCCTGGACACGGCGGCCGCTTTCAAAGCTGCGACCGGCGGTTTTCGCCGCAAGCTGACCGAACTGCAAGGCAAAACCTCGGCCAACCTGTTTTTCGAGAATTCCACGCGGACGCGCAACAGCTTTTCGCTGGCGGCCCGCCGCTTGGGGGCGGACACCGTCGAGTTCGTGGCTTCCGGCAGCAGTCTGTCCAAGGGCGAGACGTTCATCGATACGGCCAAGAACATCGAATCCATGAACGTCGATGTCATGGTGGTGCGGCACCACACGCCCGGCACACCGCTGCTGCTGTCGCAAAACGTCCGCTGCGGAGTCATCAACGCCGGCGACGGTCCCCATGAACATCCCACTCAAGGGCTGCTGGATATCATGACGATTCGCGAGCGCGGACGGCGGTTCGAGGGCCTGACGGTGGCGATGGTCGGCGACATCGCATACAGCCGCACGGCGCGGTCGAACATCTGGGGTTTGAAAAAGTTAGGCGCCCACGTGATCGTCTGCGGCCCGTCGACCTTGGTTTCCCGGCGCTGGGAAGAGTTCGGCGTCGAGGTGGCACACAACCTGGACGCGATCCTGCCCCGTTGCGACGTGCTGAACCTGCTGCGGATTCAGTTCGAGCGGCAGCATACGCGGCCGTTTCCGTCGGTGCGCGAGTACGCCCTGTTGTTCGCGATGAACCGCGAGCGCATGGCGCGGGCCAAACGCGACATCCTGATCATGGCCCCCGGACCGATCAATCGCGGCGTGGAAATAACGCCGGATGTGGCCGACGGCCCCCAGTCGGTGATCTTGGACCAGGTGACCAACGGCGTCGCGGTCCGGATGGCCGTGCTGTGGCTGGTGGTGAGGGCGGCGGAGCGGGCGTCGAGTCCATGAAGTACCAGACGCCCCCTGCATAAGGTTCGACATGTCCCGCTTGCTCGACTTTCTCCGCCTGTTGCGCATCGCCAACGTGTTCACGGCGTTGGCCGACGTGATGATGGGGTACGCCTGCGTCCAGCGGGAGCTGATCCCGCTCCCGCCGCTAGCCGGTTTGTTGACGGCGTCGGCGCTGTTGTATTTGGCGGGCATGGTGTTGAACGACGTGTTCGATATCGAGGCGGACCGGCTGGAGCGGCCCGAGCGGCCGCTGGCCGCCGGCCGAATCTCGGTGCGAACTGCCCAGATTCTCGGGTTCACGTTGCTGTTGGGCGGTGTTGCCGCCGGCTGGGTGACGGCGGTGGCCGCGGCGCCGGAGGGCTCGTTGGGACGCAGCGGACTGGTGGCCATGCTGTTGGCGTGCTGCATCTTGGCCTATGACGCCGGGATCAAAGCGACGCCGCTGGGGCCCGTGCTGATGGGCGGATGCCGCAGCTTGAACGTGCTGTTGGGAGCCAGCTTGGCGGGAATCGCCGGCGCGGGGGCGAGCATCCTGACGTTTCCACCGCATGTCCTGGTGGCGGCCGCGGGCATTGGCGTGTACGTCGCCGGGGTGACTTGGTACGCCCGGCGCGAAGCGGACGAGAGCGAAGGTTGGCACTTGGCCGGAGCGATCCTGGTCATGCTGGGCGGGATCGCCGTGTGGGGCCTGTTGCATCGTAATTTTCCGCCGGGATTCCGCCCCGCGTTGCCCGAGCGCTGGTGGCTGCTGATGCTGGGGCTGTTGGCCCTGCCCATTGCCAGACGCTGTGCAATGACGATCGCGGATCCCGCACCCGAGCGGGTGCAATTGGCCGTCAAGCACTGTCTGATGTCGATCATCGTACTGGATGCCGCGGTGGTCTTTGTCGTGACCGGCGGCTACGAGGCGCTGATCGTGTTGAGTCTGTTGGTGCCCGCCATGCTCCTGGGTCGATGGGTCTATTCGACGTAGCGCGGTCTGGGAGGGATAGATGCATACGGCGGGCGAACTCGGCCCCGAGATGTCGTGGCGGGATGTCGTGGCGGGGGGGCTTTCGCATGTGGGGTGGATGCGTCTACACTAGGAGGCGTTTTGCGAACAAGATGGGCAGACGGAACTGATGGATACGGCCAAGGATCGTAGGTTGCGACGGATGCTGAACGTGCCCAACGCGTTGACGCTGGCTCGGCTGTTGCTGTCCATTGTGGTGTTCGTGCTCGTCCCGCTGGGCCATTACTTCCCCGCGCTGCTCGTCTTCATCGTCGCCTGCTCGACCGATTGGGTCGACGGCTACTGGGCTCGACGGTTCAACCAAGTTACCCAACTGGGACGAATTTTCGATCCGTTTGTAGACAAGATCATCGTGTGCGGACTGTTCGTCTTTTTGGCTTCCGAGAAAGGTTCGGGAATCACCGCTTGGATGGCAGTGGTGGTGGTTGCACGCGAGTTGTTGGTGACCGCCCTGCGCGGGTTCATCGAGCAGAGCGGCAGCGATTTCTCGGCCAAGATGGCGGGCAAGCTGAAGATGGTGTTCCAGTGCCTGGCGGGCGGGTTCGGCTTGGGGGCCCTGATGTATGCCAACGAAACGGTCCCCGGCTGGCTGGTGACGATTCTGCCGCCCGCCTGGTTTCAGATCCTGCTTCCCGTAACCGTGTGGCTGGCCGTGCTATCCACGATCTACTCCGGCTTGCAGTACATCGTTGTCGCGGCGAAACACATTGTCCGCGAGCCGAATAATGCGGCGCCCTCGTAGATCAGATTTTCTGCCGGGGTGGTTTGCCGACCGCAACTGTCTATAATCGGCCATCCGTGTTGGCGTCTGTGCGTCGTTGATTGGGAGAGGAATTCTGGCGATGAGCGAATTTGCAACTCGGTTCGTGGATGCGAACAACATGGTGGTCGAACAGTTGCCCTGGGGGCCGCACGAATGGCTTTGCCGTCCCGACATCGTGGCGGCGGAGCAATTGCTGCTGGTCCGCGTGCGGATGCCCGCCGGGCAAGCCCACCAGTTCCATCGCCACCCTGAGATGGAGGAAATCATTTACGTCGAATCGGGAGTGGCGGAACAGTGGGTCGATCGGGAAAAACGGCTGCTCGGCCCCGGCGAATCGGCGCACATTCCCGTCGACATGGTACACGGCACGTACAACGCCGGCGATTCGACCCTGGTCTTTCTGGCAATTCTTTCGCCGGCCAAGATCCAAGGACCGGCACTGATCGACATGAGCCAGGAGGAGCCCTGGAAATCGATCCGGGGGTGAATCCCGCGTGGCACTGCTTGGAACCGCGCCGACTCACTATACGAACGGGTTTTCCACGGTTCCCAGCAATGCCGAAGCGCCAAGCGACGTTGCTCTGGCCCGTTCGGCCGCCGTCCCGACAGCCCTCGCACCCGGCGCCGCGCGGCGCTGACGCGCACGGCTGACTCGCACGCCGACAGCGTCCCGTCATCAGGAGCACGGCTTTCCGGCGTGCGAGTAAGCCGTGCCACACGACGGGCGTGGCACTGCTTGGAACCGCGCCGACTCACTATACGAACGGGCTTTCCACGGTTCCCAGCAGTGCCGAAGCGCCAAGCGACGTTGCTCTGGCCCGTTCGGCCGCCGCCCCGACAGCTCTCGCACTCAGTGTCGCGCGGCGCTGCTCGCACGGCTGACTCACACGCCGGCAGCGTCCCGTCATCAGGAGCACGGCTTTCCGGCGTGCGAGTAAGCCGTGCCACACGACGTGCGTGGCACTGCTTGGAACCGCGCCGACTCACTATACGAACGGGTTTTCCATGGTTCCCAGCAGTGCCGAAGCGCCGAGCGACGTTGCTCTGGCCCGTTCGGCCGCCGTCCCGACAGCTCTCGCTTACGACGTGCCGCCCTCGACGGCCAACGGCTCACGGTCTCGTTTCTTTCTGGGCCGCCAGGCGAGCGGAATGGGAATCAACATCGGCGTCTGTTCGCGATACAGCCGATAGTCCTCGCCCAGTTTTCTCAGCAGGCTGCGTTCCTCCATGTGCACGCCCACCAGGATGTAACCGGTCATCAACGCGGCGAACAGCAAGTGGCCTGCGGTCATCGTCGGAACGCACCACAACGTCAGCAAGAATCCGACCATCATGGGATGCCGAACGACCCGGTACAGCGAGCGCACGGAGAACGGAACGGGGGTGTACGGACGCCCGCGATAGTGCAACCAGACTTGGCGCAAACCGAACAGATCGAAGTGATCGATCAGGAAGCTGGTGTACAGCACGATGCCGATCCCAGTGCTGAACAGGAGCCACAGCGCAGCGCGCAACGCGGGCAGCTCGACGTGCCACACCGTCGCGGGAATCGCGCGCCACTGCCAGAACAGTAAGCCCAAAACCAGGCTGGCGGCGAGCACGAAGATACTGCGCTCCAGCGGCTCGGGGACGATCCGCGTCCAGCGGGATTTGAACGCATCGCGAGCCATCACGGCGTGCTGCACGGCGAACAGCCCCAGCAGCAACACGTTGATCAGAATTGCGCCCAACAGCGACCCAGGTTGGCCCGCATCGATTCCTTTGGGAACGCCGATGCCGGCCATGAATGCCATCAGGTACACGAACGCGGCGAGAAAGGCTGCATAGGCCACAACGCCGCCAACGAGAATAGCAGTCCGGCTCATGATTCTCTCCTGTTACGAAAGAACACGAAGACGGAGGCCGGCTGGCATCGTTTCTGAATCGAATAGAACTCGGTTGCGAAGACAGCGTGAAGAAAAGCGATGTCCTGTCTTGCCTGCCCCCGCCGAGTCACTGGCCCAACGGGGCCCTTACGCCAAACAGTTTCCTGTGCCGGCAGCCGTGTCAAACACAGCTGCTTGACTCATTTTAGATGACGGTCGAACGCCGCCCAGAGAGAAAAACGCAGAAAGTCTGAAGCAGATGTTCGGAGAGGAGTGTCCCGAGGTGAGGAACAATCCAGCCGCGTTAATATGCGCGGTATACGCCGGGCACCGCGACGGCGTGCTCGTAGCTGCCTTCGGCGTCCGGCAGGATGGGAGGATCCGCGTCCCAGGCCAGCCGCTGGGGCATTTCGTCGGGGCCTTTGGCGACCGCATCGTCCCACGAAACGACGCTGCCGGAGTACGTGGCCATGCGGCCTAGAACCGCGGTAAAGCTGCTGTTGGCTCCGTAGTATCCTTCGTTATGGCGATCGTCGTTGCGGATCGCGCGGATCAAGTCGACGTGCTCCTGGTCCGTTGCGTTGACCTTGGGACCGTTGTACGTCCAGGCCTGGTCGCCGGTGATCGTGCCGGTGCAATCCGAGTCGCCGCGGCTGCCGTGGACGTGCTGGGTGGCAGCGTTCCAACAGTTGGGGATGTGCCGGTTCTGGCTGAACAACTTGATTCCGTTCGGATAGGTGTACTCGACGTACTGATGGTCGTAGATGTGGCCGAAGTCCTTTCCCTTGCGGACCTCGCGGCCTCCCATCCCATTCGCCTCGACGGGATGCTCGTCCTTCATCGCCCAATTGATGCGATCCAAGTGATGCACGTGCTGCTCGACGATTTGATCCCCGCAAAGCCAGACGAAGTAGTACCAGTTTCGCATCTGGTATTGCATCTCGGTTTGATCCGGTTCCCGCGTGCGGACCCAGACGCCGGCGCCGTTGCGGTAAGCGCGCAGAAACTGGATCTCGCCCAACGCTCCGTCGTGGATTCGCTGGACGGTCTCAATCAGTTGGGGATCGTGCCGGGACTGCAGACCGACCACGACTTTCAAGTTCCGTTGGTCCGCGATCCGATTCGATTCCATGACGCTGCGATAACCCGGCGCATCCACGCACACGGGCTTCTCCATGAATACGTGCTTGCCGGCCTCGACCGCCGCTCGGTACTGCAGCGGCCGAAACCCGGGCGGAGTCGTGAGCAGAACCAGATCCACGCCGGCGGCAATCGCCTGTTGATAGGCGTCAAAGCCGGCGAAGACCCGCTCCGGCGGCACGTCCACCTTGTCGCCGTACTTTTCCTTCAGACTGCGCGCCGCCTTTTGCGCCGGCTCTTCAAAGGCGTCGGCCACGGCGACAAGCTTGACGTTGTCCGGAACGTTCAGGCAATTGGCCGCCGCTCCCAGGCCTCGGCCGCCACAACCGATCAACGCGACACGGATCGGATCGCTGCCCGCGGCATGGACCGACCGGGTCCAAGAAAAACCGTCAGCCAGCGCCGCACCCGCCATAGCCGCCGCGCTGTGCTGAAGAAAACGACGTCTTGAGGACTGGGAACGAGCGGACATGGCGAGGTTCCTTATCGGTTCGTGAAAACGCGTTGCTACGTCGCCTCAACGTTTGAAACTGCAGGCTGACACCGGATCGAGACCTGCAGATTCGCGCGGATGATTTGGGCCAGTTCGCGGCAGTCGGATTGCTCCAGACGCTGGAGAACCCGCCGCCAGCGGTCGGCAAAACACCCTTTATCATCGAAAGGACGGACTTTGAACAGGGTATCGAAGGCTTTTCGCCGCAGGCGGTATTTTTCCTGAATACAAACGAAGCGATCGACCAGAGCGTCGAGGTAGACGCGGGCGAATGCTTCCGGATCGGCAAGATATTCGATGCGCCGGTTCACAGGGTCGGCATAGGACGCCGCCAGATTCCGCAGCGGCGTGCAGTAATCGGCGAAAGTTCCTGTCTGATCCGCCACAACAATCTCCACGGGTATCCCCAATTCATCCTCAATGATGATCTCGTCGCCATCGTCGAACATCGTCTTACTCGACGCATCGCAGCGGCCCACGATCATGTTCGAGGCCGCCGCCCACCCGAGAACCCGCGCGAAGGCCAGGGAAAATTCGGGGTCTTCGAACCGCTGTTGCGGCATCTTGTCCGTGGCAACGCCGTGAATGTACGCGCGCTCGAAATAGGGCGACCAGATCATGTATCCATTCGGCCCGGTCCAATCCGCGAAGTACCGTTCGCAGATCTTTCTCGCATTAAACTGCTTCGGGATGTTCATTCCCAAATAGCGACAGGCAAATCGTCGATCGAGCACGTATTCCGTGTACTCATCGGATCGGAACATTGCTTCCGGAAGCATAAGCTTGTTGTTCAGATGTTGCTGAACGTCCCATTTCTGCATGCGAATCACGCTGACCGTCTCGCTCGCCTGACTGTAACGTTTGACCACGGCCAGGTACACTTCGCGCCGGCCGCGGCCCGGATTGCGGCGTGAGAGGGAATTCACCACCTTGCCAATGTTCACGTACTCCAGATCACCGTACTCCCGCACGAGATTGTACAGAAACTCACGGGCTTTTTCTTCACAGGGGTTTTGCCCATCCTCCTCGAAAACTTCGTCGAACGCCAACTCGCCGTTCTTGATCCGTCCTCCGGGAAGCCAATGGATCTGCATGAAGAACTCGGGACTGAGCGAAAGCAGCACTTCGCTTTGAACAACCTCGTCCGTCTCGGTGACCAAGGCCGAGAACATGCGTTGTCGCCAGACTTCATGCTCCAGGTCGTCGTCTCGCGACTCGGGCGTCACGGCAGACCGGAAACGCTTCCGGAGTTCTTCGAACGCGGCCCGCAAGTCGGCGGGAGCCAGCGCCGCGAAGTCGTAACATTCGAAACACTCGCTCGTAAAACTCTCGTCGGCCAGGTAAAAGGCGACTTCTGGATTGCCGTCCCGATTTGAACTCGTGGAAAAGCGGCGGATCTCCGCTAGGTGCTGACGCAACGACGCGTCGTCGAGATGGGCTAGTTGAGAGAACTCGTGCAAGGTGAGCCAGCGGGTGCCCGTCGTCGCGTTGTGATAGTAGATCTGCTTTCCATCGATACCCGTCTTCGCAGCTAAGATGCGTTCTTTCATCTCCGCGCGTTGCGTAGGCAGGCGGGCGATCCGCCAGAGTTCTCCTCGCCGTTTCAAGGAATCGCGGACACTTGCGTTGAACACGTTCAGGTACTTGATCCGCCGCTTCGAGACTCCCGCTTTTTGGAGAAGTTTGTCGGCTCGAAATGCGAGCGGCATGTCGTCGGGGTGAGGCCGAATTTGGACTCGATTGCCTTCGATCACCGCGGGCACCGCATCGCCGCGGACCTCCCGCTCCTCGTCAAGATTCATTGGAGGGTGTCCGGCAGCCAGCCGTTCCTCATTCATCCGCTTGACGAAAGCATCGATCTGAAACAGGTGGATGGTAGGAATGGTGACGATCGTATCGAAACGCGGAAAGATCGTCAGAATGGATGAGACAGGTCGACCGTTGGCGCCGATGGAGAAGAGAGGCGCGCCAAGGATGTTGACGTTGGACATCGTACGTCCTTTCCCGGTTCGCGGCGGAACCGGGCAAGCGAAATGCGGCGAGGTCAAACCCACGTGCGATCCCATACTGGAATCGCCGGTACTTCCACAAACATGCTCAATCCCACGTTCCGAGCGTTTGGCCATCCGCGTCCGGGCATTTGCGTCTGTGCATCCGCAACAGTCGTTGGGCAGGAATATAGGCAGGCTTTAAGAGTCTAACACATCTTCCGTCCATCGCAACACCCTCGTCCGAGCACCCGTCTGTATCCTTGTTCGCGGCAGATCGTGGCGCTGAACAAGATCACGACGTTCGGCCGCTCAATTCACTCCCGATCCGTCCTTGATCGGCGGCTCGAAGACGTACAGGGCCTCGATGCTGACGTCGCCGTCACCGGCGCTGACGATCTCCAGCGTGTGCGGGCCGTTGGACAGGTTTTGCACCAGCGGCTGACACAGTGGCTCCGGCGCGTCGGATCGGAAACCGATCGTGCCCTCGGCAGTGCGGTAGACGTCGAACGTGAACGTGTCGCCCGTGCCGTTGCCGTAGACGACGGGGCGGTCTTTGCGCTCGCTCCGCGCGTGCCGCCACAGCTTCGCGTCGATGCCGATCTGGCCAGAGCGGCTGACGAACGCTTGGGCCACGTTGCCTTCGCCGTCGGGGCCGGTAACGCTGCCTTCCAGGCGGTAATCGCCCGTATCGCTGGTCATCGTAATCGTCCACGTCTGCGGCACGGCGCCGGTGCGGAGTTCCACGGCGTGCGGAGCCACGTCGCCCGGTCCGGGACCGATTAGTGCGCGGGGCCAGACCGCTGGCTTGGGTTGGATGAAAGTCGTGCACAAGGCGGGCGCCTGATCGGCCGGCACGCCGTCGATCAGCACCCGCGCCGTGCCGCCGCCGGGCGTCCGGCGGCCGATCAAGTCGATCCGATTGCCTGTGAACCGGACCGTCAGCCGGGCGTCTTTCTGAGCGGTGTGCAGACTTCCATTATCTGCGGTCCAAGAGCCCGTGACGGTGACCTGCTCGGCGCCCGCGGACGCCGGCGGGGCCACGGCGATGCGCCGTTCGCGGGACTCGGGTGCGTAATTGAACTGCTCGGGTTTCGCAATGTGCCGGCAGATGTTATCCCAAATGCGGATCCGGCCGTGCTGGTTCTGATGTACCGAATCGCCGACCAGCGCTGCCGGCTCCAGATCGATGCGCTGCAGATACTCGGCCAACTCGCGGCGGTTCTCCACGAACTCGGCGCCATGCTGGCGGCAAACCTCGCGAATTCTGTCGATCGGCACGCCTTCGAGGGTTTCGATTTCCTCCGGCGTCAGCTTGCTCCGTTGAAAGAAATGCAGGCTGGGCACAATCACGTCAGCCGTGGTCGATCGGCGGATCTCGGTCAGCAGGGCGTCAAGACCATCCGGCGAACCGTTGGTATAGGTGAAGATCAAGTCCGGCTGCTCCGCCCTGACGAACTGGCGGATCCAGCCGCGGGCAAAGTCCCACGGCGTACCGCTGCCGGCATGTTTTTTGTAGACGATCGGCGGCGCATCGGGAAACCGTTCGCGGATCGCGCGGATCAGCGGATATCCGTCGCCCTGGAAATTCGTCCAACTGGACCCCAGGGCCCAGATGAGGAACGGCTTGCCAGGCAGCCCCGCCCGGCCCTGCCACTTGGCCACCGAGAGGGCCAAATTTCTTCCGTCGTCCGGCCGCGGCGTCACATCATAAGGCGGCAGGTTGGCACGCTCGGCCTCGTAAGCCGCCGACATCTCCGCCTCGCCGGCCGTGCGTAATTGAACGTCATCCACGGCGATGAAATCCCCCTCCGGCACCTCCTGTTGACAACGAACGTGGAAACGGACGCTCTGGCATTGAATCGGCAACCAAAAGTAGTAGCCCACGCGCCGCCACTGGTTCTCGGTCGAGGGTGTTCCCGGATAATGATCCCCGGCCGTTCGCATCTGCTCGTCAGAACCGAACTCGATCGCCGCCCAGCAGTCGACCGGACTCTTCAGCCAGAACGACAGAAAATGAGGCCTTCCGGGAGCGCCTGGAATATGCGGCGTGATCAGAAGCAAACCCTGCCGAACTGGAATGCGACCGTAAGCCTTGCCCTGCGGAGCGTCATCGGCGACGACGACCGTGCCGCTGCCGATTCCCCAGCCAGGCGGCGACTTGCCGTCTGTTTCAAAATCGGCGCCGGGCAGGGAAATGCTGTGCGCATCGGCCGGCACGGGAAAATCCGAGCGGCTGATACATCGCAAGCCGCGGCGTTCCGGCGTGCCGTTCGGAGCATCCGCGGCAGCGGCGCACGTCAGTGTGAACAGTAGCGTAATCACGAGGAACGAGCAGATCGCGTTGCGGTTTCCCATGAACAGACCTTTCTTTCTTAAACGACGAATCTCGCATCGCTTTGTCGATAGACGACAGAATACCCGCTCCGGTCCCCTTGCTGCAATTCCCCAGTGCCGGCTCGAAATCCCCGAGGGCGCCGCGAGGCGATGAAACGCGCGCGACTCTGCCATGACAACAATGCCGTTGTTTGTCGGCTTCAGCCGACAGCTCGTTTGCCACCAGCTTCAGACACTGGACCGCCCGATACGTCGTCGGCCGTGTCCATGATGTAGAAGAGATAAGCGGCAGTTCTGCCAACGTGGTGAATGGTCACGAGGTTCGGATCCCGGACGCGGGCGGTTTGCTCCAGGCGGCTCAGCGAAACGATCTCACGGCCCGCCGGATCGACCGAACCCGTGCCGCGGAGCGGTACGATCTTCACGGCACGCAGCCCGCCCGTGGTCTGGTTGCGGGCTAGCCAGACTTCGCCGAAGCCGCCCTTGCCGATCTGCCGCAGAAGTTCCATATCTGGAATTGCGGGCGGCGAGCCGGCAGGCAGGGTGGCAATCCGCGGCACCTCAGCTAAACTGGATTCACGCCACGAGGCCGCTGCCACCCCCTGCCTGAACAGGATTGCGTTATGCCGGAGACCGAAGCCGATACCTGTCGCAAGCTCATCACTCCCAAAATCTACGCGGCGGGCTGGACCGACGAGCAGATCAGCGAACAGAAGACGTTCACCGATGGCCGCATCATCGTCGTCGGAAACCGGATCCGCAGACGCCAGCAGAAGCGGGCCGATTACCTGCTGCGGCTCACTCGCGACTTCCCGATCGCGATCGTCGAGGCCAAGGCCAAGTACAAAACGGCGGGCGACGGCCTGCAGCAGGCGAAGGACTACGCCGAGATTCTGGATCTGAAATTCGCCTACGCGACCAACGGCCACGAAATCATCGAGTTCGATTTTCTTACCGGCCAGGAACGCGTGATCGATGCGTTTCCGTCGCCCGCCGAACTGTGGTCGCGGCTGCGGGCCGGTCAAGGTATCACGGACGACAAGGCCGCCGAGCAACTGCTGACGCCGTTCTTCCAGCAAAGCGGCAGGATCCCGCGGTACTACCAGGAAATCGCCATCAACCGTGTCATCCAGGCCATTCTCGCCGGCGACACCCGCATCCTGATCACGATGGCGACCGGCACAGGCAAGACCGAGGTCGCGTTTCAGATTTGCTGGAAGCTCTGGAGCAGCCGCTGGAACCGGACCGGCGAACACCGGCGGCCGAAGATCCTGTACCTGGCGGATCGCAACATCCTAATTAACGATCCCAAGGACAAGACATTCGCACCCTTCGGCGATGCCCGCTGGAAGATCGAGAACGGCCGGATCAGCAAGGGCCGCGAAATGTACTTTTCAATCTATCAGGCAATCGCCCAGGACGAACGGCGTCCGGGCCTGTACAGGGAGTATGCCCCCGACTTCTTCGACCTGATCATCATCGACGAGTGCCATCGCGGCAGTGCCCGCGACGAAAGCAGCTGGCGGGAGATCCTGGAGTACTACGAAGCGGCCTACCAGTTGGGCATGACCGCCACGCCGCTTCGCCAAGACAACCGGGACACGTACAAGTACTTCGGCGATCCGCTGTACACGTACAGCCTGCGGCAGGGCATCGACGATGGCTTCCTGGCTCCGTACCGCGTCCACCGCGTCGTTACCGATTTCGACGCTACCGGCTGGCGTCCCAACCAGGGCGAAGTCGACCGCTACGGCCGGGTGATTCCGGACGAAGAATACCAGACGAAGGACTTCGAGCGGGTCGTCGCCTTGCGTGCCCGCACGAAGGCGATCGCCCGCTACGTCACCGAGTTCCTGAAGAAGACGGACCGCTTCGCCAAGACGATCGTGTTCTGCGTGGACCAGGAACACGCGGACGAGATGCGACGCGAGCTGAACAACCTGAACAGCGACCTGGTCCAGCAGCATCCGGATTACGTTTGCCGCGTAACCTCGGACGAAGGCGACATCGGCCGCGGGCACCTGTCTCGTTTTCAGGACGTCGAAACCGAATTGCCCGTAATCCTGACCACGTCGCAGTTGTTGACCACCGGCGTCGACGCCCCCACTTGTCAGAACATCGTGCTGGCCCGTGTGATCAATTCGATGGTCGAGTTCAAGCAGATCATCGGCCGCGGAACCCGGCTCCGCGACGACTACGGCAAGCTGTTCTTCAACATCCTCGATTTCACACAATCGACACGGCTGTTTGCCGATCCGGAGTTCGATGGCGACCCGGTGCAGGTCGACGAAACGCAGATCGACGAAGACGGAAACGCAACCGACACGGAGGAAACGGACCAATACCAGCCCGACGACTGGGGTGCGTTCCCCGACGATGGTCCTCGTGACGACGCTGGCGGTGTTGGGGATGACGAAGGCGACGGACGAAGCCGCAAGTACTACTTCGACGGTGGACAGGTCGAGATCGCGGCCCACATGGTCTACGAAATCGACCCGGATGGGCACCAGCTTCGCGTCGTGAAGTACACCGACTACACGGCCGAGAAGGTCCGGACGCTGTACCCGAACGCCCACGCGTTGCGGCAAAGCTGGAGCCAACCCGAAAACCGCGGCGAAATCATCGAGGCCCTGGCGGAACGCGGCATCGACTTTGAACAGCTGGTCGAGGTCTCCGGCCAACCCGATGCGGACCCGTTCGACTTGCTCTGTCACGTCGCGTTCAACGCACCGTTACGGACCCGGCGGGAGCGTGCCCAGCGGCTGCGGTCGGAAAAGAAGGACTTCTTCGAGAAATACGGCCCGGAGGCCAGGGCCATCCTGAACGTGCTGCTGGACAAGTACACCGAGTTTGGGATTGCCCAATTCATCGTACCGGATATTCTGGAGGTCCCGCCGATCTCGGAGCAGGGCAACCTGGTGGAGATCGCCGGGCGGTTCGGCGGCGTGCAGCAACTGCGGGACGCCGTCAACGAATTGCAGACGCTGCTGTACGCGGCGTGAAGGCGGGATGGGCAAAAAAATTGGTGGCAAAAAAATGAATGGCTCTGCATCTTTTTGCCCTTCATTTTTTTGCCTCTCGAATGGATCAGGGAGGAGTGAACTCTGGTGGCACGACAGAAGACGACCACGGAACAGAAGCCGCTGACCACGGCCCAGCAACTCGGCAGCCTGGTCAAATCCGCCCGCGACATCATGCGGAAGGACAAGGGCCTGAACGGCGACCTGGACCGGCTGCCGATGCTGACCTGGGTGATGTTCCTGAAGTTCCTCGACGACTCGGAGAAGGTCGAGGAGACGCGAACCGCACTCAGCGGCAAGAAGTACAAATCGGCCATCGACCCGCCGTACCGCTGGCGGGACTGGGCCGCTCAGAAAGATGGCATCACCGGCAACGAATTGATCCCGTTCATCAACAACGACGAAGCGATTCGCCCCGATGGCAAACGCGGGCCGGGTTTGTTCGCCTACCTCAGGTCGCTGCAGGGCAGCAACGGCGACCGTCGCCGCGACGTGATCGCCACGGTCTTCAGCGGCGTTACCAACCGCATGATCAGCGGGTACCTGTTGCGGGACGTGATCAACCTGATCGATGGCATCCACTTCGATTCCACCGACGAGATCCACACACTGGGCCACCTGTACGAGTCCATGCTCCGGGAAATGCGGGACGCGGCCGGCGACTCCGGCGAATTCTACACGCCGCGGCCGGTGGTCAAGTTCATGGTTGCGGCGATCGATCCGCAGCTTGATGAAACCGTGCTGGACCCGGCGTGCGGCACGGGCGGGTTCCTGGCCGAGGCGTACCAGCATCTGGAGAAGCAGTGCAAGACGGTCAAGGACAAGACGACACTGCAGGAGAAGAGCATCTTCGGCGGTGAAGCCAAGCCGCTGCCGTACATGCTGTCGCAGATGAATCTGCTGCTGCACGGCCTGCACTCGCCCAACATCGCGTACGGCAACAGCCTGGCCGTGAAGATCACGGAAATCGGCGACAAGGATCGGGTCGACGTGATCCTGACCAACCCGCCGTTCGGTGGCGAAGAAGAGGCCGGGATCCGGTCCAACTTCCCGGCGGACAAGCAGACATCGGAAACGGCCCTGCTGTTTCTGCAGCTCATCATGCGGAAGCTGCGGCGGACGCATCACTCCTCGCCTGCCGGGAGAGGGGCCGGGGGTGAGGGCCGAGGTGGCCGGGCCGCGGTGGTCGTGCCCAACGGCACGCTGTTCGGCGACGGCGTCTGCGGCCGGATCAAACACGAGCTGCTGACCGACTTCAATCTGCACACCATCGTCCGGTTGCCCAACGGCGTGTTCGCTCCGTACACCAGCATCCCGACGAACCTGTTGTTCTTCGATCGGGCCGGACCCACCAAGACGATCTGGTACTACGAGCAGCCAATGCCCGAAGGCCGCAAGAACTACTCGAAGACCAAGCCGATCCAGTTCGAGGAATTTGCCGATTGCCTGGCGTGGTGGAAGAAGCGGAAGGAAAACGACCACGCGTGGAAGGTTCCGGCCAAGGACGTGATCAAGCTGGACGACGCGGGCAACCTGGTCTCGGTCAACTTGGACGTCAAGAATCCGAACGCGGCCGAAGCGTTGGAGCACCTGCCCCCGGACAAGCTGGTCGAAGACATCCTGACCAAGGAACGGCGAATCATCGAGATCATGGGCGAGATCAAGAGCGTGTTGGCGGGAGCAGGACAATGACCGCAACATGGACGCCGATGCCGCTTGCAGCAGTGCTTCAGCCGGTGACTAGAACGGTGCGGGTCGATGCAATAGCAGAATACAACCTCCTGGGGATACGGCTGGATAGCGGCGGTCCGTTCCTGCGGGAGAAGAAATTCGGTTCTGAGATTTCCGCCACGGCGCTTGCCGAAGTTAAGAATGGAGATTTCATTTACAGCAGGCTCTTTGCGTGGCGTGGAGCTTTCGGCATTATTGGACCGGATCTCGATGGATGCTTTGTCTCGAATGAGTTTCCGACGTTCGTTCCGAGAGACGGAGCAATTGATGTTGGATTCCTCAACTACTGGTTATGCCTACGAGGCACGCGTCGACGCGTGGAAGTTGACTGTTCGGGCAGCACGCCTCTTACCAGAAACCGGTACAAGGAAGAGTTCTTCCTTCGTCTAGAAATCCCCCTTCCCCCGCTTTCCGAGCAGCGGCGGATCGTAGGGAAGATCGAGCAGTTGGCCAGCAAGATCGAGGAGGCCAGGGGTTTGCGAGACCAGTCATCGCAAGCTGCGGATGTGATCCCGTCCGTGCAGACAACGGCCTTGTTTGAACAGCTTCAGGGTTACCCTGTTGTCGGGATCGGTAGCCTCGGCCCAAACGGAACAAATCCAGTTCAGACGGGGCCTTTTGGTGCACAACTCCACAAGACCGAGTTCGTAGACAGCGGAATTCCTGTTCTAAACGTTGGCAACGTGTGGCCAGAGGGGCTTCGTCTTGATCGGCTTGACCACGTCACTCCCGACAAGGCCGCGGATCTGCAGCGGTATGCCGTGCAGCCCAATGACCTGCTCTTTGCTCGTTCGGGGGCGACGCTAGGCAAGGTGTGCGTGGTCCCGCAGCAATGTGAGGGTTGGCTTATGACTGGCCATCTCTTTCGCGTCCGTTTCGACCAGAGCTGCTGCGATCCCCACTTTGCGTTTGCCGCGTTGCGTGGTGCTAGATCTACCCGATCGCAAGTCTTCGATCAGGTGCGTGGGGCTACACGTCCGGGCTTCAATACTACGCTGTTGAGCAACGTGAAACTGCCGATCCCACCCCTCCCCGAACAACACCGCATCGTCGCCTACCTCGACGACCTCCAAGTCAAGGTCGATCAACTGAAAACGTTGCAGGCCCAAACGGCAGCCGAAGTCGACGCCTTGCTTCCGTCGATTCTGGACAGGGCGTTTCGGGGGGAGTTGTAGGTGGTCGGTTCGAGTGTAGCAACGCGTGCCGAAATAACTTCCCCGTTTGGGCGGGAACTGGCGGCAAGCCGGGGGCGTCGCCGGTTCACATCGCGGGGTCCGAGGCGACGTTGCGGGGCCGTCTGGCCTGCGTCACCACGCTGCTCGCCAGCGTGGGACGGTGTTCAAGACCAGAGCGAATCCACCAAGAAATCCGTTGCTTCGCCACCACGCTGCTTGCCAGCGTGGAGCGGTGTTCACGGCGATCGACACAGTGATCGGGACGAGGTCTGTTCGGGAACATGGCCCCACGCTGGCAAGCAGCGTGGTGGCCGAAGATGTCGCGGGGCGGGGCGATGTCTGGTTCTGAACACGGCTCCACGCTGACAAGCAGCATGGTGGCCTTGGGTGCCGATCATCCGCACGTCGGCCGTGGCGCCGATCGGCACCAGGTCCGGACCGTGGATGTCGATTCTGAACTCGCATCAACGGGCCCGCCTCGCCCGCTCGTAGTTGGCCTGCACGAACTTGGTGTGCGGATGGTTCCGACCCAAGACTTGGCGAAATACCGCCAGGGCCTGCTGGTAGCAACGGAGGCCGAAATAACTTCCCCGTTTCGGCGGGAACTGGCGGCAAGCCGGGGCACTCGCTGATTCGCAGGGTGGAGTCCGAGGCGACTTTGCGGGGGTAGTCTCCCCGGCGCCACCACGCTGCTCGCCAGCGTGGAGCGATGTTCAAGACCAGCGCGTCCCGCCCGAACCTATCCCTTCTTCGCCCCCACGCTGCTCGCCAGCGTGGAGCCATGTTCAACACCAGACCGTAAACCCCAAGAAACCTGCCAGGATGATCCCCCCTTGCTCCCGTGTCGTCCCGTTCGGATGATGACGTTGAGACCATGTGCCCTCTGCTCCCAGACCCAATCCCATGTCTAACCCGCAGCCGCTCTACACTCGCGACAACTGCCGATTCTCCTGCCCGTTGCAGTGGGGCTTGACGGTCTTCTGGCGTCAAGCCGAACCGGACGACGGTTGGTTTCAAGAGCTGGCCGCAGCCACGGAGCCGGATGGGATTCGCCCGCTCAAACACCATTTCCGGGAGCCTGCCGTCAGCCAATTCGCGATCAGTACCCAACCGCACGTTTCGCCGTTGCTGGTGGTGCAACGGGTCAAGGGACGCTTGCAGTACCTGGTTCGACAGCGTCGGCCCAAAGCGTTTCAAGGGAACTACGCGATTCGCAGCGTCGGCCACGTCACGCGCCAGTGCATCGAGGCGTACGTTGCGGACCAACTGGGCCATCATCGAATGGCCGATCCCCGGATTCAGGCTCGCTTCGCGCAGTATCAGATCGAACGACCGGACGTGGACTTGTCGCAGCCGCAGAAGACGTCGCACGGCATTTACTGGTACAACCTGCACGTCGTGTTGGTCCATCGGGAACGCTGGATGGAAGTCCGAAAGGAAGTCCTGCAGCGGGTCCACGATATGATCGTCAGGGTCTGCGAGGGGAAGGGATACCGCTTGTCCCGTGCGGGCATCCTGGCCGATCACGTGCACCTGGTGCTGGGTTGCCCCATCGAGGTCGCGCCGGACGAAGTGGGCTTGGGATTCTTGAACAACCTGGCGTTCGTGCAGGGCATGCGGCCGATTTACCAATTTGGCGGTTTCGTGGGGACGGTGGGCGAGTATACCACGAACGCGTGGTGACGAGGAGGAGTGATCGTTCGCACGAGGCGTTCTGGTCTTGAACATCGCTCCACGCTGGCAAGCAGCGTGGTGGCGGGGGGCGGGAATCCAGACGCTTACGGTCTGGTGTTGAACATGGCCCCACGCTGGCAAGCAGCGTGGTGGCCGAAGAGGTCGCGGGGCGGGGCGATGTCTGGTTCTGAACACGGCTCCACGCTGGCAAGCAGCGTGGTGGTCTTGGGTGCCGATCACCCGCACGTCGCCCGTGGCGCCGATCGGCGCCGGGTCCGGACCGTGGAGGTCGATTCTGAACGCGCATCAACGGGCCCGCCTCGCCCGAGCGTAGTTGGCCTGCACGATCTTGGTGTGCGGATGGTTCGGACCCAAGACTTGGCGAAACACCTCCATGGCCTGCCGGAACAGCGGTTCGGCTTGCTCAAAGCGGCCCGTCGAGTAGTACAGTCCCGCCAGGTTGTTGAGGCTGCGGGCGAAATCCGGGTGCTGCTCCCCCAGCACCTGGCGACTTATCTCCAGGGCCTGCTGGTACAGCGGTTCGGCGACCGCATACTGCCGGCGAGCCTGCAGGTAAAACGCCACACAGGCTAGCAGTCGCGTGGAGATGTTCGACTGCAACCCGTAGGTGGCGATCAGTTCGCTGGCCGCCAACGCCGGCTGGGCCAGACGCTCGCAACTCGCCCAGTTCTCAAAGTCCGGCGACGGAAAGGCCGCGTTCAG
>Ga0351889_10177_pt1 | contig 22129 bp, 20 predicted proteins | sample TotcelFGM3001M14_FD_206767 | JGI IMG/M metagenome (GOLD analysis project Ga0351889, IMG submission 206767) | Enriched cells from coal bed in the Powder River Basin, Montana, United States - Total cells FGM rep3 HSBNCT.FGM.300.1.M14 ...
TCGGACAGGGAGAACACGCCCACGATGTGGCGGGGAGATTCCCGGTACACAAAGAGGCGGGAAACATCGGCAAAGATCATCCGGCGCAGGGCGTTAACCAGGATGTCTTGATAATCACAGGCCTCCACCCTCCTGGTCATCACGGTATGGGCCGGGGCTTCGGGGGGGATTTGGCGCTTATAGGCGACGATGAGGTCGGTCTTGGAAATCACTCCCACCGGCGCCCCATCCTCCCCGGTAATGAGCAGGGCGCCGAATTTATGGGCCGCCAGCCCTTCCATCACCGTAAGCAGGCTGTCGTTGGCCTTGAGGGCAAAGACCCCCGGGGTCATCACTTCCCGGAGATGCACTTGATCGGCTAAAAGGTCCTCCGAGTCGCCGGTTTTCCGGCGCAGATTTTTGTCGCACTGATGGCAATAACGGTAGAGCAGACCCACGATGTCCGGGTAGGCCAGGACGCCCACGGCCGGCCCCGCGGCCCCCTCCCGGACATAGAGCCGGTGGATTTTGTGGGTCCGCATGGAATCCAGGGCCGCGTCCAGGGAGTCGTCCAGGTGGCAGAACAGGGGCGGCCCCACCATGATTGCGGCCGCCGGGGTCGACAGGGGGAGGCCGGCATAATAGGCCCCCATGAGATCGGTTTTGGTGACCACCCCCACCGCGGCCTGGTCCGCCTCGGTAATCAGGATGGCGTTGACCTTGAACTTGATGGCATAACGGATGGCCTCCTCCAGGGTGGCCTCGGCGGCGAGATTAATGATCAACCGCCGCATGGCCTCTCTGACCGTCAAATCCTTCATGATGTTCCGGCGGTTTCTGACCCGCATAATATTTCCTCCAGGCGGCCCGCCCCGGGCTCAGGCTGAAGATCTTTCCAGGAGATGCTGGAAAACCCGGGACAGGTATACTATGCCCACCATTTTGCCATCCTCCAGGACCGGCAGCCGGCGCACATGCTTTTTGATCATAATGTCGATGATCCGCAGCAGGTGCATGTCCGGGGTGATGGTGGTCAGGTCGGTGGTCATGACATCCGAAACCAGCATGGATCGAGCCCGGCTCAAGGCGGCATCGAGGATGCCCGAGATTTCCACGTCCTTGATCTCACCCCAGATGTGAATGTGTTTGGGCCGGATGAGCAGCAGGAGGTCGTACAGGGAAAGCATGCCCAGTAATTGCCCCGCCGCATCAGTGACCACCATGCCGAACACGGTCTGCTGATGCTCCTGCGCGGCGGTCTGAAAGACCCTAAAGGCCTCCCCGATGGTCATTTGGGGCGACAGGGTGGAGTAGCGGGTATCCATTACCTCACGCGCGGTTATATCCATAAGAGTTCCTGGGGAAGAGGGGACCGGGTCGGCGTGCCGCGGTGGGCCTGAACTGCGCCCCTGGCCCCGGCATCTTTGTCCCCCACTGGCCCCATTTTACCACAGAAACCGGATTTCCCCACTATTGCCGCCGGTCAAACCTATCGGTTTTTCAGCAGGGCGAAGGTAAGATTATGCCGGCAAGAGATGCCTTAAGGTCTGGAGGATTTAAAGGAGGGGAGTTTATTCGCAGAAGGGTCTATAATCTTTAATCTGCGGGCGTATTCCGGTAATTTTTCAGGTTCAATAGGTATTGGATAACCAGCTCGAGACGTCGACAATCTTGGTTTTACCGCCTTGATAGCGGCCAGGCACAGAACCGGAGAGCGTCGCCGGCCTGAATTGTACGACTTTGGCGACGGGAATCTGCCGGCTTGCCATAATCGGAGGGGACCAGTCGGTGATCCCTTTGCCGTTGCTCAACTGGACCAACAAGCCGTAAGGGTTCACGAGTTTATCTCTATCCATGCTGTCGTCGGCATAAACCTGCAAGTGCAGGTGGGCCGCATCCCGTTTGATCCCCGTGTGGCCTACATAGGCGATCAGCTCGCCTTTTTTAACCGGTTTGCCCTGCACGATACCCTCGGCGTATCCCTGCAGGTGCATATAACCGTAAACCCTGCCGTCTTGACCGCGCAGGAACAGGCTGATGCCGGCGCCATTCCAGGTCGCTAAGGTATGGATCACCCCTGAGGTGATGGCATAAACCGGGGTCCCGTCAGGGGCAACAATATCCACGGCGTGATGAAACCTGCCCCCGCTGCGCCAATCTCCCCAGGTATCTCTGAAGGTATAGGGCGGGGCCACTGGGAAGCAATAGCTGAGTGGGTTTGAATCTGCAAAGAAATCGGGCCCGGCCGGGATTGGCTGAGCATTGGCAAGGAAATTCTTGCACACATCCCGGACCAGGGCTTGAATTCCCTGGATCGATGGGAGATTTTGCTGGAGGTCCGGCTGCCCGGAACCGGGATTATGCGCGGCTAACGCCAGGGGGGCACGGCCACCGGTTTTGGCCCACAACCAACCCAGGTATCGGGGGGCCGTCCACATATTTTCTTGGGGATCAGAGGTAGTGCCTATCTGCAGATCATGAGCCTTTGTCAGCCGCAATTGGCTCAGACCGGGGACTTCTTCGGCAGAGGCGGCGTTAAAGTTGCGCCTGGAGTCTAGAAGGGTTACCGCTTTCATTAACCTGGGCCGCAGATTATGGGATTGATCCGTCACTGAGATGGAGGTTTTGTCCCCTGAGGAACTGGGCCTGGCCTGGGGATTGTAGGGCAGCCACTTGAGCGAGGAGGTGGGCCGGCCAGCCTGGTTGGCTGGGGATTGTTCCCGGTTGCTGATGTAGTACACGCCCCCTTTTTTGATGATCAGCAGGCTCGGTTTAGCCAGCGCCGGAGTATGACCCAGCAGCAGAACCCCGGCGATTATCAGCCAGGCTCCTCTGGACAACGATGATACCCTCTGGCGGTGAGATTTTTGCAAAGGGAGAATTCCTCGGTGGCAGAGACAAGCGGAAAACTGCGCGGATTTTTTTCCTTGATACATATAGCAGTTATTTATCTTCCAGTCAAGGTAAATTCGGTGGGGAGATAAGGTGATGGCGGTTTTGCTCAATAAAGATGCAAGCAGCCGAGGGGCGCATTGTCCCGGGGTATGAACGCAGATCAGCGAAATTTTAAGGGGTTGGCTACGCCGCGGGCAAATTGCCGGACATGAGCGGTTCAAGGCAAAAAAGGGTAGGGTGGGCACCGCCCACACCTACCCCTGGCTTTATCATGATCTCGGTCGTCGGCAATGAACTACCGGGCGAGGACCTGAAGACCGGCTTTATGTCTTAACCACCGAAAACCGAAAACCGTCTCTACTGCACCTTGACGTATTTGCCGCCCTTGACTTCCAGGATGTAAACCCCCTCGGTGCCGGCGCGGACCACGTCGTGCTCTTTATTAAAAGAGAGCTTGCCGGTGACGCCGTCGAAGTCTTTCATGGTATCCAGGTACTTCTTGATGCCTTCCGACGTGGGCCCGTTTTGCTTCATGCCTTCCAGGAGCATGGAAGCGGCATCGTAGTGGAGGGCCGCAAACATGATGTTTACCGGATCGTTGTTCTTTTTGGCCAGCTCGAAGTAAGCCTTCTTAAAAGCCTGGTTCTTGGGGGTATTGTATTCTTCGTCGTATTCACCCCCGATCACATGACCTTCCGCATCCGGACCGGCCAACTGGATGTAGACCGGGTCCATGTCGCCATAAACCCCCAGAATTTTCTGCTTCATGCCCAACTGCCGGGCCTGGGCCGCGGCCGGGGCGGTTTCCGGGGTGTAGCCGGGGATAAACAGAAAATCGGGGTTGGTCCCTTTAATCTTGGTGAGCTGGGCCTTGAAATCCCGGGAGCCCCGCATGAAGGACTCGGTGGCCACCACCTTGATGTTGTTCTTTTCGAAGAACTTGGTGAAGAGGTCGGCGCAGCCCTTGCCGTACGGTTCGTTGGAGAACAGGATGGCCACGGTCTTGGGCTTCCAGGTTTTGACCACATAATCGGTCAGAACCTGGGCCTGCTTGTCGATGCGGGAGCAGCCGCGGTAGAGATAATCGCCGTAACCGCTGAGCTTGGGGGTGGTGGCGGTGGGGCTGATCTCCACCACTTTCGCGTCATTGGCGATTTTGCCTGCCGCCATCATGCCGCCGGAGGTCATGGGGCCGACCAGGGCCACGACTTTATCCACGTTGATGAGTTTTTGCACCGCGTTCACCGACGCCGCGGGAGAGTCTTTTTCGTCTTCGAATATCACCTGTACCTGGCGGCCGTTGATGCCGCCGGCTTTATTCACCTCAGCCACGGCCATTTCCACGCCTCGCTGGGAAGGGATGCCGTGCTCGGCCCCCACGGACAGCCGCAGCACCGAACCGATCTTGATGGGGTCGGCACCGTAAGCCAGACCGGCGGTTAGCAGCGACAGAGCCATACCCAATACCAAAATCTTGCGAATCATCGTCATGTCATTTCCTCCTTAAATTAATTCTTAGTGTATATTTTGATACATATGAAAACCAGAAATACTTTAGCGAATTAAACATCCTTTTGATTTAAACCAATTGCTAACGGCGATATCAGTACATCGACAAAACAAAATAACTAATTTTATCATATTTTCAATATCCTTTGGTGTATTAACTATTGTAAAGTCCCCATGTGCAATTTTATTTCGTTGGTCAACAACATAATTAATCATATTAACACATACGGCATAATTCCCCTTTAATAAATTCGATAAATCATTTGATAATTCTAAGTAGCCAAATCTACGAAAAAATTTATTAATTTCATTAAAAGTTGGATTTCCAAATCCATGGATAAATATCTCTGATGGTAGTGTTGAATTAAATATGGGAGCATTTGACCATATATCGCTGTCGCGGGTTATTAGCAATTTAACCTTTGCTGAAATAACATTTGGGTTTGAAGCATTTTTCATTTCAGTAATTATATCTTTTGAACAATGATAGAGGAAAGAGTTAGCTAATTTACTTTTTATCATTTTCTTAGAAAAAATGCGTTCTAAACCAATTTCCGCTAAATTTTCAATATAACCTTCTATATGGCTGGAAAGAAGAACAACTGCCGCTCTGCATAAGGCATTACCTAAATAAGCACCACGTGTAATCGTTGGTAAACGACTATGCTTAGTGGCTAAGTGGCGAATGGCAGATATTTCAGATATTCTTTTTATAAAATTAGAGTAAGCTTGAGTATATTTTGACATTAGCACAAGCCATTACACATTTCATCGTGCCAAATTATAAAGCGACCCAAGGTTCTAGATTTATGATCAACTGATTTACTAATTATGTCAATAAAATCTTGATTATTCATTAGTTTTAAATAGCGGTTATAAAAATCTTTTGAAATATCCCTCACTTTTTGTTGCGAAACATTTGCTAAAGAGCACATTGTTAAATCCATAAGAGCCCTATTAATAACTTTTGATTTTGTAACAGGTAATCTCCTGAAACAATCATGGGGGGAGAAAATTAAAAGACACTTATCGATAGTACTTTTCCATAAATCTGATAATTCTTCGATACGTTGATTAGAAAATCTTCTCCCCTCTTTGGCCATATCATTGAGCCAGTGTTTCTGTGGAGTATAATAAGATTCTATTCCTTTAATTTGAAATGCATAAAATCTTAGAATAAGCTCTTCATCGCGCATCCTTTTATCTGGTTTCTTAGTTCGCAAAATATTATGCCATGGTTCATATTCTGATAACTTTCCAAGCAAATCAATGAGAGAACCGCGATATATACAGTTACGAAGTTCCTGTGCATTAAGAGGAACAGTGTTTGTATTGAGACGTTCAAAAACATCAAATTTTATTTTAGGATTTGAATCATTAGTAATGACTACACATCGAAGAGTATGTGTTGCAATTTTTCGCTGAACTTTTCTATCAAGTTCAAAAAAGAACTTCTTATTTATTTCTTTTAAAATCTCTAATCCACTTAAACGAAATTGATTCTTTAAAAATCTATAAATAGAATATATTCTTTGCTGTCCATCTATAACATCTAGTTCAAATTCCTCGTTTTGTGATAAATAGCACGGTGGTATTGGGACGTTAAGAAGAATAGATTCAATTAAACGAGATGCTAACAAATCAGGCCAAACATATCTCCTCTGGAAGCTTGGCCTTTCACTTATGGGCCTTAGATAAAGAGTCTTATTATTTATTTGCTCAATTAGCGATTCTATGACCAGATCATAAGGTTGTGTGAGAAGCTTACGGTCATATATAGGCTCTTCATCAGGATCTTGTTCGATAATATCCTCTTCACGTTCGTATATTGGTTTATCATCGTTCATAGCATATCTCCGATAATCATATGTTTAGACGATTAATTTATAATCATATGTGAGCCAATAATTCAAGAAATATGCGTATTAATTTCCTTTAAAGTAATTCGGGCGTTGATGCCCAGATTTTCCTGGAGATGGCGCCGGGCCTGGCGGCACAGGCATTCCAACGCCTTGATTTCATCGGAGAAAAACCCCTCCTCCACCGTCAGTTCGATGTCGAGGATTTCCAGGCCCTCCTCCGAGACCACCCGGTGACTGAATTTGGGCGGGTGTCCGCCTAAGGCCTCCCGGATCAGGGCGCCCACCTGGTCGGGGTGGACCTTGATGCCGCCGACCGAGAAGATAGGGTCGGTGCGGCCGGTGATCTCTCCCAGGCGCGCCAGGGTGCGGCCGCAGGGGCAGGGTTCGGTAATCAAGGAGGTCCGGTCGCCGCTCCGGAAACGGACCAGGGGGAAGGCCACGGTGCTCAAGGTGGTGATGACCAGCTCGCCGGGGGCGCCGGGGGGCGCCGGATTCCCGGTTTCAGGGTCGATGATCTCCGGATAGAAATGGTCTTCGGAAAAATGAAGCCCCCCGTCGGCGCCGCAGCTGAAGGCCAGGCCCGGCCCCATGACCTCGGTGATGCCGTAGGCCGTGGCCAGTCTGACCTGGTAGCCCGCCTCGATCTCCCGGCGCACCGCGCCGGGGAGCGGCGAGGCCACCAGCAGGGCCCGTTTGAGGCTCAGTTCCGCCGCCGAGAGGTTCATGCGGGCCATCACCGTTAAGAGATGCCGGGCCAGAGGCGGCGTGGTGACCAGGACTGAGGTCTTGTAATCCCGCATCACCATGAGTTCCTTGGCGAAGTTCAGCGTCGCCGGGGGAATCACCGAGGCCCCCAGGTTTTCGGCCCCGGCCTGGAGATCCCGGCGCCAGTTGGCCAACCCCGGCGGCAGGATGATCTGCAAGATGTCTTCCCGGGTGACTCCGGCGGCCACGTACAAACGGGCCAGGAGCTCCAGCCAGAGCTTCAAGTCCGGGGCGGCATAACCCACCACCAGGGGCCGCTCCGTGGTGCCCGGGGAGGACAGGATGCGGACGATGTCCCGGAGCGGCACCGCGAACAGGCCGTAGGGGTAGTTTTCCGACAGGTCGTCCCGGGTGGTGCAGGGGAGCTTTGCCAGATCGGTGAGGCTGCGGATGTTATCCAGGTTCAGCCCCAACTGGTCGAACTGGCGGCGGTAGAACTTCACCTGACGGTAAGCCCGGGTGAGGGTGCTCTGGAGGCGCTCCAGTTGCAGCAGTTCCAGTTCCCCCCGGTCCATGGCCTCAATTTCCGGTTGGCGCATGCGTCTACCTCCCTGATCAGTAAGCAGTGAGCAGTGAGCGGTGAGCAGGAAAAAACTCGCCTTCAAACTGGTTACTGTCCGATAAGTTTTTGGTGGCATCGGCATCTTGCCGGTGCGGCGCACAGGCTGGAAGCCTGTGCCACCAAAGGCGGCGGGCGGGGACGCCCACCCCACCAACCTTTTCATGCTTTATGGGTGGGCCGAAGGCCCATGGCAACTGCTCACTGCTTACGGCTCACTGCTCACCTTCCTTCGGTGAACTCCTTGTAATCTCGGCCCAGATAGGCTCGGGTCACCTGGCGGTCCTGGAGCAGGTCGGCCGCCTTGCCGCTCAGGATGATGCGGCCGGTTTCCAGGACGTAGGCCCGGTCGGCCACCTTGAGGGCCACCCGGGCGTTCTGCTCCACCAGGAGAATGGTCACTCCTTCGTGGCGCAGCTGGCTCAGCCGGGCCAGGATGTCCTCCACCACGATGGGGGCCAGGCCCAGGGACGGCTCATCTAAAAGCAGCAGACGGGGACGGGCCATGAGGGCCCGGCCGATGGCCAGCATCTGCTGCTCCCCGCCGCTCATGGTCCCGGCCTGCTGGGCCAGGCGGTCTTGTAGACGGGGAAAGAGCTGAAAGACCCGCTCCAGGTCAGCATGGATGGCGGCCTTGGACTCCCGGCGGTAGCGGCGGTACGCCCCCAGCTCCAGGTTCTCGGCCACGGTCATGGGCGCGAAGAGCTGGCGGCCTTCGGGCACCTGGGAGAGCCCCAACCCCACGATCACCTCCGGGGCCAGGCCCATGAGGGATTGCCCGGCGAAGGCCAGGTCGCCGTCTTTCTTGACCAGGCCGCAGATGGCGTTGAGCAGAGTGGTCTTCCCGGCGCCGTTGGCCCCGATGAGGGTAACGATCTCACCCTCCCGGACGTGCATGGTCACGCCACTCAAAGCCCTAACGGAGCCGTAATAGGCGGATAGGTTGCGGATTTTCAGCATTTTTATTATTTGCAAATAATTAAATATGACTATGAAAAACGATTATGTTGAAACATCTCCATAAGCTTTTTTTAATTCATCTATTAATTTTTCTTCAAGCTCTGTTGCATTACGATAGAATAATGTTCTCCAATTTTTAATATAAAATTCTAAAATTGTTCCTTTTCTCGCGGTTTGTATTATGCGCCGAGATTTACCTCTTGCATATCCTAATTCAAAGTACACATTACGAGAATTTAATGTTAAATCTGCGATAACTATGTCACAATTATCAATTTCATCCATAATTTTATTGGATATTTCATAATCGCCTTCCACTAAGTCAATTCTTTTGATTTCTATTGGTAAATTAGTAGCTTTTATTGCACGATCCATTGCCCTGTAGTAGTCAACTAAAGCTGGTTCCTCTTCTTATTTGAATGACATTGCAATGAAAGCAATTTTATTAGGACCGGCTTTAATTGTCTCAACTCCCTTCAACGTTTCCATTAATTTTGAAGCCCGAGTTGGGACAGTTCTGATGCCTAATCTTTGAAATATTTCTCCCTTTGAAGTTGTTATCGGAAGTTGATATTCTGGCACTTTATTGATAATGAAATAAACTAATTTTTTACCATGTATGTCGACAGTTCCATATTCAATTGGAATCGGTAATAATGATGAGCTTATTTTTTCAATCCTTATTGTTGATTCTCTAATTTCATTATCCGTAAGACCAACTAATTCTCCATTATCTTTAAGACCAATGATTAAAATACCCCCATCTGTATTGGCAAACGATGATAATACTTTTGCAATGATGTCATCAGGAGGCAACCTTAATTTAAATTCAACATTTTCTGTTTCACCTTCTTTAATTAACCTAAGAAATCCATCAGGAGAAGTATCAAACATATTTAGTCCTTTTTATCCACATGAATAAGAAATAGTAACGTAGGGTGGGCACCGCCCAGCATCAACCTCACTTATGGCGGGCAGTGCCCGCCCACGATTTGTCACCGGTGGAATAGGCTTTTCAGCCTGTTCCGCACAGGCAAGATGCCTGTGCCACCAGGGCTTTTTCTTTACCCAGAACCTAAAACCTAAAACCTGGAACCTGCCGTTAAGTCTGCCAGTCCGTCCCCAGGTACGCCGCAATCACCTCCGGGTTCTTCTGAATGGCTCGGGGCGGGCCGTCGGCTTTTAATCCCCCCCTTTGTAAAGGGGGGTTAGGGGGGATTTGGGGAGGCGCACCCCGCGATAGAAAAGAAAATAGCTACAAATGTTCATATATCCTTTGAAGAACTCCGTCCATGTTTTTCAAAACATCTCTGTCTGAGAATCTTAAAACGGTAAATCCAAGGCCGGCCAGATAATTATCCCTGATTTCATCGCTCTCCATTCCTTCTACCGAATAATGCTGGCCGCCGTCCAGTCCAATAATCAGCTTACCCGCAGGGCAGTAAAAGTCCACGATATAGTTCCCAATGTTTTTCTGCCGGTAAAACTGGTAACCTCTGATGCGTTTCTCTCTAATGTTTTGCCATAGCTTAAATTCTGCATCAGTGGGGTTCTTGCGAAGCTCTCTGGCGAATCCCTTGAGTTTTCTATTGAATGGGAGCATGGAAAATCCCCCCTGCCCCCCTTTAGAAAAGGGGGGTAAAAAGCCGCGCCTTATAAGGTCACCTTTCCATTTCTGACCCCGGCTTCAACCCCTCTCACCCTTGCCAGTCCGTTCCCAGGTACGCCGCGATAACCTCCGGGTTCTTCTGGATGGCCCGGGGCGGGCCGTCGGCGATGAGTTTGCCGTAGTTGAGCACCGCGATTTCGTCGGCCACCTCCATGGTGAGGCCCATGTCGTGCTCCACCAGAAGGGTGGTAATGCCCTGGCGGCGCAATTCCAGGATCAGGTCCTGGAGCCGTTCGGTCTCCACCGCGTCCAGCCCCGAGGCGGGCTCGTCCAGGAGGAGCAGCGTTGGGGCTGAGGCCAATGCCCGGGCGATTTCCAGCATGCGTTTGAGTCCCAAGGGCAGCACCGCGGCGGATTGGCCGGCCCGGTCCGCCAGCCCGACGAATTCCAGGGCCTCCATGGCCTGGGCGCGAATCTCTTTTTCTTCCCTCCGGGTCCAGGGAAACTGCAAGGCCCCGGCCAGCAGACCGGCGCGGCTCAGGCGGTGGCGTCCCACCATGACGTTTTCCAGGACCGTCATGTGGTCAAAGAGCTGCACCAGTTGAAAGGTGCGGGCGATCCCCCGCCGGGCGATCCTATGGGCCGGGCGCCCCTGGATCTCCACCCCGTCAAAGAGGATGCGGCCCGCCTGGGGGGCAAGAAAACCGGTCACCAGGTTGAAAAGGGTGGTCTTGCCGGCGCCGTTGGGGCCGATGACCGCCTTGACGGTTCCCGGCGCCACCCCAAAGCTCACCTGCTCCACGGCCTGGAGGCCGCCGAAGGCCAGGCTGACTCCCTCTAGTGACAGCAATGTGTTGTTTTGTTGCAGCATCATAAGGTAGCGATTAGCAGTTAGCAGTTAGCTGTTAGGAAAAGCTAAGATTCATAGGCTATTGGTTTTTGACCGCGGATAATAGCCCATTGAGGATTTTCCCCACTTCTTCCACTTTTGTTAATAATCTGTTGGTCTCGGCTTCATCGAGATAAGAGAGATTTTGAGCGATTAAAATCTGGGTTTCCACCTCGGCCAGGGAGCCTCTGGCATTTCCCAGGAATTGCCGGAATTCGCCTTTGGATAATCGGCCCTTACCTTCGGCAATGTTGCTTGGGATTGATACGGCTGCCCGTCGAAGTTGGCTCATTAAGCCGAAAAGTTCTTCTTTGGGAAAGTTATGAGTCACCCGATAGATTTCGGTTACCAAATCCATGGCTTTATTCCATGCGACCAAATCTCTATATGACTGCACCATCCTTATGGCTCCTTGACAAAAAGGCCAGCAAGACTAATTTTTCGCTAACTGCTAACTGCTAACTGCTAACTGCTAACTGCTAACTGCTAACTGCTAAAAGCTAAAAGCTAAAAGCTAAAAGCTAAAAGCTAAAAGCTAATCCTCCCTCCCTCCCGCTTATAGCGCCGGAATTCGTAGAGGTCCAGGATGCCCCGGACCAGGCCCCGGGGCAGGAAGATCATCACCACCATGAGGATGGCCCCGAAGATGACCATTTCGAAATCGTGAAACACCGTGAGCAATTCCGGGAGCACGGTGAGCACCCCGGCCCCCAGGAGCGAGCCCCAGATGCTGGCCATGCCGCCCAGGACCACCATGGTCACCAGCTTGATGGAGAACATGAAGCCGAAGGACGACGGGGCGATGAAGTTGAGGGTATGGGCGTAGAGGGACCCGGCCAGGGAGGCGTAGAGGGCGCTCCAGACGAAGATCTTGAGCTTCATGCGGAAGGTGTCCACCCCCAGGGATTCGGCGGCGGCCTCGCCGTCGTGCAAGGCCCGGATGGCCCGGCCGGTGCGGGAGTTCACCAGATTGGCGCTGATAAAGAGGATCAACCCGAGAATAATCCAGATCAACAGGTAGAGGCGCCGGGGGGTGTTAAAGGCGAAGCCGGCCAGGGACAGCGACGGGATGCCGCTGAGCCCCGAGGGGCCGCCGGTGAGTCCGTCGGCCTCGTTCAAGATGATGTAGATGATAATGCCGAACCCCAGGGTGGCCATGGCCAGGTAATAACCGCGAAGTTTTAAGGCCGGGATGCCGATGAGGAAGGCAGCGGCGCCTGAGACCGCCAGTCCGGCCGCCAGGGCCAGCCAGGGATCCAGGCCGCAGGTGGCGGTGAGGATTCCGGAGCTGTAGGCCCCCAGGCCGAAGAAGGCGGCGTGTCCTAAAGAGATCTGGCCGGCATAGCCCAAGGGCAGGTTGAGCCCCACCACCAACAGGGTGTGGATGCCGATGAAGTTGAGGAGGGTGTAGTAATAGTCCTGGTCCATGAAGGCGGCGATGGCTCCTGCCGCCACGGCAAAGAGGGCCCAGCGGTTTAAGAATCGGAGCCGGGTCATTTCCGTCCCCCCACTATCCCCTGGGGGCGCAGGAACAGAACCAGGAGGAGGAGGAGAAAGGCCACCGCATCCCGGTAGCCGGAGGAGATGAAGCCGGTGGCCAGGGCCTCGGCCACGCCCAGGACCAGGCCCCCCAGGACCCCGCCCGCCAGGCTCCCCAGACCGCCGATAATGGCGGCGGAAAACCCCTTGAGGCCCAGCATGGTGCCCATGTCGTAGACCCCGAGGGTAAGGGGGGCGATGAGAATGCCGGCCCCGGCGCCCAGGGCGGCGCTGACCCCGAAAGAGAGCTGGACCATGCGGCCGGCGGCGATGCCCACCAGGCGGGCGGCCCGGGTGTTGTAGGCGCAGGCCCGCATGGCCTTGCCCACCAGCGTGAGGCGGAAGAAGGCCTCCAGGGCCACCACCGCAATGGCGGTAATCCCCAGCACCCAGAGGTTTTGGGGCAGGATGGTGGCGGGACCCAGGTGAATGGGGACATTGCCGGAAAACGGCGGCAGGGTGTAGGCGTCTTTGCCCCACAGGAGCATTGCCACGCCCTTGATCAGGACGGCGCCGCCCACGGTGATGATGATCAGGGCGATGGGGGTGGGGTCTTTGACCGGCCGCAGGGCCAGGCGCTCAAAGACCAGGCCCAGGCAGGTCACCAGGACCACGGCGCCGGCAAAGGCCAGGGGGAGCGAAGGGACGACCTGGTAGATGCTGATGGCGCACAGGGCCCCCAGCATCACCATCTCGCCCTGGGCGAAATTGATGATGGTGGTGGCATTGTAGATGATGCCGAATCCCAGGGCGATGAGGGCGTAAATCGCCCCGTTGGTCAGCCCGGAAATGAGATACTGCAGGAAAGGGGCAAAGTTCTCCAAGGGGAGTGAACAGTCTCCATAAGCAGTTACCAGTGGCCAGTGACCAGTAGTCAGTAGCCAGTAGTCAGTGAGAAGAGTGAACGCTCCCCGAAGGAACGAATACATGACTACTGCCGGCCGCTGCCAACGGTTATCCAATAAATGCTGTTGTCAGTAGTCAGTTGCCAGGCTCACCTGCAAGGGTGTACCCGCAGGAAGGCACTGACCACTGACCACTGACTACTGATTACTGACTACTGATTACTGACTACTAATCTATCAGCTGAAACCCGCCTTTTTCGATCTTCACCAGCACAAAGGCGGCCGGGGACAGGCCGTTGTGGTCCTCGGGGCTCATGTTAAAGATGCCGCTGATGCCCACGAAGTTCTTGAGGCCTTCCAGTTCGCCGCGGATTTTCTCCCGGTCGTTGCCGGCCTTGGTCAGGGCCTGATTCAGCATCCGGATGGCGTCATAGGCATAGCCCCCAAAGCTGGATTCCGGTGCCTTGAACTTGGCCTGATACTTTTCGGCGTATTCTTTACACACGGCCTTTTGGGGGTCGGTGTCGGGCAGCTGCGGCCAGATCACCAGCTTGCCGGCGGGCATGATGATGCCGTCACCCGCGTCCCCGGCCAGCTCGATGAATTTTTTCGAGGCGGCGCCGTGGCTCTGGACCAGGGGAATGGTCATCCCCAGCTGTTTCATATTCTTGGCCACCAGGGCCGGGGCCGGGCCGGTGCCCCAACAGATCACCGCCTGGGCCGGGGTGCCCCGGAGCTTGGTGAGCTGGGGGGTCATGTCAGTGTCTTTTTCGCCAAAGACCTCCTGGGCCACTACCTGGATGCCGTACTGACCGGCCTGGCCCAGGAGCTGCTCCTTGCCCGCCACCCCGAAGCCGGTGGACACCGTAAGGATGGCCACCTGTTTGAGGTTCTGCTTTTGCAAATACTGATAGATGCGTTCCACGGCCATTTTGTCGGTTTGGGCGGTCTTGAAGACCCAGACGCGCTCACTGGCCGGAGAGGTGATGGCGCTGCCGGCGGCGCAGGAAATCAACGGCAGTTTGGCCTTCTGGGTGATTTCCAGGACGGTCATGGAGGTGTGGGTGAGGCTGGGGCCGATGACGGCCAGGCAATCCTTGTCTTGGGCCAGCTTGGTGGCGTGGAGCCGGGCTTTGGTCACGTCGCCTTCGTCGTCATAAATGGCCAGTTTCAAGGGATGCCCATTGATGCCTCCCTTGGCGTTTATTTCTTCCACCACCATCTCCAGGGAATTCCGTTCGGGCTCCCCGAGATATGAGGCCGGGCCGCTGATGGAAAAGATCCCGCCCACCACGTAAGGCTCGGCCTGCTTAGCGCCGCCGCAGCCTAAAAAGATAAGTCCCAGACCCGCCAGGGCCAGGATCAGGCCCCCCAAAATTGCCTTGGTTTTCATAAGGTCTCCCTCCCGGATGAATTAGAGGCGATATACTTCCTCGCCCTTATAAATGTAAATCCCTTTCTTCTGAAGCAAGTCGATGGCCTGCTCCAGGTTGTCGAAGCGAAAGATGATGACCGCGTTCTTGCCGCTGTGTTGGACAAAGGCGTACATGTACTCCACGTTAACACCGGCGGAGGCCAGGATTTGGAGCACCAGTCCCAGTCCGCCGGGGCGGTCCGGCACCTCCACCGCTACCACTTCGGTTTTGCCGACGGTGAAGCCCTTGTCCTTCAGAATCTCCCGGGCCTTATCGTATTGGTCCACGATGAGGCGCAGGATGCCGAAATCCGTGGTGTCGGCCAGGGAGAGGGCCCGGATGTTGATCCCGGCTTCGCCCAGAACCCGGGTGACTTCCGCCAGGCGGCCGGCCTTGTTCTCCAAAAATACCGAGATTTGTTCGACTTTCATGGTTGTGCTCCGAGTCCTGGTTCCCAAGCTCCTGCTTGGGAACCATCTTGGATGCAAAGCGATGCTTTGCTAATCAATGCAAAGGTTTAATACACCCGCTCCAACCGCTGAAGCCGCCCAAGCAGAGCTTGGGGCGCAATTGCGTTCCCAAGCAGGAGCTTGGGAACGAGAATTAGAGCAGCCTCTTCCAAAACTGCGCCTAATGCGGCCGCTTGTCAATGACCCGCTTGGCCTTGCCTTCACTCCGGGGTATAGACTGGGGCTCCACCAGTTTCACCTTGACGGAGACGGTGAAATAATCCTTGATCTTCCGCTGGATTCCCTGAGCCAGGGCCTGCAACTGCTTGACTTCGTCGGAGAAGGTGCCCTCATCCACTTCCACCTGGACTTCCAGGGTGTCCAACTGGCCCTCCCGGTCGACGATGAGCTGGTAGTGCGGCGCTACCCCCGGGGTTTCCATGAGCACGGACTCGATCTGGGAGGGGAAGACGTTGACGCCGCGGATGATGAGCATGTCGTCACTCCGGCCCGTAAAGCGGCTGATGCGGGCGATAGTGCGGCCGCAGATGCAGGGGGCGTAATTCAGCGAGGTGAGGTCCCGGGTACGGTAGCGAAGCAGCGGGAAGGCCTCCTTGGTGAGGGTGGTGATGACCAGCTCGCCGGTCTCCCCCGGGGCCAGAGGCTCCAGCGTCGCGGGGTTGATGACCTCAGGCAGGAAGTGGTCCTCAAACATGTGGAGGCCAGCCTTGGCTTCGAGGCACTCGATGGCCACGCCCGGACCGAGGATCTCGGACAGGCCGTAAATATCTAGGGCGTCGAGGCTGAGGCGCTTTTCAATTTCGGCTCGCATGCCCTCAGTCCAGGGTTCGGCGCCGAAGACCCCCACCCTGAGCTGGGTTTTGGCGAAGTCCACCCCCATTTCCTGGCCCACCTCCGCCAGGTAGAGGGCAAAGGACGGGGTGCAGCAGATGACAGTGGGGCCGAAGTCCTGGATGAGCATGATCTGCCGCCGGGTCTGGCCGCCGGAAACCGGGATGACCGCCGCTCCCAGCCGCTCGGCGCCGTAATGGACTCCCAGGCCCCCGGTGAAGAGGCCATACCCGTAAGACACGTGAACGATATCGCCCCGGTGGGCGCCGCCGGCGGCCAGACTCCGGGCCATCAGCTCCGACCAGGTTTCCAGGTCCCGTTGGGTATAGGCAACGGGGGTGGGCTTGCCGGTGGTGCCGGACGAGGCGTGAATCCGCACGATCTGATCCATGGGGGCGGCGAACATACCGAAGGGGTAGTTGTCCCGCAGGTCTTGCTTAACGGTCAAGGGCAGCAGGCGGATATCTTCCAGAGTGCGGATGTGTCCCGGCTTAACCCCCATCTCATCCATGCGCCGGCGATAGAACGGCACCAGATGGTAGACCCGTTCCACCACCGCTTGCAGGCGTCTCAGTTGTAAGGCCTCCAGGTCCTCCCGGGGCATCGTTTCATGTTCGACATCGCGGATCATGTAACCTTGTTCTCCTCCCTGATTGACATTTGTTAAAGATAGCACAAAGTCACGTCAGGGGTCAAACAAGGTTTGCAATTTTCTGTAGTTGGGGAAGAGAAGCCGAGTTGCGTAGGAAGAGATATTTTGGTAGCCGCAGGCTTTAACCTGCGCCCGCACAGGCGAGACGCCTGTGCCACCTGTCTTGTTGCTACTCGGAATGAAGTCCGGAGCCAGGGGCGAGAGCGTCAACGGCAATGTCGCGATGCGGTCACCTCAAATCATGAAAAGTGAGGAGGGGCGGGTGTCCTCGCCCGCCGCCTTTTGTGGCACAGGCTTCCAGCCTGTGCACCGCAGGTAATTATGGCGGGCAGTGCCCGCCCGACATTTATAGCGTTTGCCAAAAGTTTTTTCCGATCCTTGATATCCACAAATCCCCCCTAACCCCCCTTTAATAAAGGGGGGAACTATAAGGAATTGCTGTTAAAGTCCCCCTTTGAAAAAGGGGGATTTAGGGGGATTTGAGAACCTCCAACTGGAAGGAATTTATGGCAAACGCTATAACTGCCCGTTGCTGCCATTGTTTCTGGTTCCCAAGCTCCTGCTTGGGAACTCCATTGCAGGCAAAGCTCCTGCTTTGCGAGAGAATCATCTATTTATTGCACCAGGTGGCCCAAGCAGGAGCTTGGGAACGAGGGAAAGGCGGGATGCGCTGCGCTTTCCCGCCCTACGGGCTACCCGTAAAGTATGAAAAGACAGGTGGGACAGGCTTTTCAGCCTGTGCATGGGACAGCCGGGGGCGGTTGTCCTCCATATCCGAAGGAACTTTTCAGACCAGCGTGCTTACCCTGCCTCACTTCTTGACTGCGGCCTCCGGCCCGAAGAATTTCAGATACTTGCCGTAGCCTGTCTTTTCCAAATCCTCCAGGGGAATAAACCGTAGCGCTGCGGAGTTCATGCAGTATCTCAGACCTGTGGGCGCCGGGCCGTCGGGGAAGACATGCCCGAGATGGGAGTCGCCTTGTTTGCTGCGCACCTCGGTGCGCTTCGAAAACAGGTGACGGTCCTCCCGCTCGACGATGTTTCCCGGCTCCAGAGGCTTGGTGAAACTCGGCCAGCCGGTGCCGGAATCGTATTTGTCGGTGGAAATAAACAACGGCTCCCCGGAGACGATATCCACGTAGATCCCCGGCTTTTTGTTGTCCGCGTATTCGTTCTTAAATGCGGGTTCCGTGCCCTCCTTCTGGGTCACCTGGTATTGCAGCGGCGTCAGCTTCTGGCGGAGCTCCGCATCACTGGGCTTGGTATATTTCTGGCTGCCGGGCGGGTCAGTCGCGCCATGGGCCTCGCCGCCCCAGACCTTCTGGAGAAATTGGTCCCGGCCGGAATTCCAGCGGTAGTATTTGTACTTCACGGCGTGGGTCTTGTAATAGTCCTGGTGGTAGTCCTCGGCGGGAAAGAATTTCGTCAGCGGCAAAATCTCGGTCACGACCGGTTTGGAGAAACGTTTTGACTTTTCCAGGGCCTGTTTGGATGCCTCAGCCAGTCGCTGCTGCTCGGCATCGTGGTAAAAAATGGCGCTGCGATACTGGGGGCCACGGTCCACGAATTGCCCGCCGGGATCGGTGGGATCGACGTGCCGCCAGAAATAATCCAGCAGCGCCTGATAGGACACTTTGGCCGGGTCATAGACCACCTGGACCGCTTCCACATGGCCTTTTTGTCCATAATTATCATAGGTGGGATTGTCGCCACGGCCCCCGGTATACCCGGAGATGGCCCTCACCACGCCCGGAAGTTTTTCAAAATCCGACTCAACGCACCAAAAACAGCCGCCGGCAAAGGTGGCGGTTTGAAAATTTTTATTAACTTCAGACATGGAGGCTCCTTTCCCTGATTTACCCTGGGGATTATTACCAGCCCAGCCGGCGGCCACCAGGCCAGCGGCTAACATCAACACTAAAATCAACATGGTTCTCATATGTTTACCGACCTCGTCTATCTGATGATAAGTTTTCCCTATAAATAATTATGTTAAGGATAATCCGGCCGGAATCAAGGTGCGGCAGAGCGCCGGATTAATATCCGTGGTTTTCAGCCCCCAAAGCCTCCGACCAAACGGCAGAACAAGAGGGAATTAAATCAGACCAGATCCATGGAGGAGATATTTTCAGCTGGATGCTTAAGCCAGAAATAAAGAAATTAATCTGGACCTTTGATAACTTCAGAATTGTCTAAAGACCTGGATATAACTGCTTCCGCCGTGGAGGCTCAATGAGGTATTTAATGCAGATTAGTTTCAATAGGACTATTTGTGGTAAAAACTGGCATCTACATGACTATTAAATTCAAGCTGATGGACGGAAAGCCCCTTGTTTTCCGGCGTTCTTGGCGGAACTCACATTTTGCCAAAAAATTCGGTAATATCAAAATAAACCTCTTTTTGGGAGCCATCCACAAGCTGAATTATTAGCAAATCAAAGTGTTTATTTTGCTTATGCAGCAAATTTTGGCTGATTAATTTCCAATTAACATTCTGTCGGCCGTATTTCTTTTCAAGATAATAATATTCTGCCGCAATCCCGACGACAATATCCTTGGCGCCTTTTATAACTACCGCCGCCGCGGGCGATTCCCCTCCACCTCCTTCGAAGACAATCCCTTCCCGAAGGTCTTTTTGATGCTCATCCTGAGCATTGGCCTCCGGAAAAATGCCCCGATGACTGAAAATGGTATCGCCGAGTAGTAAGAATAAAGACAGTAAGATGAGGGCGATAGAGGATTTAGTGGACATGCTATTACTCCATAGTATCACTGCTGTCCGGGAGAAATTACGTGAGATACCACGTAAAACAGCCCCATCGCAGTCAATCAGTGCTCTCATGCTTTAATCAATAAACACAAGCATTGAAAGGAGTTATGGAGCTTACGGCGCATTTTAGCACACTCATGGATCAATTACTACAACTCATAGCGAGTCATGTTTTCGATCACCTGGTGGACAGCCATGCCCGGCAGGGGGTCAACCTGGGAAAGTTCACCGATTGACCGCACCTGGGAGCCATGCTTTCCGGGTGGATAAATTATGGCTTGCCCATAACGCTGAAAAAGTATTAAAGTTCTCCGCATGAAATGGGATAAAAAACCAGTTTTGGTTACGGGTGCCGGAGGGTTCATCGGCAGCCATCTGGTGGAGCGGCTGGCGGAGTTGGGAGCCAGCGTGCGGGCCCTGGTACGGTACAACTCCCGAAACGATTGGGGTCTCCTGGAGTTCCTGCCGGCTTCGGTTAGAGAGAGCCTGGAAATCGTGGCGGGGGACATTACCGATCCTTTCGGAACAGCTCGGGCCATGGACGGTTGCGAGATAGTTTTCCACCTGGCGGCCCTGATTGCCATCCCCTATTCCTATATCGCGCCCTCCCAATTCGTGGCGGTTAACTGCGGTGGCACCTTGAACCTCCTGGAGGCGGCCCGGCAACAGGGAGTGGAACGTTTCGTCCATACCTCCACCAGCGAAACCTACGGCACCGCCCACTATACTCCCATTGACGAGAATCACCCTCTTCGCGGGCAATCCCCCTATGCCGCCAGCAAGATCGGGGCGGATAAGCTGGCGGAGAGCTATCATCTCTCCTTCGGGGTGCCGGTGGCCACCATCCGGCCCTTCAACACCTACGGCCCCCGGCAGTCGGCCCGGGCCGTCATCCCCACCATCATCAGCCAGGCCCTGAGGGGCGGGGTCATCCGCCTGGGAAGTCTGGACCCGGTGCGGGACCTGAATTATGTGAGCGATACCGTGGAGGGCTTTATCAAGGTGGCGGAAAATCCCCGAGCCGTGGGTGAGGTGATCAACGTGGGGTCGGGGAAATCGGTCTCCATCGGCGAACTGGCCGAAAAGATTGTGGGCCTGATGGGCGGCGGCAAGCGGATTGTCACCGCAGAGGAAAGGGTGCGGCCGGAGGGCAGCGAGGTCATGGAGCTTCTCTGTGACCCTCGCAAGGCCAGGGAACTTTTGGGCTGGAAGCCCCGGGTGAGCCTCGAAGACGGCCTGGCCCGGACCATCAGCGATATCGAGGGCAACCTGTCTCGCTACAAGCCTGAGATTTACAATGTCTAAAACCGAATCACGTTGGCAGGTCCCCCTGGCCGATGTCGTTTTAGGCTCCGAGGAAATCGAGGCCGTCGCCCAGGTGCTCAAGTCCGGCTGGCTCTCCATGGGACCCAAAACGGAAGAGTTCGAGCAGCGTTTCGCCCAATTCTTCGGCAGTAAACATGCCGTTGCCGTGGCCAACGGCACCGCCGCCCTCCACCTGGCCTGCGAGGCCTCGGGGCTTAAGGAAGGTGACGAGGTCCTCTGCCCCGCCCTCAGCTTCGTGGCCACCGCCAATGCCATCCTTTACACCGGGGCCAGGCCGGTCTTTATCGATATCACCGGCCCCCAAAATCTGAACCTGTCGGTGGCGGACGCCGCCGCCAAAGTAACTGATTCTACCCGGGCCATCATGGTGGTCCACTACGGGGGTTACCCCTGCGATATGGACGGGGTGCGGGCCCTGGCCGCCAAATATGGTCTAAAAATCATCGAAGACTGCGCTCATGCGCCGGGCGCGGTGTTTCATTCCCCGACAGGCCCCCGGATGGTTGGCACGATGGGAGACGTAGGCTGCTTCAGTTTTTTCGCCAACAAGAACCTGACCACCGGGGAAGGCGGCATGGTGATCACCGATAACGACCAGCTAGCGGAGAGCATGAGGATTCTCCGGTCCCACGGCATGACCACCCTCACCTGGGACCGGCACCGGGGACACAGTTTCAGCTACGACGTCGTATCCCGGGGATATAATTACCGGCTGGATGAAATGCGGGCGGCTTTGGGGATGGTGCAATTGAGGAAGGTCGAAGCGGGAAATACTAAAAGGCGGGAAATAATTCTCACTTACCGGGAAAAACTGAAAAACCTGCAGTTTATCGAGATTCCTTTCCTGGCGGCTCCTGAGGGCTCGGCCCACCATCTGTTTCCGGTCCTGTTGCAAGATGGGGTCCGGCGGGCTGATTTTATGGCCACGCTGGCGGGGCAAGGCATCCAGACGAGTATCCACTACCCCCCGATACACCGGTTTTCATCATACCTGAGTCTGCTGCCATTGGATCATCGTCTCCCCGTTACTGAGGACGTCTGCTCCCGGGAGGTGACCCTGCCCCTGTTCCCCCACATGAGCGAAGACCAGTTGTGGCGGGTCGTCCAGGCGGTCAAAAATTTCTCTTGAAAAGTTGACGGTCCGGAGGCGGGCAGATCGACGACCGTAAGTGATTATACCCTCAGCTTCTCTCTCAGCTCTTCAAACTCTTCGGCGGCTTGGCGGTAATCTTCGTGGCGGCCGATATCCAGCCA
>Ga0351889_10178_pt1 | contig 22052 bp, 21 predicted proteins | sample TotcelFGM3001M14_FD_206767 | JGI IMG/M metagenome (GOLD analysis project Ga0351889, IMG submission 206767) | Enriched cells from coal bed in the Powder River Basin, Montana, United States - Total cells FGM rep3 HSBNCT.FGM.300.1.M14 ...
CCGTGTTGCATCCGCCGGAAGCGGCGGATGGGGATTGAAACATCGGCCACACCGAGATGCTGGCACTACGCGACACGTTGCATCCGCCGGAAGCGGCGGATGGGGATTGAAACATCAACGGCAACGGCGTCGGGCAGCCTTTGGGCGTGTTGCATCCGCCGGAAGCGGCGGATGGGGATTGGAACGTTGACGCCGTGGTTAGTGACACAGGAGGGCGAGTTGCATCCGCCGGAAGCGGCGGATGGGGATTGAAACTCCAGCGCCGCGTTCGGGTTGAGTGGGATGATGTGGTTGCATCCGCCGGAAGCGGCGGATGGGGATTGAAACTCGCCAGACGGCGGCACGACCACGTTCACGGTCGAGTTGCATCCGCCGGAAGCGGCGGATGGGGATTGAAACTATGGCATGGCGGCGCCGATGCGAGAGTTCGAGCGTTGCATCCGCCGGAAGCGGCGGATGGGGACTGAAACTACGGCTGCGATATAGAAGAGCGCTGGGTGGACGGTTGCATCCGCCGGAAGCGCGGATGGGGATTGAAGCTGCATCAATCCCGGCGGCAACTATATCAGCACGTGTTGCATCCGCCGGAAGCGGCGGATGGGGATTGAAGCTCTTGGCAGTCCTTAGGTACCATGCTGGGTAGTATTGTTGCATCCGCCGGAAGCGGCGGATGGGGATTGAAACGTCTATCAAGGGTTGCAGGCGGCAAGTGCCTTTGGTTGCATCCGCCGGAAGCGGCGGATGGGGATTGAAACGCGCAATATGCGCCGGGCTGGCCCGATGCGGTGTGGTTGCATCCGCCGGAAGCGGCGGATGGGGATTGAAACAGCGTGACAACCGTTGACCCGCCCGAATTGCTGCGGTTGCATCCGCCGGAAGCGGCGGATGGGGATTGAAACTCGTAATCCACCCAGCCGCTCGGACGGGGGCGTAGCGTTGCATCCGCCGGAAGCGGCGGATGGGGATTGAAACTTCCACCCCGCGTCGCCCTGTGGCACAATGTCGAACGTTGCATCCGCCGGAAGCGGCGGATGGGGATTGAAACTCTCTGGTCTGTTTCAGCACGCTGCCTATCCTGCCGTTGCATCCGCCGGAAGCGGCGGATGGGGATTGAAACAAGGTTGGCTACACGAATAGCACGAACATCGTGGCTGTTGCATCCGCCGGAAGCGGCGGATGGGGATTGAAACTCTAGCATGTGCGCTATAGCGCGCGTGACTCTCTCGTTGCATCCGCCGGAAGCGGCGGATGGGGATTGAAACATCAACGGCAACGGCGTGGGCCAGCCCCTGGGCGTGGTTGCATCCGCCGGAAGCGGCGGATGGGGATTGAAACGCTGATGCGGTGGGCAATTGGGATGAGCGGGGGCGTTGCATCCGCCGGAAGCGGCGGATGGGGATTGAAACCCGCGCGTCATCGTGCTCGACCCGGCCAACGTCAGCGGTTGCATCCGACGGAAGCGGCGGATGGGGATTGAAACGTCAACGTGCCATTGACCCAACCCGAGACGCCTGGTTGCATCCGCCGGAAGCGGCGTATGGGGATTGAAACAAGTACAAGTTCACGAGCTATGAGCAGGTCGCCGCGGTTGCATCCGCCGGAAGCGGCGGATGGGGATTGAAACTCGGTGACAACGGTTGACCCGCCCGAACTGCTGCGGTTGCATCCGCCGGAAGCGGCGGATGGGGGTCTTTGCCAGTCGAAAAGCGAACCACCAGATGGTTGAAAAGGGAGGCGCTGTGGCTAGCAGGGCCACCTTTTCGACCATGCAACGACGTGACCAAGGTGGGGAGTTTTATGTTGGCCATTCTGGGGCGTTTACTGGTGGCCGGGGCACTGCCTGAGACGGAGGTGCGCGCGAAGCATCGAACACGTATAATTGGGCATGCATCCACCTGACGACCCGGATGGAAGGCACGATGATTCGGTTTTGGCGGCGCCGAGACCAACGCGTGCGCTAGGGTGAGGGGCAACAAGCCCAGCATGCGCATGCTACTAGTGGTGAGACTGGCAAGGTGTGCACCACACCGCATGGCGCAATACCGCCAAACGCTGAAGGAAGTTCAAGGGAGGAACCAAATGAGCGGCCCTGCACCGGCGAAGAGATTGGTGGCAGCAAAGTTCACAATCGACAGCTGCCCAAATGTTGTGTTTGACGGATCCTGGAGGACAGAGTACTGGAACGGCTGGGCATGCCCGGGATTCACCTTTGACCAAGCCATGACCGTTTGCGAAACAATGACAAGACTCAAGACCATATCGAGGTTTGAGCATGACCGCGAGAGCGACCAGTTCCTCATTTGGGATTTCGATGATGACGAGCCACTAGCCTTTGAGCGAGACGAGGACGGGCTGTACTGGATCGGCGCATGGTACTGGATCTGGGAGACTGCCGAGGAGCAGTAGTGTCCAGAATGACGACTGCGTTCCCAGGCTCGGGCGACTCGGTAGGGTGTGCTTGCGACGTCATTCCTATACCGGCCAGCATGCGTTCATAGCTGGCCTTCTGGGCGAACGACCGGTGCATACATTGGTCTACAGTCGTTTCTAGAGAGCAAGCAGAATGGGCTCAAGGCACAAAGATACACAGCGAGTAGCGACTGAAAGGAGATACGTCTCGGCGCGAAATTGACCCCCTTGTGTTGCTCTGCTATTCTGGATCTGTGTTGGCGCTTGGTACCAAACAGACCTGCTCTCAATAGCAGATGGACTCCGTCCCCAACCCCATCGCCACATTGCACGACCACTATCCAGACAACCTTACGCGGACTTGGCTTGACGAGTTGTCAGGATACTAGGCCGGTCTGACGTGAAGAGCACTGTATGGTGCGGTGTTCTTTTTGGCCACTGGAAGATAGCGACTTCCACGAAGTAAACTCGCAAGAGGCACAGAAGCAGTGTCCGGATGCATCCGACATCTGGACCCAGATTGGGGCTAATTCATGGCTTCTATACCGATAATCGATCTGTTTTCTGGCGCTGGCGGCCTGAGTTTGGGTGCTCTGCAGGCAGGGGCGGACGTTCGGTTGATGGTCGATTTCGATGCGGCATCTTGTCGCACTCTACGTATGAATGAACAATACCACAATGGCGTAGTATGGGAAGAAGATGTCTCGGATGATTCAGTAGTAACCGGGGAGAGCCTACGACGCCTGGCACAGCTGTCCTCGGGCGATTGCCTTGTCGTCGTTGGTGGTCCACCTTGCCAGCCATTTTCCAAGGCAGCCTATTGGACCGACCCAGGCGATGAAGCAGCCTACAGAAGGGCTCGCGCTCGCGGGGAGCCTGCGTTACGCCCCTCAAGTCCCATAGCAGCACGACCGGATTCGCGGCGATCGCTGGTGCAGGAGTACTGGCGTCTCGTCCAGGAGTCTGATGCAGATGGATTTCTGTTTGAGAACGTACCAAGCATTATGCACGCCCGTAATCGTCCTGTGCTAGAGGAAATGCTAGTAGCCGCAGGCAGGGCTGGCTACAAGACGACTCTCGTGAAGGCCAACGCAGCCGAGTATGGTGTACCGCAGCGCCGAGTCAGAGTTTTTGTGTTGGGGTCTCGGCTGGCCAAGCCGACGCCACCTGAACGCACTCATACGCTGAACTCAGAGGGAGGACTGCTACCAGCCGTGACGGCAGGAGAGGTTCTGTCCGACTTTGAGAGTGATGAGTTCTTTGAGCCGGAAGAGGTCGTCACTGGGAGATGGGCAGAACACCTTAGGGCCATACCGCCGGGGCAGAACTACAAGTTTCATACCGCTTGGGCAGGCCATCCAGACCCTACCTTCGAGACCGAGACCCGATTCTGGAGTTTTCTACTCAAACTTGATCCCGGCTGCACGTCCTGGACTATACCGGCAAATCCAGGCCCATGGGTAGGGCCATTTCACTGGGACAGCAGGAGGCTACGCACCGCAGAACTCGCAGCGCTTCAGGGCTTTCCGAAGGGCTATCACTTTTCAGGCAACCGTCGTGAGCGAGTGAGGCAAATCGGAAATGCAGTACCACCTCCGCTTGCTCGACGAATGGTGGAGCAGGTGCTAAAGGCCTTGAACCTCGACCCAACCGAACTGCTCCGCCAGGAGGTGGCGGTCCAGGCGTGAGAATGGTAAGTCTGTTCTCCGGATGCGGGGGGCTCGATCTGGGCCTCAGTCAGGCTGGCTTTGAAACCGTTCTCGCCTGTGACAATGATTCGGCCGCTGTCGCGAGTTATCGCGCCAACTTTCCAGATGTGGCTGTCTACGAAGGGTCTGTTTCGGATCTGAATAGCGACGTGATGGCAGAGACATCTGGAGGCGCGACGCGTGAGCAAATCGACTTGCTTGCCGGTGGGCCTCCTTGTCCCCCTTTCTCCAAGTCCAGGTTCTACCGGAAGGATAAGCCTCGCGCCTTGAGTGATGAACTTGGGGCAGAGACTATCGGGGGGTTTCTGCGCATTCTGCGCCTGCTCAAACCCAGAGCGTTTCTGCTAGAGAACGTTGCAGGCATGGCGTACAAAGTACATCGCGATGCCCTGGACCACATTGTGTCTACGGCAGCACAGCTTGGTTATCAATGCCACTGGGAAGTCATCAATGCAGCAGACTACGGCGTGCCGCAGATACGGGAGCGCTTCTTTCTGGTCGGCATGCTAGAGCAGACTTTCGAGTTTCCCACGCCAACGCATGCTGAGTCACCAATTGGTGGCCTGTTCGGGCGTTGTCTAGACCGGTGGGTAACAGCGGGAGAGGCCATCGGAGACCTCGACAGTGAGCGCAACGCTGACGACGGCGGTCACTTTGCCGGGGGCAAGCACCACGATCTGCTGAAAGAAGTGCCTCCAGGAGAGAACTATCTCTTCTTCACAGGAGAGAGGGGCTATCCGACTCCCTTGTTCAGGTGGCGCAGCCGCTATTGGTCGTTCTTGCTGAAGCTGAGCCCGGACAAACCGTCTTGGACCATCCAGGCCCGGAGGTCCAACAATATGGGACCGTTCCACTGGCGGAATCGAATTCTCCGCATAGAAGAGATAAAGAGACTTCAGACATTCCCGGACCACTGGACTCTCAGCGGAACGACAGAGCAGCAATGGCGTCAGGTTGGCAACGCCGTCCCGCCCTTGCTGGCAAGGCACCTGGGCCGTGCGCTGCGCAAACAACTCGGTACTCTGGGGGAGCATTGCAGTGCTGAATAGAGAGAAAGTGCGGACGCTACCCGAAGCCAACGAGTTCTCGCCAGGGATAGTAAAACTCCGCGCTGTTCTGAAAATCGCCAGTCAGCACCCTGGCAACCGGGAGGCCGCAATAGAGGCGCTCCGGACGTGTTACTTTGCGAACTCTGCGGAAAAGCAGCACGACCTCGCAAAGCGTCATAAGGTGCAGCGGACGCGGGCTTACAACGTCATGGTGGGCCTGAAGGGCTATAAGTTGTATGACTTTGAGACTCAGCAGCTAATAGACACGGGACAACGGCTGTTGGCAATAGACGATGATGCAGAATTACACAAAGCGTTCGCGATACACATTCTCACGAACTGCCACGGGTTGGGAGTTCTAGACGCGGTCCGCGATATGCAGCATCGAGGTGAATTGCTGAACAAGACATCTCTGGCAGGGGAGTTGATTGCACGCGGGTTCCACCTCCCGCGCGCGACCACTCACCACACCAGACTGCTGCAGTGGCTCCGGGAGGCAGGGATCGTGGGCGACAAATATGTAATTGATGAGAACGCGCTCATGCGCCTCACTGGTGTCGACCTGGGGATCCTAACGGAGTTATCGGCTCTGACCGCGCAGCAGCGCGCTTTTCTGCGCTCGATGCGTCAGTGGGCCGAACTTGTCGGAGACGAGTATGTTTCTGCCAAAGAAGTGGTTGATCGGAGTGAGTTGGAGCATGGCAGCATATTCCGTCCAGACCAGTTGAGGGCCCAAGTCTTTCGGCCGCTTTCAGAGGCGGGTTGGATAGAGTTGGAGTCGACTGGGAGTGGCCGAGGAGGAAAGTCCGGACGGCTTAGAGCCACCGAAAAGCTTCTGGACGTCAGCCTTGAAATGCTCGCAGAGGAACTTGAGTGGGGTGTTCCACCGGACCTGAGGCCGAGGCTGAACACACCTTTGCTAACGATATACGCGGACCTGTCGGCAGACGATCGGCACATCAAGGGAATTGCTCTGGAACTCCTCGCTGTACGTATAGCCTTTCACGTAGGCCTCACCCCGCTCCGATTCCGCGAGAGAAGCGCTGAGACAGGTGGGGCTGAAGTCGACCTGATAGCAGAAGGGGCTCACCTGCTTTTCTCGCGATGGCTGTTCCAATGCAAGAATGTCAGCAAAGCTGTCGGACTGTCTGACCTAGCCAAGGAAGTGGGCATGGCCCTGCTTCTCAGGGCTCACGTGATCGTGATGACGACAACAGGACGCTTTGCGTCTAGCGTTCAAGACTACGCTAGACAGATGACACAGACAACCTCCCTTCAGGTGGTCCTGATCGACGGCAAAACCCTGACGGAGTTCATGGAAAAAGGCCCGACGGCTCTCATGAACTTCTTCCACGAAGAGGCGTCCACCACGATGCGACTCAAACGGGCCCAGGTTAACGACATGTCTCTGGATGATGCCTAGAGCCTGGTGCGCTTCCACTGTTACGAATGGAGCGCGAAGCCGCCACTGTCCCTCTCGACAGCTAAATGCACGAGAGCCAGGACGCCTCTCTGTCAAAACCGCAGGGCGCAGGAGCATTTGGTCCCAAACTGGCCAGTCGTCTCACTACCTCGGTCCGCTTTGCCACCGGCCCTCGCCGCTCGATCGGTGGGATTGGGTCTGTTGCCCAATCTTCAGTGTATGTACCACCGTATGTTAGCCCCAGAGCACGGGCCGGCTCTGCAGCTGACAGCCAGGCTTGCACCGCTGGTGTCAGGGCCAACTTGCTTTTCCCCAAACGGCCAAGACAGTTCTCCCCAGAACGATTGTCCCTCCGGCCAACTAGCCTCCCGCTCCGTGTTTTTGTCAACCGAAAAGGGAACCATTTGATGATCGAAAAGGGAACCACTTTGGCTAGCCGTCACTCCAGTTGATGCTCGAAAAGGGAACCATTTGACGATCCAAAAGGGGACCACCTGACAGCAGCGCTAAGGCTGGCCAGCTCCAACGGTACAATTAGGCCTGGACACCCTCCTCTCGTTCACGCTGCAGCCGCTCACGGAAGCGATAGGATTCGGCGCCACTGAACTCCAGGATGTGGGCCTTGTGCGTCAAGCGGTCGAGCAAAGCAGCGGTGAGGCGCTCATCTCCAAAGACCTGGGTCCAGTCGGCGAAGCGCAGGTTGGTGGTGATAATCAACGACACTCTTTGATAGAGGGCCGAGCAGAACTGAAAGATCAGATGGGCGCCGGTAGTCGAGAAGGGGATGAAGCCCAACTCGTCCAGGACGATCAGTTGCTGCCTGAGGGCGCCATTGAGCAGCTTGGGCACGCGGTGCTCATCCTCCGCCTGGAGCAGTTCGTTGACCAAGGCGGCGGCGTTGTAGAAGCGCACCTTGTAGTCCTGGCGACAGGCGGCGAGGGCCAAGCCAAGAGCGAGATGGGTCTTGCCCAGCCCCGGATTGCCCACCATCAGGAGCGGCTCCGCCTGGCGGATGTAGGCGCCCTGGGCCAGCTCGAGCACCCGCTGTTTGTTGAGGCTGGGCACACAGGCAAAGTCAAAGTCGGCCAGTTCTTTGAGCACGGGGAAGCGGGCTGCCTTGATCAAGCGCACCTGACGGTTGTTCTTGCGCTGAGCGCTTTCTTGCTCGGCCAGAGCCAGCAGGTAGCGATCATAGCCCAGTCCTGCCTGGGCGGCGTCCTCACCGAACTTGTGGTAGTGACGCAGAAAGGCAGGCAAACGCAGCTCCTTGAGGTAGCTTTCGAGCAGCAGATTGGCGTCCATGTTCAGCTTCTCCCAGCGACCAACAACTGCTCATAGCGGTGCAAGTCCGGCGGGGCGATATCATGACCCAAGCGCTGTTGCCCACTCAGATCCAGGGTCGTCAGAGACGGTTCGGGGTGTGCGAGCTGCCGTAGGCACAGGATGACGCCATCAGCATGGATACAGCCGTGCTCCAGAGCGCAGGCTACTGCCTGCTCGACCTGTTGGGCCGGGTACTGCTCGTGCAGCCTGAGAATGCGAACGAACTCCCGCACTCCCTGCCCATCGCATTCCTCCGCTTGCAGCCTGCCCAGTAAGCGCTCATAGGTCTCGGGCCAGGTCTCTCGCCAGCGGCGCAACGGTTTGGCGTGCTGGAAAGCGCCGGGGCGCTGCGCCAGAAGAGGCAGGTAGTGTAGCGGATCGAAGATGTCCTGGTTTTTCCCGTAGCAGCGCGGGTGGCTGGCAATGATGGCGTCTAGTGACAGGATGTCCACCCGCAACGGGTAGGCCTTGACCACCAGATGCGTCTGAGCCTTGTCCGCGGGCAGCGAGTAGCGATTGCTTTCGAAGATCACCTGGCTGTAGGGGGTCAATGACACCGGTTTGGTGACGCAGCAGGCATAGTCCTTACCCGGCAAGGGCCGCAGCGCCGCGCGCTCCAGCTCCCAGGCCGCGCCAATGGTCATCGGCTGGCCAGTCACCTGGCGCTCGTCATCAGCCAGGCACCGAGCTAACAACAGGGCGTTGAGCGCCTCGAAGGAGGCCACTTTAGGGACCGGCACCAAGTAGTTGCGTCGTCCGAAGCCCACCGCATGCTCCACGACGCCTTTCTCGTGGCCCTGGCCAGGTGTGCAAAAATGACTGTCAAACAGATAGTGGCTGCGAAACGCCACAAAGGTCTGCTGCTCCTGACGCGTATGCCCGGTCAGCACCTTCTCGACCGCCGCCTTGAGATTGTCATAGGTGATGCGCTGCGGTACGCCCTCAAAGAAGTGGAACGCCTGCACGTGCCCTTCCAGAAAGGCCTCCTGCCTCTGAGTCGGAAAGGCCATCAGGAAGGTCCGCCGGGAGTAGCACAGACGCATACAGAACAGCTGCGCCGTCAGCCGCACTCCCGCGACCTCCGCTACGGCCTCGCCCCAGTCCACCTGGGCATCGCTCCCGGGATCGAACTCCAACGGTAAGTAGACCTGCGGGCGCCGTTGTGCCCGCCGACACTGGCCGATGTAGCCACGCACCGTCGATTCGCCCCCCTGATACCCTGCTTGCACCAGCTCCTCATAGACTCTGTGGCTGGTATAGCGCTGTTTGACTGGCAGATGTTTGTTCTCGGCCAGTAACGCTTCGATCTGCGGCTTGTACGGCCCCAGGATTGGCGCTGTGCGGGGAAAGCTTAGCTTGTAGCTCTCCGCCTCCGCCGATGCCAGTGCCTTGACGATGGTCTTGCGAGCCACGTGCAGCTCCCTGGCAATCTGCCGCAGACTCTTGTGCTCGATGAAATAGGCCCGACGGATCAACTCGCGGTCTTCCACGCTGATCATCCTTTCCTCCGCTGCCATGAGCATGCGCGCTCATGATAGCGGTTCTGGCTGGCGTGGTTCCCTTTTCGATCATCAAAATCACGGTCACTGGTTCCCTTTTAGGATATCAAAAACACTCCGCTTGGCTGCTCGCTGAACAGACCCGCACGGAGTTCTTCCTGGAGTTGCTGGCTCTGGCCACGGATGCTCATCGTGGTGAGTGGCGTGGCGGCGGATCGAGGACTGCTTTGGGAAGGCGCATCATTCCAGATCATGTCAACCCAGCAAGCGGTTGAGCATGCGGAAGGGTTTCGGCATGAGACGGCCGTCATGGTCATCTCGCAAAATCTGTTCGTCTATGCCAATCTGTTGGCGGTCACTACACACTGGCCTCGTGCCTGACGTGTGCCTCCGAGGCTTGGTCACAGAAGTAGAAGAACGTCCCCTTCATGCCTCGCGTGGAGAGCACGCGATAGACCTGCTTGAGTTTTTCCGTCGCGGTCTCCTCATCCAATCCCCTCTTGAACCCCGCATCATCGCTATTCCGCAGATTGGCCCGCCATCGCCTCAGTAGCGGATCCCAGGCCAGATCGCCGCCAAAGATCACGCCGACATAGTCGAACTCAAAGCCCTGCGCAGAGTAGATGCAGCCAATCTCGCCAAACCCCTGCTCGGTGTTCGCCCACTTGGTGTAAGGATGATTCCGCGGGCTTTCGGCGGAGCCCTTGCGATGCCACATATCACGCGGCTTGCGATTCCAGGGCCTGGCCCAGTCGCCGATCTGCACGTCTCTCACCAGCGCCCCATTGTCCAAGGGATCGGACCATGGCCAGCAGAAGCCGGCGACCATCCGAGCTGTAGCGCCGTTGGTACGGAGCGATTGCAGTGCCGCTTCCATATCGCGAACATCACTGAACACGCGAACGTCGTACTCGTTCTGGGTTCGCCATGCCATCGATCTGTTCTTGGAGATGCCCAGCAGGTACTCCACCCAGCGGACGTACGACTCGCTGCCGGCACATCGAAACTGCGTGTCCAGGTCGTAGGAGGCAAGGTCACGTTTCGCCTTGATGGCGTGCTCGGTGATCAGGTTCACTGACCCGACCTCGTTTGACCGCACGCTCTGATGCTCATCAAGCAGAAACACGCACACCTTTCCCGCCTCAATCACCTCATCAACCTGCGGGCGGCCAGAACCCCTGCCGTAGAAGCTGGCGCTCGTCTCGCGCAGGCGATGGGCCTCATCGCAGACGATCAGGTCAATCGATCCCCGTTCGGCCCTAGAAAACTGGTTGAAGTAGGTGAACAGGGAATGTTTGCCGACGATGCCGCGCAGATTCGTGGTGAATGCCTTTGACCCGGTGGCGTGAGCCACGCTGTACCCTTTCCGCGCAGCTGCACCCACCACCTGCACGGCAATGACGCTCTTGCCCGTGCCCGGTCCACCCTTAACCACAATGACGCGATCCTGATGAGTCGTCCGCGCGTACTCGATGTCAGCCATAATGCGGTTGAACACCAGCTGCTGCTCGTCTAGCAGATGCCACGGCTCGTGGCCAGCGATCGCATCCGCCACGGAGTCCAGCAGCTTGCGGCTTGGCAGGTAGCGCCCATTGAGCACTGCATCGACAAGGGCAGGCTTGGCCCCGGCGTCGATCCGACCGCTCACGAACTCGGACAGTTCATCCACATCGTCAGCGGAGAAGATTGGCGAATCCTCAAGTAGCCCTGCATATGCGCTATCGAAAAACCCGCTCGCCTTTGCGTGGTGAAGGTTGTGCAGGAAAGCGCAGCTATGCAGGAATGCGGCCCCTTCGGAAAAGGCCGAATGCGTGTCTTGCAGATACTCGCGATAGTTGCGAACCTGAGCGCTCGGATGCAGCAGATCTGCTACGCCAACGCGCACCGTCTCAGGAATGCTGGTCCGAACGCAGGCGTCCCACTGCTTGAGCTCGACCAGCACGGCGTTGCTGTGGAGCTTGGCGTCCGCGCCCAGCAACATGCAGTCGATTCGTGTCGAGGCGAGTGGCAACTGGTACTCAAGAACGATCCACGAATTATCAGCCCTGCCGTCAGCAACCGCCTCAGCAAAGGCGCCAAGTGAGTTACGCCATGACTTGACCTCAGACTCGGACGGTGCGTGGTCGAGTCTCTGGCTGAAGCGGCTTGCCAGCACGTCCGCGATCTGCCCCGATGTCGCCTGTGGCACGAACACGTCGAATCGACAGTCGTACAGATGCATCTGACGCTCCGCTAGAACTGCTCGCCGAACAGCTTCTTGGCCATCTCATATTCCTCGGCCAGATCCATGCCGATGTCGAGCGAGGGATCAATCCGCTGAAACGCGGCGTACATGAAGCAGATCATCTGCAGGCCCGTGAACCGCTCGCCCGGAAAGGCCGCTATCGTGTACTTTTTGTCCGTCGACGCATAGTCCAGCCCGGTCCTGCCGGTCATCGCGACTTCTGTGCCGATGCCTGCCACTGCCGCCGTCTCGAGCTTGGCAAACCGCTTCAGTGCGTCAACCAGGTACCAGACCGACGCCATCGACTTGGCCTTGAGCAACTCCGGATTTGTGGCGCCCGCTGGCGGCTCCTGCATCGTGGGGTCAGCCTGCCACTCGAACCAATCCTCCAACCCAAGGGCTCTGGCGAACGCGTCAACCAGATCGAGCTCCTCACCAGGGCTCAGCGTACCGATCCTGTCGGCCCAGAGTTCGAACAACTCAGCGCCTCTGTCGGCCATCGCGCCCTTGTAGGCCGACGCGTAGTCGGTTGCACCATGATAGAGATGGTCGATGAACATGGCATAGGCCGCATTCATCGCCCCGCTGGCCTCATACACTCGCTTTGGCGCCACAGCGCTGGCGCCAGACCCAAGGATCGCCTGCCGATTCTTCTCGCTGGTTGCACGGAGCGATAGGAACTGATTGGGCGCAAGCTCCGGTAGCGCCAACCGAACGCGATGCTCCACGACCATGTCGAGAGGGCAGCTGAAGAGTTGGTTGGCCAGCCCATCGACAAGCGACAGGATGAACTGCTGCACCACGTCATCCGGCAATCCGCGTCGTTTGAGTCGCTCGATGTCTCCGCGCATACCGCGAATCGCTCTCTCGCGCGTGGTTGCTGTCGACACGAACCATCGGTTTACACCTGCCAGCCTGGCTTCGTTTTCGAGCATGAGGTGCTCGATCTCGTGCGCGATGAGGTGCGGGATAACCAGCTGATCCTGGTCATTGTAGCGGATGACGTGCCGAGACCCATCGCGATGCCAAGCACTCTCTGCTCTCGCCTGGATGCCGGTCAGTGAGCGATCGACAACTAGCTGGACGGGCATCCGTTCGGCTGTGTTCTCCAGATCGATCCGGCGTCCATCGACCAACTCCATAAGGCGCTCGTGATTCGCCTTGCTGTACATCTCTGCCAGCGACAGATACATCTCGCGCGCCGCCTCAAACACGACTCCCGCGCGGATGTCAGTGGTCTTGCCCTGTCGGAATAGCGCGTCAAGCGTGGCAATGGCCCCGTAGGCATCGCCTTCGCCCTGCTTCACCTGGGCAAGCCCCAGATAGGCATTGGGATAGGCCGAGTCCACCTCCGTCGCCCTGACGAAGAGCGCCTTCGCCTTCTCTCGCGCTCCTTGCCCCAGCAGTGCCGCCGCGTAGCTGGTCAGAGCGTAGACATCGTCTGGCGTGAGTTCCAGCACCCTCTCATACAGCGGGACAGCGGCATCCAGGTCACGTCGATGCTTGGCGTAGAGGTTTGCCAGTAGCAGATGGGCCCAAGCGTCGTCTGGAAACAGCCGGATCGACTGCACCAGGGCCGCCTCCGCTTCGTCCATGCGACCGGCCTCCATCAGGGACATGCCCAAGTTTCGGCGCGCATCGCGGTACATGGGCAGATCCTTGCAGACAGCGACGAAAAGATTCGCAGCCTGATCATACTTGCCGCTCTCAGCATGCTTCACTGCCCGCCCAAAGAGGCGCATCGACTCGTCGGGCACGCGCTTTGGCTCGAACCGCACAATGACGGCGGCCACGCCGTTCTTCACAGTGATCTCCAGCGCGCCCGGCAGGAAGCCGTACAATTCGCGGATCTGGTCGGCGGCGTCTGCAGCGTCCAGATGGCGCAAGTCGAGTGTTTGGGTGGCATCGACGAACACCCTCGAGAGATCGACCGAAAACTCTAGCATCACACTCCCAACGGCAATGACTCTGGCCACGATTGAACCGGACCCTATTGGCTGATTATGGTGCCAACTGTGGGTTGTGGCAATCGCTCCACTTGTGCCTGGCCAGTCGACGATTGTGTGATCTGCAGGTTGGTTCGGATCCATCGGCCGGCGATCCAAGCATGCAGAGGCCGTGGTGCTGCTGCCGGTTGCCAACTGCAGCGGTCACTACGAGATTCGAGATCACATCGCCTCAGTCCCTCGCCCGGGCAAACGCTATGGTCTCGGCATTGAAACGTGCGAACGTTTGTTCTATACTGAACACAGAGGAACACCAGACAGGGGTGCGGAACGGGGCATGGGCGGGCAGTGGACGGACAAGCGCGAGGATTTTCTGCGCTATTACGTAACCAACGGGATGAACGCCACCGAGGCGGCCAAGTCGGCGGGCTACTGCTGGCCGAACAAGTACGGCCCCTTCTTGGTAAATCTTGGTATCTTTCGCGAGCACCTGGCCGCTTACTACCGCGAGGTGAAAATGTCGCCGGAGGAGATTCTGGCCAGGGTGTCGGAGATGGCCCGCGGCGGGATAACGCGGTTCTACAAGAAGGCCGAGGGCGGCGGCGTGCAGATCGACTGGGATCGGGTGCTCGACAGCCCGGACAGCCACCTGGTAACCAGGATTCGGCCAACGATAGCGGGGACGATCATCGAGGGCACGGATCGGGCCAGGATGCTGGATCTGATGGGGCAGGCCTACGGCTTGTGGAAAACGACCGTGGTAAACGAGCAGGCCGACCAGGCGGTGAGCAACGCCGCGCTGGAGGACGCGATGGAGCGGGTGCGAGCCTTTGAGGCGGAAACGGCGCCGCTGGTAAAGGACTGGCGGCGGCGGGTAGCGGCGGCAAGCGGGGCGCAGCCGGAATCGGGAGACGAGTAGCGTGAGCAGTGAGGTCCAGTGGCGGCAGGGCGAGGCAACAGCCTGCGCCATCGATCCCCTTTACTTTGTGCAGCGCTATGTCCAGATCGAGAGCGTGGACGAGGGGCGCTGGATCCCCTTTCATCCGTGGCAGGCGCAGCTGAGCTTTCTGGAGGAGCTGCAGGAGCATCAGTTCGTCATCGCGCTCAAGGCGCGGCAGGTGGGATTTACCTGGATCACCCTCACCCACGGCCTGCATGGGCAACTGTTTCGCCCGATCTACCCGATGATGGCCTTTTCACGGCGGGAGCGGGAGGCGGTGGACCTGGTGCGCCGGACGAGCGGCATGGCGCAGCGGTTGCCTCCCTGGTTGCTGCCCACGGAGCGGGTGAACGACAGCCAGGCGAGCATCGAGTGGGCCAACGGCAGTTGGATGGGCGCCTATTCGAGCAGCGGCGGCGACGCGCAGACGGCGCGGCTGGTGCTGGTGGACGAGGCGGGCTTGCAGCCCGACCTGGACCGGCTGCTGCGCTCGGTGGAGCCAGTGATCGAGCACACGGGGCAGCTGGTGCTGATTGGGCGCATCGACAAGGACAACCCGGGCCTGTATGGGCGCATGTGCCAGGCGGCGCTGCGGGGCGATAGCCGCTACAAGTTCTGTTTCATCCCCTGGTGGGGGCGGCCAGATCGCACGGAGGCGTGGTATGAGGAGCAAAAAGCGCTGGCGCTGGCGCTGGACGGCACGCTGGACGACATCTATGAGCAGTACCCGGCCACGGCGGGTGAGGCGCTGCTGGGCAAGACGCTCAACAAGCGCTTCAACCCGGCCTGGTTTCGCCCGCCGGTGTACGAGCGGCGGCAGCCAGAGCACGTGGCGGGAGCGCCGGCGATCCCGGGGGCCCGGTACTATGTCGCGCGGGATCAGACCCACCGTTACGTGGTGGGGGTGGATCCGGCCGAGGGCAACCCGCAGAGCGACCCGTCCGCCATCGTGGTGCAGGACGACGTGACGGGCGAGTATGTGGCGGTGGTGAACCAGCGGCTGGAGCCGGATGTGACGGCGGAGTATGCGCTGCAGCTGGCGGGCTACTACCAGCGAGCAGGGATCATGGTGGAGCGCAACAATCACGGACACGCGGTGCTGCAGCGACTGCTGGACCGGGCAGCGCCGCAGGTGCTGCAGGGCAGTCGCGAGCTCGAGTTGCCCTGGCAGGAGGCCTGGCAGGGCGGCGACTATGCTCAAGCGCGGACGAGCCACTACGGCTGGCTGAACAACCGGCGAGGCAAGATCCTGATGTACACCAGCATGGCCGAGGCGGTGCGCGGGGGCGACGCGCGCATCTATGATGAGGAGCTGATGCAGCAGCTGGCCAGCATCGATGGCAACACGTTGCAGGCGGAGGACAATCAGCACGACGACCTGGCGGTGGCGGGGGCGCTGTGCCAGGTGGGGCGTGAGGCGGTGGCCAGCATCCCTCGGCTGGGGACGCTGAACATGCGGAGAGGGAGCTGAGGGGGAGCATGCTGGGCCCGTAGTCCGTAGCTGACAACCGAGACGACACATCACCGGTGAGGCATCGGCGGTGTTTCGCCCGCGCGCGCGTAAGCGCGTACGGGCGGGACGCCGCCTTTTTCTTTTGTGCAGGGAGCGACGCATGGCCAACATGAAGATTCTGCCCGTGGAGTTGACCAGAGAGTTTCCCAAGAACGCCGGCGAGGCGCCCGACGTGGCCAGCCTGGCGGCCTTTTGCGAGAGCGTGAGCAGCGAGGCGCGGGCGATCTGGACGGAGATGGACGAGCTGCGCTACCGCGGGCACACCATCGAAGTGCCGAGCGGGCTGGAGGCGGACATCGTACGGACGCCGCTGGCCAACGCCAATGTGACCCGGGCCACGGCGACGCTGATGGACCAGGGGCTCAAGATCAGCATCCCCCACAACCAGGAAGAGTATGAGGGCGCCGGGCGAGATGACCGGCTGGAGACGCTAATCCGAGCGGTGCTGGAGCAGATGCGCCGTCAAAAGGGCCAGGACGTGGACAGCAAGTACGTGGAGGCCGTGGGCCACTATGGCCAGGGCGGGATGAAGCTGGTCTACGCGCCGCAGCTCTGGCGGGATCGGCCCAAGCGGGACAAAGGCGAGGGCGACCAGGCCTACAACGATCGGGTGGACGAGTGGATCAAGAAACAGCGGCGACTGCCCTTCAACTGGAGCTGGGTGAGCCCGCTGGAGGCGACGCCGATCTGGCGCGAGGACCGCCTGGTGGCCATCCTGCAGCAGTCGGAGCGCAGCGCGGACACGATCTACTGGCAGGGATTCAATGGCCGGCCGACGCAGGAATGGATCGACAGCGTGAGCCGAGACGCCGACAGCGGGACCAGCAAGAACCTGACGGTGCAGGAATACTGGACGGAGGACACCGTCACCTACGCCATCGACGGCGAGGTGGTGAGCCACCAGAAACACCACTATGGGCGGGTGCCCTACACCTGGTCCTATGGCATCTCGCCGGCGACACGCGACCCAAAGTACCAGGGGCAGCCGATCCTCTGGGACATGAGCGACATCCTCAAGAGCCTGGACCGGCTGCTGACGCAAAAGAACAGCGCCATCCGGCAGTGGGCCTGGCCGACGATCATGGTGACGCCAGGGCAGTACAGCGTGGACCAGAGCACGGGGAGCTGGACACACCAGATCGAGATCGAGCCGGGCGGGATCGTGCAAAAGCTGCCGGGCGAGGTGCTGGAGTTTCTGATGTGGCCCTCCGCGGGGCCGGACATCGATCGGCAGATCGCGCTGTACCTGCAGCTGCTGCAGACGGTGGGCATCAGCGACCCGGCCATGGGCGTGGGCGACGGGCAGAGCGGCTATGCCATGAGCCAGCTGATCCAGGCGACGCGGATGAAGTTTGGGCCCATCCAGCAGCACTGCGAGGCAGGCTTTGAGGACCTGATCACGCTGCTGCTGGACATTGTGGAGGACGTGATGCCGCACCCGGTGTACCTGTACCCGCATGGGGATAGACACCTGCTGCGCCTGAGCCCCAAGGAGATCGGGGGCCAGCGGCAGATCCAGGTGCGGCTGACGCCGACGCTGCCGACGGACAAGTATGCCAACAGCAGCCGGATCATAGCCGAATACAACAGCGGGCTGATCAGCCGCCGGGCGGCGATGGAGGGGCTGGGCATCGATGACCCGCAATCGATGGAGATGGAGATCATCTGGGATCAGCTCAAAGCGCGGCCACCGATCCAGCAGGTGATGGAGCAGATGGCGCTGCAGGGCATGGGCATGCAGCTGGAGCAACTGCAGGGCGGGCCCGGCCAAGGGGAGCTAACCCAAGAGCAGGCGATGCAGATGCTGCTGGCCGAGGCGCAGAACAACCCGGCGCTGCTGCAGGCTCTCATGGCGGGGCAGATGGGCGGGCCGCCAGGGGCGCCGCCAGGGCTTGATCAACTGCAGGCGCCAACGCCAGGGGCGGGGATCATGGCAGCGCCAGGGGTGCCGGTGATCCCACCGACGCCGCAACCGAGCGCGGGGCAGATGCGGGCCATGGCCGGGGGGCTGAACCCACGGCCGCAAGGCATAGGGCCAGGGCAGGCGCCAGGCGTGCGGCGCGGGCCTGTGCAGGAGTAGCAGAGGAAGGAGGAGAGATGAACGAGGAGAGCGGCACGAGCACCCTCAAGCTGGTCAACTGTGCCGAGATGGTCAACTGTGAGGCGACGCTGCTGCGGGAGATCGCAGACGGCGGGATGAAACAGAAGGACGTGGCCAGCACGTATGGGCTGGCGTTGCTATCCAGCGAGCGGGATCAGATCGACTGGACCAAGGTGAACCAGGCGATCATAGCGCGCTGGGGCCACAGCGGCCTGGTGCGCATCAAAACGGAGGCCTGGAGACTGGCAAGGAGCAGGGCCAGATGACGCAGTTGAGACGGCCAAGGGCGGGCAAGCTGTTGGAGAACCCGTTGACGGACGCGATCGCCTACTGCACCAGGCGACTGACGGAGACGTGCATCGAATTGAGCAAGCCGCGAGAGCCGCTGGGCAAAGAGCGGATCGGGCCGCAGGCGCAGCTGCAAAAGTATGAGCAGATGCGGAGCGACCCGCTGGCCTGGGCGCGGCTGCTGACGGACAAAGGGCCGGTGCAGGTGGCGGCCTATGTGCGCGAGATGGAGCAGCTGCGGGCGGGGCGGGCGATTCACGAATCGCCCCTACAGGAGCAGGAGGTGGCCGGATGACGGACGTGGCCATGTGCACGGTGGCGTTGAGACGGGCGGCCAACCGAGAGGATCGCGGGATGGAGCGGCTGAGCCGCAGGCGGCAGCTGATGAGGCTGCGCGACCTGCAGCGCGAGGCCGAGGAGGAGCGCAGTCGGCGGGCGTACTACTGCGACCCGGAGCAGGCCTACATGCCGACGCTGGCATCCCGGCCCATCGAGGGCAGCAGCCCCGAGCTGGCCAGCTCGGAGACGGACTAGGAGGTGACGTATGGCTGGACTATGGAACATGTCGGAGGCGCTGCCGCTGCCGTTGCGCTGGGCGGCGGCGGGGCCACAGCCAAAGCCGATGGTGGCGCCCCAGCAGGGGGGCGTGCCGGTGGGCGCGGGCATGCCTGGCGACCCAGGCACCAACCCACAGCAGTGGATGCCGCCGATTGACGGCGGGCAGATGATCCCGGGGCAGCCGATCACGGACTATGTGATGCTGCCTACAGGCGGACTGATGGCGCCCGGGGTGTGGAACAGCCTGGCGCCCAACATCCAGGAGCTGGTGATGGTGCATGGCTGGCCACTGCCCCAGGGGGTGATGAAACAGAGCGATCCGCTGATGGAGGCGCTGGGCCGAGCGCAGGCGGCGGCCAACCTGCAGGCGACGCAGCGGTCCAACGCCGACGCCAGCCGCAACGCGCAGCTGCAGCAGCAGATCCTGAATGACCCGCTGAGCGCCGTGGCCAGCACCGAAGCCCGGCTATCGCCGCTACAGCTGAACAACGCCCTGCTTATGCAGCGGGGCTTTGATGTGCGGGATCTGGCGTATGACCCGGCCTATGACCGAGAGAAGGACGCGCTGGGCCAGGCCAACTGGGAGCGCCAGCACAAGTTGAGCGTGGAGAACGCCAACCGGGACTATAACGCCCGGCTGCTGGCCATCGCCCAATCGCTGGCGGCCAATGCGACGGACGCGGACATGGCGGCATGGCGGCAGCGCACAGAGTGGGGGCTGCCCAACGCGGGCGATCTGTACAGCCTGCAGCAGCCAGGCGGGATGATCGACAGCATCTTTCGACAGCAGGGCTGGGCGTACAACCCAACGCCCGCGCAGCATCTGCCAGCGCCGAGCTTGTGGGATAACTGGGCGCGGGCGCAACAGGAGGTGCGGTGATGGCCGCAGGTGACAACTACGGGCCGACGGGAGCCTACGCGGCGGAGATCCAGGCGGCGATCGCCGGGATGCAGAACGGCTACAACTATGCGGCGCTAGACCAGGCGTGGCGCCAGTTTATGAAGCAGTTTGAGTGGGGCAAGAAAACCGACCAGGCGAGCCAGGCCTACAACCAGCAGGTGGCGCTGGGCTGGGCGCAAATGGCGCCGTACCTGAACAACGGCAAGCTGAGCCTGACGCCGATGGTGGCCGCGGGCGGGGCGGGCGGCGGCTATGGCGGTGGCGCGGGCGGTAGCCCGTATGCGGGCTATCTGCCGACGCTGGAGCGGGAGAAGGCGCAGTGGGACACCGGGATGCAGTACGCCAACCTGCTGGCGAGCCTGAGCGGGCCCACGGACTGGGTGAAATACGCCAACGTGCAGCGGGGGCTGGCGGGCACGGCCTACCCGGCCTTTATGCAGGCGGTGGCGAACCAGGCGCAGCTGCCAAGTTTTCAAGCCCCACAAGGGCAGGTGACGAGCTATGAGGATCTGTTGCGCGGCGCGTACAGCGGCCAGGGGGCAGGGCAACAGAACGATGCCGCGGCTGGCTGGCGGCCGCCGCCAGGGCACCGACTGAACGCGGGGACCTGGGCCAGCATGAGCCCGGTGGAGCAGCAGATGCTGCAGGGCAGTGCAAGCGCGTCGGGCTACAACTGGCAGGATTACCTGAAGGCGGCGCAGAAGAGCGCGCCGAACCCGATGGGCATGGCCAACACGTTGTGGGCGAGATGACCGCGATCCAGGCGATCTACCGCTACGTGTACCACTGGGCGAACAACGCCAAGCGGGCGGCGCTGAAGGGCCGGCGGTGTCGGGTGGTGGCCCGCGGCGCGATGAACAGCGCCCTGGTGGAGTTTGAGGACGGGCAGCGAGAGATCGTCAGCAGGAATGCGTTGCGCCGGGCGGACTGATGTGCGGAAGGAGGAGAGAGATGACCGCGATCCAGGCGATCTACAGTTACGTGTACAGCTGGGGCAACACACCGGAGCGCGCCGCGCTGAAAGGGCGGCGCTGCCGGGTGATGGGACGAGAGGATTCGATCAACTCGCTGGTGGAGTTTGAGGACGGAGAGCAGGCGGTGGTGAGCCGAGCGGCATTACGCGAGGCCAAGACCGGCGCTGCGCCCAAGCGACAAACCACGAAACGACGCGCCCCAACCGCCGTGTTGAGTCTGGATGAGGTGCTGCAGGTGCTGCAGCACCGTGGCCCGGCATTCGAGTGGGAGCTGGAGCCGCAGCCAGAGTATGCGGCAAGCGGGTGGACGCCCCCAGGTAAGGGCTATGTGTTGGTAACCGCCCGGCGGCTGTATGAGGGCCGACCGCGAGAATGGAAGCATCGGGTAGACCTGGACAAGCTGCCGCGCGACGCAGCTGCAGCGGGTGACGAGATCGCCCACCAGGCGCGGGTAAAGTGGTGGGAGCTGCTGAAAACAGGCGAGTCGGAGGCGTTTGCGCCGCGGCCTGCCATGCGGCGGCGCGGGCAGAAGTCGTGCAGGGTGAGCCAGAGTTTGTGAGCGGAAGGGAGAGAGGGAGATGCTGAAAGAGGTCAATGTACAGGACAAGATGTGGACCGTGTATTGGCATGGGCGCCCAGGCGTGCCAGAGCAGAAATGGCCCAAGAACGGGCTGGCTGTGCTGTGGGATGAGGACCCGGTGGTGCGGTGGCACACACTATGGGAGCAGGTGCTGTCGCTGGTGCCCGAGGTGGCCCGCCACGAGCCTATGGCGGCCTGGCCGCTGGCGAAGCTAATGGTGACGATACTGGGCGTGAACCCTGCCATGGGCAACCTGAGCTGCGTGCTGGACGTGCCCACAGTAGAAGAAATGATGCAGATACTAGCGCAATCGCCAGTGATGCCAAAAGGCCCGCTGAACTGCAACGCGGCCTGGGATGTACTGGAAGAGCACATGGCCTATGTCGTGTGGCAGATTGACCGCCTGGAAGCCTGGCAGGCGCTCGCGCTGGGGCCGGAAGAGATGGAGGAGGAAGTGCAGGCTATGGCCATCCCCTTCACAGCGCAGAGCCCGGAGAACATATACCTGCTGAAACAAATGGCGTCGATGGCGCTGACCGTAGTGGATGAATGGAGCAAGCGTCTGGGGCCGCCTGATGACGAGGCCGATGACTGACGAGAGGGCGGCGGCGCCGA
>Ga0351889_10068_pt2 | contig 21862 bp, 15 predicted proteins | sample TotcelFGM3001M14_FD_206767 | JGI IMG/M metagenome (GOLD analysis project Ga0351889, IMG submission 206767) | Enriched cells from coal bed in the Powder River Basin, Montana, United States - Total cells FGM rep3 HSBNCT.FGM.300.1.M14 ...
AAAATTGAATTTTGAACGCCCGACCCCCTCAGCGTTCGTTTGCTTACCGCTCGCTGCCGCCCTTCGCAATGGCGTGGCGATTCGTTATGATATGCCCCAGTTGGCGGCCAGCAGCGAGGCGATGGTGAGAATCCTGGTTTGTATAAAACGCGTCCCCGATCCGAATCAGCCGGTCGTTGTGCGCGCCGACGGTTTAGGGATCGACGACCAGGATCTGACGTTCGTCGTCAATCCGTTCGACGAAGTGGCCCTGGAGGAAGCGATTGCGATACGCGAGCGTGCGGCCGAACCGGTCGAGGTGGTTGCCGTGGGGATCGGCTCGGAGTCGTGCGACGAGCAACTGTGCATCGCGCTGGCGATGGGCGCCGACCGGGCGTTGCTGGTGGGCTGTGACGAGCCGTTGGATTCGTGGAATGTGGCCCGGATCCTCGCGCAGATTGTCCGGCGAGAAACGCCGCAGCTGGTTCTGATGGGCAAGCAGGCGATCGACGACGACGCCAATCAAGCGGGCCAGTTCCTGGCGGCCTTGCTGGGCTGGCCTCAGGCGACGTTCGCTTCGCGCGTCGAGATTCGGGACGGCGGCGCACGCGTGGCTCGTGAAACGGATGCGGGCATCGAGACCGTGGATGTTCGCTGGCCGGCGGTGGTGACCGTCGACTTGCGATTGAACCAGCCCCGCTATGCGGCGTTGGCGGCGATTCTGCGGGCCCGCAGAAAGCCCTTGGAGCGGTTGACGCTCCATGCGCTGGGCGCGACCGTCGAGCCTCGGGTGCGGGTGCTTTCGCTGCAAGCCACGTCGGGAACTCGAAGCTGCCGCCTGGCCGGTTCCGTGGACGAATTGATTGCCCAATTGGGCGCCGCCAAAGCCCTTTGACACGGAGGTCCGCCATGCGCATTCTTGTCGTCGCCGAGCATGATGGGACGACGCTCCGCCTTGCCAGCCGGTCGGCGCTGACGTTCGCTCGATCCTGTGCCGCGGTCACCGGCGGCAGCGCGAGCTGGCTGATGCTGGGCCACCAGCTCGAAATGCCGGCCGCCGCCGCCGCGGTGTTTGCGCCCGTCCTGGTCGCCGACAGTCCGGCTTTGCTCCATCCGCTGGCCGACCGCTATGCGCACGTGATCGCAGACGCGGTCGGGAGATACCAAGCGGATTTGCTGGTAGCCGCCGGGGGCACATGGGCCAAAGATATCGTGACTCGCGCCGGGGGACTCTTAGGCGGCGCGATGGTCGGCGACGTGGTGGCTCACGAGTTCCGAGACGGGCGGTTGACCTTGCAGCGGCCGATGTATGCTGGGGCGGCGCTGGCGACGATCGAATTGTGCGGCACGCCGCAAGTCGTCACGATTCGGTCGTCGGCGTATGGCTTGGCGGAGCCGGGATCGGCGCCGGCCGAAATCACACGGTTGGCCGTCTCCGAAGGCAATCTGCCCCAGCAGATGGAATACGTGGGCCTGGTATCCAATCGCGTCGCGCGGCCCGATGTCAACGACGCACGGGTCGTCGTGAGCGGGGGGCGGGCGGTGCAGAGCGCAGAGGACTTTGAGCGTTTGGTAGGCGGCCTGGCGGACGCACTGGGCGGTGCCACCGGCAGTACCCGGGCACTGGTCGACGCGGGCATCGCTCCGAACGAATTCCAGGTGGGCCAGACGGGCAAGATCGTCGCCCCGGACTTGTACGTCGCCTTGGGACTGTCGGGCACCGTCCAGCACTTGGCCGGCATGAAGAACGCCAAGTGCGTCGTGGCCGTCAATCGCGATTCCGACGCGCCGATTCTTGCTGCTGCCGACTATGGTCTGGTGGCGGATATTTACGAAGCCGTGCCGGAACTGATTGCCAAACTCCGGGCCGCGAAGGGTTGATGGTGAGGCAAGTTCACGAAGGTCTTGAAATGATTTGCCATCCTGACATGTCGCTGATTCTCATACCGGCTCCGCCCGAGGCTGCTGCGGAGCACGTTCGGCGATTGATGGCAGCCGAGCGGCGGCAGGCCGCGTTACAGTACGGAGCAAACGGAGCCAGCCCGCCGGCATCGGTCGGCATCGTCGGCGCCGGCGTCATGGGGACTTCGATTGCGGCAGCCGTGGTCCGCCATCGGATTCCGGTCTGGATCGTCGACCAGGACGAGCAGGCGGTCGCCTCGGCGCCGCAGCGGATCGCTCGGCGGCTGAATGCTCCGTCCGGTGGAATGCAACCACCGGCGGCGGATGTGGAAGGGCTGGTGCGGGCGAGTCGGGATTTGGGCGCGGCAGCCCGCTGCGATTTAGTCCTCGAATCCGTCGTCGAAAAACTGGCCGTGAAACAGCAATTGCTGGCTCAACTGGAGCAACTGGTGGCTCCCGGTACGATCGTCGCGTCGAACACGTCGACCATTTCTTGGGACCGTCTGGCGACGCCGCTGCAGGACCCCGGGCGGTTGTGCGGCTGCCACTTTTTCTTGCCCCTGGGGCAAGCGGCCATGATCGAGATCATTCGCGGCGCCCAGACGCGCGACGATACGATCGTGGCGGCCATCGGCTTTGCCAATGCGATTGACCACTTGCCGCTGGTCGTAGCCGATGCCCCGGGATTCGTCGTCAACCGGCTGCTGGTGCCTTACCTGGCCGAAGCGATGCACTTGTTAACGGAAGGCGTGGCACTCGAAGCGATCGAAAACGCCGCCGAGGATTTCGGCATGGCGATGGGACCGCTGCGGCTGTTGGATGAAATCGGTTTGGACACGGCTTTGGAGTGTGCATGGACGATGTCCGGCAGTTCCGCCGATCTCGTCGTCCGCTCGCCGCTGCTGGTGGCGATGGTCAAAGCCAAGTGCTTGGGCCGCAAAACGCAAGCCGGGTTCTTTCTGTACGATGGACCAAACCAGTTGCCGAGTTCCCAGAACCCGTACCTGGCCAAGACGCTCGCCCGCTGGCCGCACGACGCGCGGCCTTTCACCGCCGAAACGATCATCTTGCGGCTGCTGACGCCGATGCTGCTCGAGGCGACTCGGATGCTGCAGCGCGGCAGCGTGCGAGATGCCGGCCAGATCGATTTGGCCATCCTGTGCGGCTTTGGCTTTCCCGCGTCGCGCGGCGGACTGCTGTACTGGGCGGACCAAATGGGCGCAGCGCGGATCGTCCAGTTGCTGGGCACGCTCGACTATCTTGGCCCCCGCGCTCAACCCACGCCGCTGCTGTTGGAAATGGCACAGCAGAACCGAAAGTTCTTCGGCCAGTGAGCGGCTGTCTTTCACCCCGGGCCGGAAAGCCCTTCACCTTTCTTCTCTTCCGCGCCTTGCCGCCCAACGCGGCAACGCGGAGGAAAAAAGGCTTTCGTTGAGGCTGTCGTGAACACGCTACAGGATTAAATTTCCAATCACACAAGTCATTCTGGCCCAACGACTTGCCGGAAATGGAGACTGTCCAACGCTCAGCATTTTCCTGGGGGATTTTTAGGGGAATCCACCATGTGCCGGCACTCGTTTTGCTGATGTTGTGGCGCGTTCGAACCGCCATAATCCATTCAAGACGAGTGGCGGTTTCGCGGGGAACGGGCTGGCGGCGTGTTGGCCCGCATTTTTGCCGGGGGGCGGGTGATGGAAATTCGATTTGTGAGCCTGGATGAAGGCGACCACGCATGGGAAATCGACGAGCGGCAACTGCCGATCCGCGTGGGTAGCAGTTCTGAGGCGGATATTCGCCTGGATGACCAAAGTGTCAATGAATTTCATTGTGAGATCGACGAGGTTCACGGCATCTTGTGGGTCCGAGATTTCGCATCGGAGGAGGGCACCTTTGTGAACGGATTTCACGTGACGCAATCGCACATTCTGCCCGGCGCGAGACTTACCGTCGGAACAGCGAGTTTCAGGGTTGAGTACGTTCGGCCACGCATCGCAGTCCCGGAGAAGCTGCTGGCGTAACGGAGCCGCGGCGGTCCAGCGTCCGATCCTCCAGGGCGGATGCTGAACGAAGCGGAAAATAAGATCGAGGTATTACACGGAAGGAAGGGGCAAGTAGATGATCAAAAACGCGGTGGATACGAAAGAGGAAGCGTTGGCGTTCGGCGGCAGGGGGTCGGCAGACAGTTGCCAAGAGCCTGACGGCCGTCTGGCGGAGGCGGCGGAGGGGCATCTAAGGAAGAGCGGTCACTTTGGCTTGCGGAGTGTGTCGTGCGAATCCCGGCAGGGCGTATTGGTGCTCCGCGGTCGTGTCTCGTCGTACTATTGCAAGCAACTCGCCCAAGAACTGGTGCGCCGGATCAATGGGGCGGAGACGATCGTGAATCGAGTAGAGGTTTGTACTCAGTAAATTTTCCGACCGGGCGTGCGACGCGCATCGCCTCCCGTTGGAGAGAAACGCAAGAAGTTCCGCGAAACAAGCCGGTCGCGATTCCGGTCCCGCTCCGATCTTGGCGGCGTTAAGCCCGATTTCGCGACCTCCCGCCTCAGGAAAGACTCTATGCCCGCCAGTTTTGCCAAACAGGAAAAACCACACACGCACGGGTCCCTTGACACGCAGGGGCCCCTTGACACGCTTGATGCGCAGCAGTTCGCAGACGCGTTGCGATCGCCGGCGGAGGGGCCGATCGAGGACACGCGGAAACTTGTTCTGGCCCAGCCGGACGGCTGCCAGACCGAGATCCCGTTGCTCCGCCTGCCGGTCACCATCGGCCGCAGCGCAGAAGCCGACATCCGCGTGCCGGACCGCTGGGTCAGTCGTCGACACTGCGTCCTCGATCGGGTGGACGGCCAGCTCACCGTCCGCGACTTGGGATCCTCCAACGGCACGTTGGTCAATCGTTCCCACGTCGCCGAGGCCGTCCTGCTGTGCGGTGACCAACTGACGGTCGGCATGACCACATTTCTCGTGTCAGCATCCCCGCCGCTCGAGCTTCATGATGACAGCTTCAGGGCCGCCTGCGGCTAATCGAGGCACAGCCTCATGTCGTCCAGATAAAACGCGCCGTCGACGTCGTCACCGGCGGCGAAGCCCAGCCAGGAGACTTCGGCGAACGCATCGTGCTGGAAGGGCAGTTCGTGACGGGACGTCGTGCCTTCGTGCTGCAGCGTCAATACGTAGCTCTTCGAGGCGCCGTCGCCGAGCCGGAAAGCGATCTGGCAATGGGTCCAGGTTCCCGGCGGGGCCGTGAGTAACTGCCGGCCGTTGGCTTCGATCCGCCCGTCGCGGTGAAACCGCAAGGACGGGCCGGCTTGCTGGGTGCTGCCCGCGCCTCGGAACTCGACGTGAAACGGCGCCGGGGCGGCGGCGTCCAGCATGGCCGCGAACGAGAAGGTCACGGGGCCTTGGTTCAAGCCCTTGGGCGCCAGGTGAATGTACGGATAGAACGTTTTGAGAAGCCCCTTCTTGTCCGCGCACTTGTAAGACTTGGTTCCTGCATAAGCGGCCTCGTCGCTGACCGAGAAGCTGGCCTCGCCGGACGTCCCCAGGCGGAAAACGTCAGGCTGGTACCCGACGGGCATGTCCTCGAAATCCAAATCAAAGGCGACGAACCGGGCCAGCTCCTCGGGGCTCCAGACGGCGGAGGGCTGCCGAGGCGGGTATTTTTCCGATACGTTGCGCCACGCGGGATCGCCGTACAATCCGGCTTTGCAGATTTCTTCGTCGAATCGCACGAAACCGACCGCCGCAATCGCAGGGGCGTCGGGTGAGAGCGAGAAGTCGCCGCGTGCGGGATCGCGGAAGCCGGGATCGCCGATCGCCGAGCCCTGGTCTTGGCCGCTCGCTTGCCATTGGGCCCAGCTCCCGCCGGCGAACGTCAACTCGGTATCCGGCGCCAAGGTATGGTACATGTTCGCGCGCAGCACCGGCGGTTTTTCGCCTGGTTCCCAGCCTCGTCGCAAGGCGATCTCGTTGTCCGTCACGTACAGGTTCCGGTACGCTTCCAGATAGTTCGCCTTCCAGGTTTGGTTCAGCGAACCGCGATGGATTAAACCGTCCCGGGCAAACCCTCCGATGTTGTTGCGGAACACATTGTCCGTGCCCTTGTGTTGGAAATAGGCGTTCCACTCGATGTTGAACACCAGGTTGTTTTCCACCAGCGCGCCGCGAGACTGTTCGTCCAAGTAGATTCCCGCATAGCCGCAGATGTAGGGATAGGCCCGGGTATCGTGAATCAAATTGTGATGGATGTGCGTGTCCAGCGGGCCGAATTGGTACACGCCCGCTGCGTCGGTGTGGTACCGCAGGCCCAGGTGGTGCAGGTGGTTGTACGCGACGACGTTGCCGTGCGAATACTTCTCGCCGCGCCAGTTCCACCGCGCATCCAGGCCGATCGCGTCCCAATGCGTATCGTAAATCTCATTGTGGGTCATCCGCGTGCGGCTGGCGAAACGATTCACGATCCCATAGCAGCCATGCCAGATCGTTCCTAAGCGATGAATGCAGTTGTTGTCGATCACCAGATCGAGGACTTCGCGATCCTCCGTACCCGTTGCCAGCAATGTGGCTAAATCCGTGACGCCCAATTGCAGCGCCCCAGCCCCGATGTCCCAGATATGGCATTGTTGGACCAGTACGTCGCGGCAGCCGTCACCCAGTTCCATGGCGTATTCGCCGAGCTGCGCCAAGGTGCAATTTACGAACGAAGCGGAACGTAAGCCTCGAGCTACCACGGCGGCGGTCAGGTACATGTGGCCTTGCCGGTACATGCCGTTGTAGCGGTCCATATCGCCGTCCAGATGCCGGATCTCCAGGTCGCGGAAATGTAGGTGTTGGACGAACTTGCCAGCTGCCGCGTCGCCGACGATCTCGATCATCTGCGACTTCATGACGGGAGCGACGAACGTCAACGCGTTCGGATCTTCACAGGGCAGTGGATAGTAATACAGCGTTCCCGTGTGGCGGTTCAGATACCACTCGCCGGGCTCGTCCAAGGCCTCGAACACGTTGCTCAAATAATAGCGAAAGTTCTTTTCCCAGAAGTCCACCGCGCGGCCGTGCGAGCTGTGAAAACGAACCACGCGCCGCGCCGCGTCGATTTCCTGGATACGATGAAGCGTGGGTGTCCAAGAGCAGAGCAACACGACGTCGATGTCGGTCGGGTTGGACCAGGCGGGGTCGAGATCGCCCGCGGTGTAAATGAACGTCTGACGGGGATCTTCGCCCGGTGTGCGGCCCTGGGCGCGGCACACTCGAGAGCCCCAATTCGGAGTCCGCGCTCGCATCCGCGAATGGTCGTTCACGTACAGCGAGAAAAACCGCCAGCCCTCCGTGCGGACCAGGGGCAAATCCAGTTCGTAATACGGCTTGCCGGGAGATTGCCGCCAAGTGCCCGTCAAGCGGCGCCCGCCGCTCAGCACGGCCCGTTGACCGGGATTCGACCGAATGGTCACAGGCGATTCCGGGGTCCCCGAGTCTTCGGGGCCGAACGTCAGCTTTTCGGCAAGTGGATACACGCCGCCGTGCAGGTTGACGTTTATCGGTCCCGCTGCCGACCGTTCGGTTCGCAACTGACGGACCGCTGCCATCGCTCGCGGGATCGTCGCAAAGGGCCGGGCCTCGCTGCCGTCGTGAGCGTCGTCGCCCGCGGTCGAGACATGGAAATCCCGGGCGGCGGCCAAGCCCGCCGCGCCGCAGATCGCCAGCAACGTGATAACGTGAACCAAGAATGCACGCAAACCATTCGCTGTCATCGTATCGTTTCTCCTCCTCAGTGATTGCGTGCCCAGTAACCCAGGCCAGCTTCGACGGTCTGAAATACGCTGCTCCAGGTCTTCATGGTTTGGTTTCATTCCTTGCCCCGGTTGTATCAGAAGCAACCGTTGATCGCAATTACGGCGGACGGGTGCGCCCTCGCCGGCCCGGGCTAGGACCCGATCCGGCTATGGAAGTCGGTTTTCTCTGCCTTCGACCAACGATCCCCACTTTGTGGTCAGCAGATCCTGGACGGACAGCCGCAATCGTTGGCGGTTCTTGTCGATCTGGCGATTGATCGTATCCGGCAGTTTCTCGTTTTGTCTTGCTAATTCCTTGTCCAGCAGGCTGCGGGCCTGCTGACCCAACTCGTGGGCCACCATCCCGCCGACCTGACTGATCCGGTTCAACCGGAAATCGACCAACCGCAGTTCGGCCGCGCGGGCCGCCGGATCGAGGATTACGTCAGGGGGCACTTTCGTCGGGTCCAACTTCAATCCCACATCACAAGTCACACGAAATTGCACTTGGGCTTCGGCATTGACACTGAGGGCAACCAACTGGACGCCCAGTTCCCACTGCGACAGCCGGGCGAACACCTCCAACTTGGCATCGGCCGCCAGATCGAATTCGAGGCGACCGTCCGGTAACGAGCGGACATTTTGGAGTTGGATGTTCAGGTGTTCGTCCGGCTCGATCAAACGCACGCGATACAGTTTCCAGGTCCCATCGTTGACCTGCCTTTTCCGCCGCTTGGTCTTGATCTGCAATCCGTCGCGGCGGACGTCGATGCCGGCCCAAACCTCGGTCGTGTGGCCCCAATTATCCCGCGACTCGAACTCGGCGGGCAGATTCTGCCGGATGATCGTGTTGGCCAGGTCGGAGAGCGATTGCAAGGACCCGGCCGTCGCCGGCGATTGAGCATGTGAGGACGAGACAGCCAGGCAACCCCACAAGGCAGTGGCGCACGCCGTCCAAACGCACGCGGAACGCCGGCGTGTCGGCGTTGGGATGTCATCGGTGGTACATTTTGAAGTTGCGCGTTGCACGTTGAGGGTCCCGGTCGAACTTGCAGGTCGTTGGCTTAGGGGGCGGGCGTTCAAAATTCAATTTTGGCCGACCACGACTCGGCTCGATGGTTGGACTCTCTATCGGCCAAAATTGAATTTTGAACGCCCGACCCCAAATCCGCCCAGCAGCGAATCTTTTATGCCACCGGTTCGCTGCTCGCCTTCGTTGGGGCCACTGCCGTCGGAACACCGCCCGGCCTAAGCTTCGGGTGCCGATAGACTTGCAGCGAATCGGTGAACGGGGCGGAACGTGAAATTCCGCTCCGATTGGTGGCTTCGTTTTGTATACTTGCCCACAAGTCTGCTTTTTGGCATACTTTTGCGTTTGGGAAAGTGTCATCATCGGGCGCAGTGCCGATGCTAACGGTATTTTTCGGCGAAAAGGCCGGTTCTGGGGAGCCTGGATGGAAGTCTGGCCCGCAATCGATTTACGCGGCGGCAATTGCGTGCGTTTGCTGCAGGGCGACTACGGCCGCGAAACGGTATTTGGAAACGATCCGGCCGCGATGGCGCGCCGTTGGGTCGCCCAAGGGGCCTCGTGCTTGCATTTGGTGGATCTGGACGGGGCCCGCGACGGCCGCAGTGTGAATCAGGCGGCGATCGCAGCCATCGTCCAAGCCGTATCGGTTCCCTGCGAGTTGGGAGGCGGAATTCGCGACCGGGAGACGATCCAGCAGATGTTGGACTTGGGGCTGACGCGGCTGGTGATCGGCACCAAGGCGTTGAAGGACCCGTCCTGGTTTCACGAGATGTGCAGTGCGTTTCCCGGACGCTTGGCGGTGGGAATCGATGCCCGGGACGGCCGCGTGGCGACGGACGGTTGGCTGAGTGTGAGCGACGTTCCGGCGGTGCAATTGGCCCAAGAGATTTCTCGCGAGCCTATCGCGGCGATCATCTATACAGATATCGCCCGGGACGGCATGATGAACGGCCCGAACTTCGAGGCTATGGAACAAATGCAGCGGGCCGTCGGCGTCCCGGTCGTTGCTTCGGGCGGTGTCACGACCGCCGAGGACGTACGACAGTTGGCCCAGCGGGGACTGGCCGGCTGCATCATCGGGCGGACTTTGTACGAAGGCAAATTGACGCTCGCGTCCGCCTTGGCGGCCGCCGCGGCGACGTGAGCAAGACCGTTGAACACGTGTAAAGGAAATCGGCATGGCGAACGTGAAAATCGAAGACATCCGCAACATCGCTCTGTGTGGGCACGGCTCCACCGGCAAGACGACGCTGGTCGACAAATTGCTGGTCAAGACTGGTGCGGTCAATGCGAATCCGAGCGTGGACGAGGGGACCAGCATCTGTGACTTTGACCCGGAGGAGAAGCACCACAAGTACACGATCGAGACCAAGCTGGCACAACTGAGTCATGCCGGAAAACAGTTTCGCTTGCTCGATGCGCCCGGCTATCCCGATTACATCGGCCAGACGATTTGTGCGCTCCGCGGGGCGGACACGGCTCTGGTGGTGATCAACGCCCAAGCGGGAATCGAAGTCAATACGCGGCGAGTGTTCAGCGAGGCCGGCAAGGCGGGAGTGGGACGCATGATCGTCCTGAACAAGCTGGACGGCGACAACATCGACTTTCCCGCGCTGGTCGCCACGATCCGCGAGATGTGGGGCAATCGCTGCGTGCTGTTGAATGTGCCGCTGGGCCAGGGCGCCGGCTTTCGGGCCGTCGCGAGCACGCTGAACGTTCCCGATGACATCGACGGCGCCTTGCTGGACCCCAACGAAATCCGCGAGCCGCTGATGGAGTCGATCATCGAAGTCGACGAAGCGGTGATGGAACGGTATTTCGAGGGCACGCCGCCCACGGAGGAGGAACTGTCGCGGTTGATCGTCCGCGCCGTGCGGGCAGGCACACTGATTCCGATGGTCTGCTGTTCGGCCAAGACAGGCGTCGGCCTGACCGAACTGTTGGACGCGGTCGCCTTGTGCGGACTGTCGCCGGCGGACCTGCCCAGGCAGGCGACCAAGGACGGCGAGGAAGTCACGATCGAACCCAAAGCCGATGGCCCGCTGGTGGCTCAGGTATTCAAGACCCGCATCGACCCATTTGTGCAGAAGCTCAGTTTTATTCGCGTTTTTTCGGGAACGCTCAAGAAGGACCAGAACGTCTCGGCGTCTTCGGCTCGCAAGGGACTGCGGATGGGGCAATTGCTCCGCGTCCAAGCCGACGAGACCTCGCCGATCGAAGAAGCGGGACCGGGCGATATCGTCGCGGTCGCCAAGACCGACGAATTGCACACCGGTTCGACACTCGGGGACTACCGGCTGCCGGACCTGGTTTTTCCCACGCCGATGGTCGGCTTGGCGGTGTCACCCAAGAGCCGCGGCGACGAAACGAAACTGTCCGGCGCCTTGGCCAAGATTGCGGAGGAAGACCCGACCATCCGCATCGACCGCGATATGCAAACCAAGGAACTGGTGATGACGGGGATGAGCGAGCTGCACCTGACGATCATCCGCGAGCGGCTCCATCGCCGCGACAAATTGGACGTGGAGACCAAGGAACCAAAGATCCCGTTCCGCGAGACCATCCAGACGCCGGCCGAAGGCATGTACCGCCACAAAAAGCAAACGGGCGGCCGAGGACAGTTTGGGGAAGTCCATATCCGCATGTTCCCCTTGCCGCGCGGCACGGTCATCGAGGAATTCGCCACCAAGGACCGGTTCGCTTCGATGAAAGAGCACCACTACGACGAAGCCCATAATTTTCTGTGGGTGAATTCGATCGTCGGGGGAGTCATTCCGGGCAATTTCCTGCCGGCCATCGAAAAGGGGTTCAAGGAACGTTTGGAGGGCGGCGTGATCGCCGGTTACACCGTCGAGAACTTGGCCATCGAAGTCCACTTCGGCAAGTATCATGAAGTGGACAGTTCGGAAACCGCCTTCCGCACGGCGGCCCGCATGGCATTCAAGCAGGTGTTCGAAAAGGCGCGTCCCTGTTTGCTGGAGCCGGTGGTGAAGATGGAAATCACGGTTCCCGACAGCAAAGTCGGCGACGTCTACAGCGACATGTCCAGCCGCGGTGGACGCCTGCAGGGCAGCGACACGGCGGGCGGAAACTTGCAGACGGTCAAGGCCGAGGTGCCGTTGCGCGAAGTCACGACGTACGCCCGCACGCTGTCCAGCATGACCGGCGGCCAAGGCAGCTATACGATGGAGTTCAGCCACTATGACGTGATGCCCGCCAACATCCAGCAGGAAATCATGGCCAAGTCCAAGATGCATGAGGAGGAAGAGGAGTAATCCCGGCCGCGCGGACTGGCTTGAGTTATTCTTGAACGCGAGGCAGGGTTTCCAACTTGCCTGAATTTGCGTCTCCGTCCAGGCAAAGTTGGACGGAGGCGTTGTCCGACAAGCAATGCCGTTCCTGGGAGTTTGCGTCGATGAGCGGCACTCCGGCCCCCTTATCCCCGCGGCCACCTGCGACGCGGCGTTTCGCGCCGCTGGTGGTCGTGTTTGTGGCGTTGGCGACGGGCGTGATGATCGATCGCGCCTGGCCGGCGCCGGGGCTCGCCTGGCTGGCGGCGGCCGGTGGCAGCTTGCTGTGCTGGTTCGCACTCTGGAGCGTCGCTTGCGACCGAGCGGCCGCCGTGGTGTTGCTGCTGGCCGTCGCGTGTGTCGGCGGCGCGCGGCATCACCAGCGCTGGCATGTGTACGGCGCTGACGAACTCGGCCGCTCCGCGACCAACGTCCCGCGGCCCGTTTGTCTGCAAGCGGTGGCCTTGAATTCGCCCCGCAGGATCGCCGCGCCCCCGGAAAACCCGCTCCGCACGCGTCCGACCGGCGAACGATCGCGGCTGCTGGTCCGTGTTACGCAGACGCGGCATGGACAGGTGTGGCGTGCTGCGTCCGGAACTGCCGAACTGTGCGTGGACGGTCACCTGTTGGGGATCCGCGCGGGCGATCAGCTGCGATTGTTCGTCGTCTTCCAGCGGCCTCCCCGCCCGCTGAACCCCGGCGAGTTCGATCTGGCGCAGCACCGCCGTTGCGATCGCCAACTGGTCCAGTTGGATGCCCGTTTCCCGGATTCGGTGACGGTCCTCGCTCCCGGAACGCTCTGGAACTGGCGCCGCGCCTTGGCCGCCTTGCGCGATCCCTGCTACGAGTTGCTGTCGAGATGCCTCGAGAAACGTCCCGCCGGCTTGGCTTCCGCCTTGCTGCTCGGCGCTCGCGAGCACATGGATTCGGAGCGGACGGAACCGTTTGTCACCACGGGAACCGTCCACCTGCTGGCCATTTCCGGCATGCATGTCGGCATTCTGGCACTCGGCTTTTGGTGGACCGCTCGGTTGTTGGCGTTACGGCGCACGGTGGCGATCGGTATCGCGATCGTGCTGGTCATTCTGTACGCCTTGCTGACCGATGCCCGTCCGCCCGTGGTCCGCGCCACCCTCTTGGTAGTGGCCTTCTGCCTGGCGCGCCTCTCCGCTCGCCGCACCTCCGGTTTCAACGCCTTGGCCGCCGCGGCGGTGGTTCTGCTCGCATGGAATCCCGCCACCTTGTTCCAAGCGGGCGCTCAGCTGTCGTTTCTGGCCGTCGCGACGATCTACTTATTGAGCCCGCACCTCGTGACGTCGGCGACGCTCGATCCGTTGGAGCGGCTGATCGAACAGAGCCGGCCCTGGTACGTACGGTGGGGAAAGGGCTTTGCAGGTTCGTTGGGCAAGCTGTTTCTGATCAGTGCGGCGATCTGGTTGGTGACGCTGCCGTTGACCGTCTATAGTTACCATTTATTCTCGCCCATCGCGCTGGTCCTGAACCCGGTGGCCTGGATTCCGGTCGGTGTGGCCTTATTTGCCGGCTTCGGCGTCCTGCTCTTCGGCTGGCTACTCCCGCCCGTCGGGAGCGTGTGCGGCTGGATCTGCAACCAGAGTATCGAGTTGCTGGAGTGGATGGTCGAAGCCGCGGATCGAGTTAACGCAGGCCACTTCTGGACTCCGGCTCCGGACGTTTGGTGGGTCGTGGGTTTTTATTGCGGCTTGACGATCTGGGCCATTTGGTTCCGCCGCCGCCTGCCGGCTCGATGGTGCCTGACCGCGATGGCGCTTTGGCTGGCGCTGGGCGCTTTGACAACCGTCCGCCGAATCCCCGCTTGGACCGGCCAATCGGATTCGCTGGTTTGCACGTTCTTGGCGGTGGGCCACGGCGCATGCACGGTGGTGGAATTGCCGCAAGGTCAGACGTTGTTGTACGACGCCGGCAGCATGAGCGCCCCGGAATCGACCGCGCGGACCATTGCCGGTTTTTTGTGGTCGCGGCGGATCACGCATCTGGACGCCGTGTTGCTATCGCATGCGGATGCCGATCACTATAACGCCTTGCCCGAGTTGTTGGAACGTTTTTCCGTCGGGGTGGTCTATGTCTCGCCAAAGATGTTCGAGAACAAGACGCTGGCGTTAACGGCGCTGTACGACGCCATTTGCGCGCGGGGAATCCGCATCGCGCAGATCTGCAGCGGAGATCGGCTGAGGGTTCGCGATTCTTCCAGCTGGCACGTTCTGCATCCCCCCCACGGCGGTGTGGTGGGCAGGGACAACGCCAACAGTCTGGTGTTACGAGGCGACTACGCCGGACGCACGATTCTCCTGACGGGGGACCTCGAGCCCCCGGGACTGGACGACGTGCTGGCGGGCCAACCAATCGCGTGCGGCGTCGCGTTGGCGCCTCATCATGGCAGTCCGCGCAGCCGCCCCGAAGATTTTGTCGCTTGGTGCCGGCCCGCGTGGATGGTGATCAGCGGGGCGGCCAACGAGGGCGCCGCCGCATTTCGAGCGGCCTCTGCTATCCCCGGCGGGCGCGCGGTCAACACCGGCCGGTCCGGCGCGGTGCGGACCACGATCGGCGCGGACCGGTTCGAGGTGCGAACGTGGCGCCGCCAACCATGGTGAGTGTCTGTTTCCCTCATATTTTTCTGCCACCTATCTTCCCGCCATTCCGCCCCCGGCGCTTCTCCCCCACAATCCTCCATGTGTTTCGCCATCCTCTTCGCTCGCGGACCGATTGGACGTATACTGACGTTTTAGGGCCCATCTTCTCAGAAATCCGGGACCAGGCACAAAGGGGAGCAGTCCGGCCGGCTGTCTCCACCCCAGGCACCACAATTATGAGCGCCGAATTCACGACCGCGGAACTCGAAGCCTACCTGGACGAAGCGCTGGCCGCCGAGCGGATGGCGGAGATCGAACGCGAGTTGCGGGGACGGCCCGAGCTGTTGCGGCGTCTGGCACAAATCAACGCCCGCCGCGACTGCGGGGTGCATACCGTGGGAGAAATCTGGCGGCGGCATCAGATCGGTGTTCCCACGCGCGAAGAGTTGGGCAGCTACCTGCTGGGCGTGCTGTCCGAAACACATGCAGCCTACATCCGTTTTCGTCTCACCACGCTCAAGTGCCGCTGCACGGCCGCCAATTTGGCCGACTTGCAAGCTCAGCAAAAAGAAGCCGATTCGCATGTCAGCGCACGCCGCCGCAGGTATTTTGAGTCCAGCGTCGGCCGGATGCGGGAGTGAGGGACGTGAAACCAGAACGAACCAGACGCTCGGAATCCACCGTTTCACGCTAAGATGCCGCGCAGCGTCGAGCCGGTCTGCCCTGTTGCTTGACGGTCGCCGCCACGACGTACGAGTTCGAGGTCAAAATTACTGAAAGGAAAACGCTATGCGAGGCATCACCGTTCCGTCCGCGTTGTCGGCGTTCGCTTTCTCGTTACTCGGACTGCTGCCAGGCACTTTGCCGGCGGCGACCGTCAAGGTCTATCCGGCGCCGCAGGGCGAGGAGCTTTCCGCCGTCTATACGGTCCAGGTCGAAGGGCAGGACACGCCCGTGTACGTGGCGAAGGTCGCGCCCGCCGATCCGCAAGCCCGCTGGAAGGCGATGGACGACAAGCAGAACTCGGCCGATTTCTTCGAGAAAGCGTCCTTTACCTACTTCGATTTTGAGGGGACTGTTTGCATTCGGATTGCCTGCCCGGAAGCGGTCCGCTCGGCCAAGGTCTTGCCGTCCTCGTGCGGCATCGAACCGTCCATCGACGGCAAGACGATCTCGATTCAACTGGACAAGCCGCGTCACCTGACCGTCGAGATCAATGACACGTGGGCGGGCGCGCTGCACCTGTTCGGGAATCCGCCGGAGACGGACGCGCCCCGCCCGGACGATCCCAACGTCATCTACTACGGGCCTGGCATCCACGAGGTCGGCAGCCTTACCGTACTCAGTGGGAAGACGGTCTACGTGGCGGGCGGCGCGATCGTGCGCGGCATAATTCTTCCCGACGAACCGTTTCGCATCAGCAGCTATAGCGGGCTGAAGACTTACGCGCCGACCTTCACGCTGAAGGGCGAGAAGATCGTCTTTCGCGGACGCGGGATCGTGGACGGGAGTCACTGCACGACGCACGCGAGGAACATGTTGCTGGTCCGCGGCCAAGACATCCGGATCGAAGGCGTCATCCTGCGGGACTCCAGCACCTGGACGATCCCGATCCGCCAGTCGGACCGCGTGACGGTCCAGAACGTCAAGCTGCTCGGCTACCGCGCCAACTCGGACGGCATCGATATCTGCAACAGCCGCGATGTCGCGGTGGACGGCTGCTTCATCCGCACGCTCGACGACCTGATCGTCGTGAAGGCGGACAAAGGTCAGGGCGAGGTACGCAACGTTCTGGCGAAGAACTGCGTGCTGTGGAACGAGGTCGCTCATGCGCTGAGCGTCGGGGCCGAACTTCGCGAGAACGTGGACGGCGTGTTGTTCACCGATTGCGACGTCATTCACGATCTGGGCCGCGAGTGGACCCTGCGCGTGTACCACTGCGATTCGGCTCGCGTCAGCAACATCCGGTTCGAGAACATTCGTATCGAAGAGACCAGGCGGCTGATCTCGTTGTGGATCGGCACAGCCGTCTGGACTCGCGACGAGGCCCGCGGGCACATCGACAACGTGGTCTTCAAGGACATTGACGCGGTGGGCAAGGAGCCTCGCCTGGAGTTCGCCGGGTTCAGCGAAACGAACGCCGTCGAGAACGTGACGTTGACCAACGTGGTCATCAACGGCAAGCCGCTGAAGCAAGAGCAGATCAAATCGAACGCCTTCGTGCGGGGCGTAGAGGTACTTCCGTAGCTCGCGACCGCACGACCTGCAGCAGTTGCGGTGCGGAGTCCCTCCGGCCCGCCGCTGGCGGCGCGAATTCTTTGTGGAACGGCCAGGCCGTATTAATTCTTGGGGAATAAACAAAACGGCACGAAACGAATACAAACGGTCGGCGCCTTGCAGCGCGGCCATTTCGAGATAGAACGCCTTTTCCCAGTACGCGCCTCCTCAGAAGTTCATTTTCCCGTTCTGTTTGAGCCACCGCAGGGAGCGGGAAGAAACTCGTCAATGCGTTGCCCATCGGCAATTGGAACCTGCGTTTGGTCTGAGCAAGAAGGTTCCAACGAATCGCTTTCGATCGGAAGTCTGCATCATCACGGTCTCGTCAAATTTCACAACCAGGAGGCGCATTATGCGTCGGTCCAACAAGGCTTTTACCCTCGTCGAATTACTGGTGGTCATCGCCATCATCGGCATTTTGGTGGCGTTGCTGCTCCCGGCCATTCAGGCCGCGCGGGAAGCGGCCCGCAGAATCCAGTGTTCGAACAACATGAAGCAACACGCCATGGGGACGCACAACTACCACGATACCTACCGGGGGCTCCCGTTCGGCTATGTCCGCAATCCCGCAGGCGGCGCTGACCAGAGCGGGCTGGTATGGCTGCGAGCCACGCTGCCGTTCATCGAACAGGCCACGTTGTATGACGGTTGGGATTACGGGGCGAACTACCAGACGAACCGGCCCGGAGAGTATGGGAATCTCAACATCATCCGCACCGTCATTGGGGCGCACCAGTGTCCCAGCGATCCGGCCACAAAGACGTGGAATAGCGTGCCCAATTACAACTATGCGGTGAACTACGGCACGACGGATTCGCAACGCAACAACCCGTTGAACGGCGTCCCCTTTACCGGCGCCCCGTTCGAATACGATACCGGCACCCCGCGGCAGTACCGCCTGGCCGACATCACCGACGGAACCTCGACCACGCTGATGTTGGCGGAAATCAGGCAGGGCCAAGTCGGATCGGATTTGCGCGGACTCACTTGGTACAAGAACTACGGTGGGTTCACGGCATACTACACGCCGAATACCACCTCTCCGGATGTTCTCGACGCCGGTTTTTGCAATAACGCAGGCAATGCCCCGCAGGGCCTGCCCTGCGTCGGCACCGGCGGCAGCTTTCCCAACATCTTTTTCGCGTCTCGCAGCCGTCATCCCGGCGGGGTGATGGTCGCGTTGTGCGATGCATCGGTTCGCTACGTGAGCCAAGATATCGATACGACCACCTGGCGCAGCTTGGCTGGTATGCGGGATGGAGAATCCGTGGGGACCTACTAATCACCAGCGTTTGCATGCCCACGGCTCGTTCGTGGGATCGTTGCGTTCCATGCTGGGTCTGGAGGGACTGCGTGCATCGAGCGTGAACCTGCTGCGGGCAAGCCGAGGGCGGCGGCCGGCGAGCGGATTGGCTGGCCAAGACATCCGAACTGTTGCTGCCGAAGGTCGACTATTTCCAACTCGTGTTTACACTCCGCAATGACCGCTGGCCCTTGATGCTGGGCAATCGGCAAAGCCCCTTGTTTCACAAGACGCGCGACAACGTGGACCGGAACCACCGCCGGATCAGCACGAGGCCCAAGGCGATCCACCCCAGCACGCTGAGCGCGGCACCGGCGTAGAACAGCGGCGGGCGATAGACGAACGTGATCCGGTGCTGGCCGGAAGGCAGGGCGACCCCGCGCATGATGCGATTGGTACGAAAGACTTGGACCGATGTTGCGGGTTCGCCGTCCGTCGAAACTTCCGCGTTCCAGCCGGGATAGAACAAGTCGCTGACGACCAGCAAGCCGGGCTGCTGCAGTTCGGCGTCGATTTCCACGCGCTGAGGCTCGTTCAGGACGACTTGGCAGCGCTCCTCCGCTGCGGTCTCAAGCGGCATCGGGCTCGAGTCCAGCGGCCGCTTCACGTCCGATTCAACGACTGCCGTGCTGCGCAGATCGTACGGCGCATCGCCGGGAAAGAACACTTGCCGGGTGCGCCGAGCAACCTGATCGGGACTGGCATGGAGCAGCGGAGGCACGGTGACAACCTGATGCACGATCCACGCCCGTGGGTACGCAGCCGGATTATGCCACAGCGCGGCATTGGGCACCGGCGACTGACACGCCGCCCGCGGCAAACGCTCGGCGTGAGAGTACCCGGCGTCGTCGGGGAAGATCAAGTACTTGACTCCCAGCGCGTTCAGTACCGCCGGACTGGGTTCGGCCACGCTGTCCGGCCGGCGCCAGCCGTACCGCCGCGCAGCGCCTAAGACCGCCAAGTAATCGTAAGACGACGAACTGCCGTAGGCCTCGACGACCGCCAAGCCGTTTTCCAGATGATACTTGGGATACAGCGTTTGGCGGTCCCAACGGAAGCTGTCGCGATGGCGTTCCGGCGACGAGCGTCGCGGCCATTGGGGCGGATGCCAATGGCGTCGCGAACCTCGAAAAACCCTGAATGGCTGTCCGCCTTCCTCCCGCGATTCGCGCTTTGCGATGCACTCCGCGATGGATGAAGGCTCCGTCCAATCGGTGTGCGGCGCGGTAAGGACCATCCAGCCGTTGGAGATACTGACGTCTGCAGCGGTCAGCAGCAGCAGGGCGGGAGCCAACCAGCGGGGCGACCGGCGACCCGCTTCGCCCAACAATCCCCAGAACAGGGCTCCCAACAGCGCACCGTGCAGCAGCGACGCGCGCAGGCCGGTCAGGGATCCGGCCGCGTCGAAGGGGCCGTAGATAACGTCCGGCCGCACGTGTCGGGCCCACTCGCTCCACGCGGGTTCAAGCAGCCAACCGGCCAGATAGGCGGCAGTGCTGACAACCACGAACCCGAGCGTCCAGCGCCGTAGCGTCGTGGGCTCGTTCCGGCCGAGACGGTCCAGCGCGATCGCGGCCAGCTGGCTGAGCCCCAACGCCGCGATTACGAACAACTTGGCGGGATACCGAAAATAGGCGTATCCGGGCAGAAATACGACCAGCAGCCAATACAACCCGCCCACCGGCCAGCCGATCATCATGTCGTCGGCGCGTGCGCCCAGCACGCTGCAGCGGAATTCCTGCAGCAACCAGCCGGCACCGTATCCGCCCAAGCCGGCCAGAGTCGCCAGCAGACTGGCCCACGACAGCCAGCGCACCGCCGGCGGGCCGCCGCGGAGGCGCCATACACTGAGTCCGAGCAACAGCGGCACCAAGCCCAGGTACAGCGACGGCGTCCAGACGCGGCCTTCGGCGGAAACGGCGTTGGCCCAGCGGCGATGCACGGGGAACATCTGGCCGCTGCAATTGGGCCAAGCCAATTCAGCCAGCCGCCACGGCCCCACGCTGAAATGATAGATGTGCTCGTGGTGCATCCCCGGTTCCGGAGCCCCGAACATGCCTTGCACGATCGAATTGCGGTCGTTTTCGGGGCGGCTCCGCGCTAGATAAGCCGGGATCTCGTAAATCGAGCGCGGACTGCGGTATGCGGCTCGTCCCGACTGGCGGGACCACTCGGAACTCGGCAACACCTGAATCGCCGACAAGATCCCGGCGGTGATCGCCGCCAGACTGAGCAGGACGAAACGGTTGTGCGTGCGGCGGGAACGCGGCCGCGGGCTGACCCGCGGGACAGACGCCGTGCCGGCTCCGCTGGCGACGCGGGGTTCGATGCTGCGGCGGACACGGCGTTCGCTGTGCCACAGGAGCCCGCCGTACACGGTGGCGAGCAGGCCGGCGTGATACGCCATCTGCGGATCGCCGCCCAAGACCATCAGGGCCAAGACGGCGCCCAGCAGCAATGCCCCGCGCCAACTGCGAGCGACCAGGGTGCGATCCGCTGCGGCCAGTGCCAGCGGCAGCCAAGCGGCACCGACCAGATACACGACGTTGCAGTATTGGAACAGCACGTTGCCGCCGAAGGCATAGCTTACCGCGGCCAGTCCGGCCGCGCACGGCGACGCATTCCAACGGCGGGCCAGCACGTACGCGGCGGCGGCGGCTAACAAGACGTGCAGCGTGGTGTAGAGTTTGAAATTCCAAGCATAACTCAGCGGCAAGGCGAACACGAGTTTGCCTGGATAAAAGACGCTGGACGTGCCATCGGCCAGCACCGGCAGCCCGCAGTTCTCCTGAGGGTTCCAGAGCGGAATCTGTCCCGAGGCCCACTGGCGATTGGTCCATTCAAATAGCGGATAGTAGAAATGCGCGGCATCGCGGAACGCGAATCCGCGGTCGGTACACATGGCCGAACCGAAGCACCACAGGAACGGGCCGAGAATTGCGAGGGCTATAACGGCGAAGGTCCGCCAAACGAAAGGGAAGCGTTCCGACATACCGAATTCAAGCTTGGCCGAACGGGGACGTTCCATGAGGTTGAGTCTTTCGTCGGCCAAAATGAAAAGCCGTACGCCTGAACTGAGCTTGTCTTGTGGGAAGCACACTCCATCCCTTATTTCAGGGCCAAGAATCGCCGCAGCAGTTCATGCCCGCACTCGGTCAAAAAACTTTCCGGATGAAATTGCAGCCCTTCCAACAGCAATCGTTTGTGCCGAATCCCCATGATTTCAGCTTGCCCGTCGGGGCCTTCCGCCCAGGCGGACATCTCGAACTCGTCGCACAGCGTGTCCGGCTGGATGACCAGGCTGTGATAACGCGTGGCCACGAACGGATTGGGCAAGCCTTGAAACAGGCCCTTGTCATCGTGGTAAATCCGGTCCGTCTTGCCATGCATCAGCCGCTTGGCCCGCACGATCTGCGAACCGGTGGCTTGGCCGATGGATTGATGGCCCAGGCAAACGCCGAGAATGGGAAACTTCCCCGCCAAACGGCGGATGCACTCGACCGAGATGCCGGCTTCCGACGGCGTGCACGGGCCCGGCGAAACGATCAAGTGCGTCGGCTGCTTGGCCTCGATCTCGTCAATCGTGATCTTGTCGTTGCGATGCACCTCGATGGTCAGCCCGGCATCGATCTCGCCAAGGCGTTGCACGAGGTTGTATGTGAAGGAATCGTAGTTGTCGATGAGCAGAATCATAGGATGAT
>Ga0351889_10182_pt1 | contig 21731 bp, 13 predicted proteins | sample TotcelFGM3001M14_FD_206767 | JGI IMG/M metagenome (GOLD analysis project Ga0351889, IMG submission 206767) | Enriched cells from coal bed in the Powder River Basin, Montana, United States - Total cells FGM rep3 HSBNCT.FGM.300.1.M14 ...
GACGTGCTTGATTGTGTCCGTGTCTGGAACGGCCCTTCGAGGTACGTCTACGTGTCGATGGGCGGGAGATTTCTAGAGGACTTCAAGCTCATTAATGATCGCTTTGCGATTGAGCAGATGATTTCTATTGAAATCGACGTGACAACCTGGAAGCGAGCGGCCTTCAACCGGCTTGGCTTCATCGACTGCCGCCGAGAGTCGAGCGGCGAATTCGTCGAGAAGTTTGAGGGGATGCTTTCGGTACAAGGTGATCGCCGCCTAATCGTCTGGCTAGATTATGCGGACGCAAATCGACGAGGCGAACAGCTTGGGGAGTTTCGGCAGCTTGTCTCGAAAATGGGGAGCGGTGATGTCGCAAAAATCACGTTAAATGCGAACCCACAGTCCTACAGACGACGTGCCACAGCGTTGACCAGGAGGGACTTCGAAACGTACCTAAAAGACCCAGAATCGCCGACACACAAGGACTTCGATACTTATCTGTCGTCCTTGCTCGCCTTCCCAGCCGGTGTGCCGAATGGCCAAGATCGAATCTTGACCCTTACTGACTCCGAATACGAGACAATTTGTATTGGAAATCTCAAGGAGCAGCTTGGTGAGTATCTTGCAGTCGGGGAAGTTACGCCAGATCAGTTGGCAACGGACTCGTTTGCCACCCTGCTTCTTCAATCTGTGAAGATGGCAGCACTGAAAGGAGTTGCGGGGACAAAACTCCACGTGCTCCCCCTCGCCGCATACAGGTATCGAGATAGCGAGCATCAAATGCTAACTTCTACATGTATCTTGGCTGACGATGAGTTGGTGACAAAAATTCACGGTGATGGCGTCTTCGGTGAGTGGCCGTTCCGATCCACAGACTGGAAGACCGTCTTGGAAGTGTCGGTGCCAGATATTTCTGTCAAGGAACGCCATCTCCTGGAAGGCTTGATCTCTTCAGATCTCGACGCTGCTGCCATCCATACCAAGATGCCCTTTCGATTCGCCGCAAAGGACAGCGTGTCCATTGCGTTGCTTGATGCGTACTTGCGTCACTATCGTCGTTATCCGTCGTTCGTCCATGTCCGATGACCTAGCGAGACGCCTTTCGTCCATATTTGCAGAGGTTGCGAATGACGCATAACTGGCATGACGGCAGACGTGGAGTGCAGATTCGGCGACCGTGAACCACTAGAGCTGCATGGAGTTCCCTGCTACGTCCTTGCGGTACGAACCCGGGCAGATAGCTCTGAGCGTGATAATGCTTCGCTCGTGCTCGAATGACTCCGACTCGACAGAGTACACGATGGACATGAGTATCGACGGGAAAGACATCAAAGTCGAGGCTATACATCATGATGCAGAAGGCAGATTTCGGCCCAATGCCGGGAAGACTTCGCAGGTAGCAATAGGCGTCCTCGGACGACAGCCTCTTGAGTCTCTTTCCTGGATTAGAACCGAGGTCTGCGATTAGGCGGCGAGCTATTTCGTGTAATTGGGCCGACCGCTTGGTCCCTAATCCTGCCCCTCCTATGCACTCGTAAAGTTCGGTTGCGGAGGCGTTGGCAATCTCCGACAACGTGCGAAACCGCTTCCACAATCGCCTGTAGGCAGCTTGGTATAGTGGCTCGGTGGTCTTGGCGGAAAGGACGATGTAGAATATCTCTTTAACCGGGTCTCGGTAGTTGCCCAAGGTCGGTGTCCCGTACTCGGCCAGCAACAAATCGGTGATCGCCTGAATCCCGGGAAGCCACGTTTTCGCACAGCGTGGTTTCTGTCGTCGGAGCAGCGAAAGTGTAAACTCGCTCATGGTCGTTGTGTTTCGTCCGTTCGGTGGAAAGCCCGGCCAACAGTACATTATACCGTGCGCCGGTTTTCAATCTCCTGATGCGAGACTTGTCGCAGAGACGTGCCACCTCCTCGTACCAAGTCGGCAATTATGCCCACGTCGGGCTAGGCTTGCAGATATCGGCGGGCGAATCGACACACGCTGACCAGGGCAGCACGTCTGCTTCGTTACATCATTGTCACTGCGCCGTCCTATCGCCTAACGTATTGCGATCTATCCGGCTGTACTCAGCCGGATAGATCGTGCGTTGAACTGAGCCGCTTCGCGGAGGATTTGCCTATGCGGATTCCATTGTCCGCCAAACGTGCTCAGGGGCAGTTTACCAAATTACGCGGGGGCTTGGCAATCAGAGGTGACGCGTTGTGGATGCCCCGAGGGGGTGCGATTTAAGGGGATGTGCCGGTCGCGGATGCGAACAGCCAGGATGGCGCCGGACCGGTAGACCTGCCGGCGTTTCGAGCGGCCAGCTTGGGAAGGGAGCACAGGCGTGGGAGGATGCCAGATCATGCTCTAGCCGTCCGGGGGCTCGCCATACCCGTGGACGCAGCCCCACAGGATGGTGTCATGGAAAGGATCGTACCACGGGGGACGATGAGAACCGTTGAGGACCTCTCGCCAACTCAGACGCTCGTCCTGGGAAATCCGCGTCATCGGGGTTTGGCAACGCGGACAGCGACGCGTCTGTTCGGACTCGCCCGCGGGCTCCGCCGTCGTGGCTTCCGGCTGGGCAGAGGACGATTGCTCCGCTGCCAACAGTTGGCGGCAACGACCAAGGTAGCTTTTGCGATGCCGACAGCTAAACCCGCCGTAGCAGCGTGACTTGACGAAGCCCTTGGGAAGAATGTGCATCGCCCAGCGACGGGTGAACTCGGTACCCGTCAGCGTGTAAGGCTCCCGCTGGTTGCCCTTTGCCTTGTCGAGGCCACGAGCCCAAAAGGTGACCTTGCCATCCTGGTGCTTGATCAATCGCTGGTCGGAGATCGGGCCGCCGGTCAGGTAGCGAGCCAAGTACTTCACGACCTGCTCAGGCTTCGCGTGCTCCGTCGGGGGCGGCTCGATAAACACCACCCAGTCGCAGTCGGTCAAGGGCTTCAGCCAATTGGCGAAGGCAGCGGGGTCCTGCAGGTCCGACCACTCGGCGGTCAACTTCAGCTGGCCGCTGCGGTGCAGTTTCGTCAGCTCGGCGACGAACTTGTCGCGGAAGCGGGCGCTCAACACGCGGTTGTCGACCAAGTACGGCTTGTCCCGGTCTCGCGGATGACGCGAGCCGCTCCGCGCCCACCGCTGGCCGTCCGCAGAAGGGGCGCCGCCGGGATCCACAACGCAGTCTTCCTCTATGCCTTGCTGCGCATCCTCTGGCAGATAGAAAAAGCCCCGCTTATTGGAATTGTGCCTAAGTACTCACATTCCGCACCCCTCGATGCGAGTTGATCTTGGCAAGCTAACGCGGGGATGGCATAATAGGCGGGTCACGATGGATCGGTGGCCTAGCATGGAGTGCCAAGGATGGGTAAGAGCATACAGTACGATACAGAGATTATCGGCGCGTTTCCTGCCATCGCGGAGTACTTAAAGAAACTCGGTGTTGCGAAAATCGTGGATGACGTTGTCCCGTGGGAGGGAAACATTTCGTTAGCGACGCTTGCTGAGATTTTGATTCTCAATCGGATGCTCAATCCCAAGGCATTGATGCGAGTCGGGGAATGGGCTCAGAACGCAGGGGTGACTCAGTACTACGGAGTCACGGCCGAGCAGCTCAACGACGATCTTCTCGGGCGGGCTTTGGAGCGTCTCTCCGAATATCGCGCCCAGGTTGAGACGGCATTGGTGATAAGTTCGATACGTAACTTTGATTTGGATGTGGCTCACGTTCATTTCGACATCACCGGGGTCGAGTTATATGGGAGCTACGAGCGACAGCTTTCGACCGAAGGGGAGGAGTCAGGTCCGCTTCAGCCGGCCTACGGTCGGACGAAGAGCGGCCGTAAGAATGTCAAACAGATTCAATTGGGTCTGAATGTGACGCATGATGGTGGCGTGCCGATCGGACATTTGCCGTTGGACGGGAACGCCGCGGAATCGCCAGTGCATATCGAGAACCTGAAGGAACTCCGAAAGCGATTGCCGTCCAACACACGGCTGAAGTATGTCGCTGACTGTAAGCTCGATACGCCGGAGAACCTGTTGACGATTAAAGCGGGCCGCGGACAGTTTCTCTGCGCCGGCGTATTCTCGCCCAAGCTGCAGGATGAGTTCTTGAAGCGTCGTGAGCAATTGCAGCCCGTAGACTACGCTCCCAAGAGTCAAGCACGCTTGCCGCCGGAAAAACGTGATCAGTACCTCGCCTGTGAAATGCTGGACAGCATCAGCGGAGAGGTGAATGGACGGACGGTAACCTCGAAGCATCGCGTGGTGTTTGTGTGGAGTCAAGCGAAGGCTCGACAGGAGAAGGCCACGCGGGAACGCCATGTGGCGAAGATTCAGGCGGAATTTGAGACCGTGACGCGGAACCTCAACCGGTACAGCCTCAAGACTGAGGATGTAATCGTGCGGCGGCTCGAGTCGGCAAAGGCGAAATACCCGGAAGGCAACATGTTCGAATACACCCTAACCTGTCGCAAAAAGAAATACCATTTGACCTGGGGACTCAACGCGAAGGCCGTGGAGCGTTGGGAACAGCTGGAAGGAGCCTATATCCTGAAGACGGACTATCCTATCCGCGAGTACCCGACGGTGTCGATCCTGGGCGAATACAAGAGTCAAATCTGCGTCGAGCAGCGCATGCACTATTTGAAAGGTCCGTTGGCCGTGGCCCCGATGTACTTAGAGAAACCGGAGCGCATCGCGGGCCTACTCTGCATCGTGGTGTGGGCACTGATCGTGCTGAGCCTGATGGAACGTCAAGTTCGTCGCAGTCTTCAGGGAAAGCCCATGTATGGTCTATACCCAGAGAATCGACCCAGTCCTGCCCCGACGGGTCCCGCCATCCTGAATGCGTTTAGTACTCTCTGCATCGTCATCGTGAAGAACGGCGCGACGCAACTGAGGCAACTGGCCGAACTCTCGCCCGTGCAAGAAAAACTGATCAAACTCCTTGGCATACCTCCAGGCGGTATGGAAACCTTCAAGAGAGGGTGCGGAATGTGAGTAAGTAAGTCGAGCAGCAGACCGTCATTCTTGCCGCTTGACCACCAGTCTGCGACGGGTCGTGAGCCGAAGGCATCTCGTAGTCTTCGGACAACGGCGAGGAATATGTACTCTGCCCCCTTCCTTTCGGGCACGAGATCACACGTTTGCGTGAGCACCATGTACCGATAAAAGTATGGCCGATCTACGAAGTAATCTTGATGTCCGATCAGGTTCTTGCGCAGACAGCTTGGATCTAGGATGTCGCCCTGGCACAGAAGATTGCCCTCTGGTGGTCTGCGATAAATCGGAAACTCCATGTCGTTCCTCCTGGCCGAACATTTATGTCATCAGAATAATTCTGAGGTAACACCCCCAGATCAGAATCATTCCGATTTTGACGGGGCAATTTCAAAATCGGTCGTGTTCGTTGGTGGCGAAAAGTCGACCGCGCCGCACTTCTGTCCAACGTGGCGGGGCTGTTTGTTTAGTCCGATTGCGCCGCGTCAACCAGAAGCGAGAACTCCCGTCACGGTAGCGAGTTGGGACGGGCTGTCAATATGGTGGACCGGCGTTGGATAGAAAAAAAACGAATAAGGGCGGGCCGGCGACTGCCCATTCGTTTTAGGTTTTCATGAGGTCGGCAAATGCCGGTCTGGAACTGGACGAGCGACTTCCGGCCCCCGTGGCGTCGGGTCTTTCCATCGATTTCTTCATTTCGCGGGCAGAAGAACGGATGGCAGAAAAATCGATGACAGAAAAATGAGCCGCGGTGCGGCGGCGCTGCGGCGCGTTGATTCTGTCGGCGGGTCTGCTCTAATCGTGACGGTTGCCCGGTCTGGACTTTGGGAAGGAGACGCTTATGGACTGCGATTCTGTTCGAAGCAAGCGGCGTTGGTCTGTTGCGGGGGTGGATCGAAATTTGAAAATCGCCCGGCTGTGTCTGCTGGGGGCTTGCCTGGTGGCGTTGGTTGTCCTTCCCGCCGCGGCCGTCGAAACGGTGCGAATCGGCGCCTCGACGGGCGCTCCCCGGATCCTGGTCGACGGCCGGCTGGTGCGCGCGCGGATGTTCTGGGGCGCGCCGGGATCGCGACCGTTGCGGATCGGGACGGACGGCCAACTGGTCGAGTTCGAGTTTTCGCCGCTGCATGACGAGCCGGGCCAGGCGACGATGCACTTTCGTTTCGGTCCATCGCCCGGCGCGATGTGGCTCGACGAGATCCATGTCTTCGATTTGACCACCGGCCAAGACGTGATTCCGGTCCAGGATTTTTCCTCGGGTATGCCCGGCTTTGACCGCGCGTGGACGTACTGGCCGCCGGGCGCGCAGAACACGGTGGGGACGATCGGCGTGGACGCGAAGGGCGGGTCGGAGAATTCGGCCGCGCTGGGCGTCACCCTGCGAAATCCGCCGGACGGCCGCTGGCCCGATTTCCACGTCTATCATCATGCCAACCTGGCGTTGCGAGCGGGCCATCGCTACCGCGTCCGCTTCTGGTGCCGGGCGGAACCGGCTCGCGATCTGACCGTCGCCTTCTATCGGCCCGGGCAGACGTTCACCTACCTGGGCGGCCCGCCCAGTCCGTTCAAAAGCCAGATCAAACTGGCCGCAAACGTCGGCGTCGACTTCGTCAGCTTTCCCGTCGGCCTGCCCTGGCCCAAGCCCGGCGAGAGCGTGGATTGGACCGCCGTCGAAGCGCAATGCCAAACGGTGTTGGATGCCAATCCGCAGGCGCTGCTGCTGCCGCGGATCGGCATGGAACCGCCGGCCTGGTGGCGCGAAGCGCACCCCGACCACATGATGATCTGGGACCAGGGACCGCAGCAGCACACCGGTGCGGTGGTGGCTTCGCCCGAGTACCGCCGCGCCGCCGCCGAGCGGCTGGCCGCGCTGATCGGGCACCTCGAAGACAAGTTCGGCGAGCGCACGGCCGGTTACCATCCTTGCGGCCAAAACACGGGCGAGTGGTTTTATCAAGAGACTTGGGGGCCGGCGCTGAACGGGTACGCACCCAGCGATCTGCGCGCGTGGCGGCGCTGGCTGGCCGAGCGCTACTCGACGGACGCCGCGTTGCAGGCCGCGTGGAACGTTTCGCAAGTTACGCTGGAGGCGGTCGCCGTGCCCGAGCCCGCCCAGCGCCGGGCCGCTCCGGCGGGCATCTTGCACGACCCGCAGGCCGGACGAAACCTGATCGACTTTGCCGAATTCCAGCAGCAGATGATGGCCGACTGCGTGTGCGAACTGGCGCGGGCGGCGCGGCGGGCTTCAGGCGGGCGGAAACTGGTCGTGTTCTTTTACGGGTACGTGTTCGAGTTCGGCGCGATCCGCAACGGACCGGCCACCGCCGGGCATTACGCGCTGCGGCGACTCTTGGATTGCCCCGACATCGACGTCCTGTGCAGTCCGATCTCGTACTTTGACCGCGGCCTGGGCGAGAGCGGACCGGCGATGACCGCCGCGGAAAGCGTCGCGCTGGCCGGCAAGCTGTGGTTGTCCGAAGACGACACGCGGACCCACCTGGGAACCGGCCGCGCGCCGGGCTGGGCCGACGGCGTCTCGACGATCGAAGACACGAACCGCTTGCTGCTGCGGAATACGGCCCAATGCGCCGTGCGGAACTTTGGCACCTGGTGGATGGACCTGGGCGCGACCGGCTGGTTCGACGACCTGCGGATGTGGGCGGAAATGGACCACTTGCGGGCGCTGGACGAACCGCTGCTTGACCGCCCGCTGCCGTACCGGCCGGAAGTCGCGGCGGTGATCGACGAGGCCAGTATGATTCGGGTGGCCGCCGGCGGACAGATCGTTACGCGGCCCGGGGTGTACGAGGTGCGTCGGCCCTTGGGCCGCATGGGCGCGCCCTACGGCCAGTACCTGCAGGACGACGTGGCTGCCGGCCGAATCCAGGCCAAAATGTACGTCTTTCTGACATCCTGGAATCTGTCGCCACAGCAACGCCGCCAGTTGCTGACGGCCACCAGCGGTCGATTGCGAGTCTGGTGCTATGCGCCGGGCTATCATCAGGAGGACGCAACGTCCTTGGCCGCGATGCAGGAACTGACCGGATTTCGGATCGCGTCCGTCAGCGGCCAAACGGCCTGGGCCGAACCGACGCCGCGCGGAAAACAACTTGGGTTGTCCATTCCCTTCGGCGTGAAACAGCCGATCACTCCGCTGTTCGCGGTGATCGATGCGACGCCGGACGAGGTCTTGGCGACTTGGCCGGACGGCACCGCCGCGGTGGCTTTGCGACAGACGGCCGACGGCTGGTCGCTGTTTGCCGGCCCGCCGGGCCTGACGTCGGAACTGCTGCGCGTGGCGGCTCGGCGGGCCGGCGTGCATCTGTACACGCAAACCGACTGTAATGTATACGCCAACGGACCGTATCTCGTACTCCATGCTGCTCAGGAAGGTTCCCTGGATGTCGATACGGGCCGTGCGGGTCGAGTTGTCGACTTGCTGACGGGCGAACCGTTGGGCCTGGGGCCCCGAGTCGGCGTGCCGCTGAAGAAAGGGGACACTCGAGTTCTGCGCATCGGGGAATGATGCGATTAGCTGTGCACTTCCGCACTGCTGGGAACCGTGGAGACGTCGTTGCGCATGGTGAGTCCGTGCGGTTCCAAGCAGTGCCACACGCGCAGGGCCGTGCACTTCCGCACTGCTGGGAACCGGGGAACGTCGTTGCGCATGGTGAGTCCGTGCGGTTCCAAGCAGTGCCACACGCGCAGGGCCGTGCACTTCCGCACTGCTGGGAACCGTGGAGACGTCGTTGCGCATGGTGAGTCCGTGCGGTTCCAAGCAGTGCCACACGCGCAGACGGCCCTGCTTGCTTCGCGCGCCGGGTTCCCTTACGATGGTCCGCGGTGTTGGTTTCGCGAACGTTACTCTCGACGGCGAGGTGGATCATGGCGTGGCGACGGGTGTTTTGGTTTGCCGCAGCGGCGGCTTTGGTGAGCCTGACGGCGGATGCGCAGACGCGGGCGGCCGAGGCGGATGCCGCCGCTAAGACCGAGAAAGGAAACCGCGAGGCGATGGGGATCTCGTTGCAGAAATACGATCAAGTCGAAGTCCAGGAATTTCCCTGGGGCTGGATCCGCTGGCTGATGAATGACCAGCTGGATCCCGCCGCCGAAATGACGTTCGGACTGGTTTACATCAAGCCTCACCAGACGAACCCGCTGCACATCCACCCCAACAGCGCCGAGTATCTGCACGTCATCGAGGGCTCGTGCGAACACCGTATCGGCGACCGTTGGGTGACGGTCAAGGCCGGCGACACGCTCCGCATCCCGCTGGGCGTCAAACACAATGCGCGGACCAAGGATGAACCTTGCCGCGCGGTGATCGTGTACGACACGGGCAAGCGGCGGATGGAAGTGGTGCCGGAATAGATGCATGGAAGGGGACGCTACGAACGGGAACGGGTGCTGTTATGCTGCGGATGCGTTTCGCCGTGCTGATGATTTTTTCCTTGGGTGCTCCCTTGTTGACCGCTGCTGAACCGCCTGCCGATGCGGCGCTGGAAGCGTTTTTCCAGCGGTACTTGGACGATACGTTCGCCCTGCGACCGATGGACGCCACGCGACTGGGCGAGCATCGCTTCGACGATCGGCTGGACGACTTGTCCGCGGCGGCACGCATGCGCTGGCGCGAACTGTACCGCCGCACGCTGGAACAACTACCTTTGGCGATGGACAAGCGGCACTTGTCGGCGGCGGGCCAGGTGGACTTTGAGATCCTGCAGCACGACTTGACCCGCGCCCTGTGGCTGGCCGAAAACACGTCGCCGTTCGAGCAGGACCCGCGGGTTTACAACGAGTACATCTCCGACAGCGTGTATCTGCTGCTGACTCAATCGACGTTGCCTCGCGAGACCAACGTCGCCAACGCGATGGCGCGGATGGTTCAGATCCCCGCGGTCGTGGCGGCCGCGCGGCAGAATCTGCAGAATCCGTCGCGGGTGGCCACCGAAACGGCCATTCGCCAGAATCGCGGCGCGATCGGTTTCTATCAGCAGGATCTGTTCGAGGCGGCCGGCGACACGCCTGCGTTGGATGCGCTTCGCACAGCCGCCGTGCCGGTGGTCGCGTGCCTGCAGGAGTACCAGGAATTCTTGGAGCGGGACCTTCTGCCGCGGGCCGGCGGCGACTGGCAACTGGGCCGCGATCGGTTTGCCCGAAAACTGGAACTGGAACTCGACGCCGGCCTGTCCGCCGACCAGGTGCTGGCGGAAGCCGAGGCCGAATTCCGCCGCGTGGAACGCGACATGTACGTGATCGCGCGCCAGTTGTGGGGCCGTTACTACGCCGATCGGCCGCTGCCGCCGGACGACGAGACGGGCCGGCGGGACACCGTCGCCGAGGTGCTCCGCGCGGTCGGCCAAGAGCATGGGCCGCCGGAAACGTTGACCCAGGACGCGCGCGCCACGGTGGACCGCATCCGCGGATTCATCCGCGCGCGGAACATCTTGCGGCTGCCCGAGCCGGACCGCTGCCAGGTGATCGAGATGCCCGAATTTCAGCGCGGCAACTCGACGGCCTACTTGAACTCCGCACCGCCGCTGGACCCGGCGGCGCCGAGCGTCTATGCCGTCAGCCCGCCGCCTCGGGATTGGGACCCGCAGCGCGTGAAGAGCTTGTTGGAAGAATACAACCGCCACATGCTGCAGATCCTCACGATCCACGAAGCGTATCCGGGCCATTACGTCCAGCTGGAATACGCCAATCGTATTCCGTCCCTAATCCGCCGCGTACTCGGCTCCGGCGTGTACATCGAAGGTTGGGCGGTGTACACCGAGCAGATGATGCTGGATCAAGGCTACGGCGAAGGCGATTTAGCGCTGCGGCTGACCCAGCTGAAGTTCTATCTGCGCGCCGTGGCCAACGCGATCCTCGATCATCGCATGCACGGCGGCCAAATGACGGACGACGAAGCGCTGACGTTTCTGATGCGCGGAGCGTTCCAGTCCGAGGGCGAAGCGCGGCTGAAGGTCATTCGAGCCAAGCAGAGTTCGTGTCAGCTATCGACCTATTTCGTCGGCCGTATGGCAATGTACCGCTTGCGGCAAGAGGTCCAGCGCGAACGGGGCGACGACTTTCGCCTGGACCGTTACCATGAGGCAATCCTGAACGTGGGGGCCGTGCCCGTCAAGTACCTGCCGCGGTTAGTCCGCGAAGCCCTGGAAGACAGCCAGCAACGTTGAGGTTTACGCGCGTCGTCAAACCCTGTTGTGGCCCTGTCGCCAGACATCGTCAGATCTCGTGCCGCGGGGGACCGACGCGCTGGCGCAGGGCTGCTGCGGCGCCGGACAGGTACGGGATTTCCGAAGCGGCCAGAGACTGGGCCAAAGGTTCGGCGATGGCCGACAGATGATCCTCCACGATCCGCTGTGCGGCAGCCGCGGTTACGGCGGCTTGTTCTTCGTCGCCCCGCGAGCGGGCGAAGGCTTCTTTCAGCCGCAGGTACGCGACGAAATCCGCCTGGACGGCTATGTGGTCCGGCGGCTCGCCGGTGCCGGGCTGATAGGCGAATGCTTCGTACATGCCGCGCAGATCGACCAGAAACTGGCCGGACAAAGTGGAACGGAGGTAGCTGACTTCGCGCGGCGCGGCTGGCCCGCCGGGGCCGAACGTGGTGTGGTACAGGCCCTCGCCGGCTTGCGTCAAGGCAGCTTCGGCGGCGGCCTGCAGCGGTTCGTCGGCGGATTCCTGCGCCAACGCCGTCAGCTCGTCTTGCCAACCGTCCCGGGGGCAGGACAGCAGCAGCGCGATCAGCCGCCACTGGGCGGACTGGCGGAGGAGTTCCGCGACCTGCGGATCGGATTTCAGCAGCGTGGGATCGGTCATGGAGTGCCTCGCATCGTGAGATTGATCCAGCCGGTGCGCATCTTGCGGGCGCCGACTTCGCGATGAGCGCCGTTCCAGACGGCCAGAGCGATCTGAGAACCGGCCTCGGGCGACAATCCCGCGGGCAGCCGGCGCGTGATGACCACGGCCCAGCCGTCCGGCGTGCGCCGGCCACAGCCGCGGGAATCGGACGACCCGGCGGGGTGGATCGTGCCGGGACCTTCGGCGATCAAGTCCTGGACCGGCTGGTCGCGCGGGCCGGCCATCCGGTTGCCCAACGCCAGCGCAGGCGCATAGCGGGCAGCCATCTCGCGCTGGGCCGCGGGGTCTTTTTCCAGCGCGGGAGATTGAAACGGGTAATGGTCCACCGCGGCGTTCGGGTAGATGGCACGAATCGAGTCGCCGCGGCCGTCGACGGTCGCTTGCCAAACGGCCGTCCAAAAGGTCATCTCGACCGGACGCCCCTTTTCGCCCATCTGCGGCGCGGGGATGGTGGGCTCGATCTTCGCGGGAAGCTGAACGGCGCAGGCGTCCGAGAAATGCGATGGATCGGCCAGGTCATCGGGCGATGCGTCGGACCATTCCAGGCGAAAGGCAACGTCTTTGCCGTCGGTGACCGCGCGGACCCGCAGAGTTTCCGTGGTGAGCTGCAGCGTCCGCGGCTCGACCAGGTCCTGCGGGAGCAAGGCGGCGGTGAATTCGGCGGCGGTCATCCATACGCTATCCTCCGGATCGGACGGCAGCGCGGCCACGGAGACGAGTTCCACGCCGGTCAGGGGCGGCGGGGGAGCGGGCCGCCGGCAGGCTGGGATCAAAAATGCCGCTGCAGCGACAGCTAGGATCGTGAGTCGTAAGGAGCGAGGCATAGGGAAAACTCCTTGCTGAGTTTACGGGCAATTCACACGCGCGATCTGATGTTTCTCGTCGTACGCCGGCCGCACATGAACCGGTTCCCGCAACGGGACGCGGAGGATCTCTTTCTCCTGTTCATCCAAGCCGATAATCCAATCGTCTTCCCGTTTCCAAATCGGGACCGTGCGCTCGGTCGAGCCGAACAGGCCCAACAGGCCGGCGAGATCTTGATCGTCGGCCGCGGCGCGATAAGTCCGCACGGCGGCTTCGGCGCCGGGGCCGAACATCTGGTGCAGGAACGACGCCGGGGCGTGGATCGGCGGAATATAGTAGACATTCGGTTCCAAGCCGAACTGCGGAAACAAAGGCAGCGCGACTTTGCGGATGTGGACCAGGTAGTCCAACGGATTCTCCGGCCGCGCGGCCTCGGGCGTCGAAAGGAACCCAGCCAAACGGATCTTGCCGATGCAATTGACAAAGCATTGCGGCTGCAGGCTGTTCTCACCTTTGGGGTAACAAGCAATGCACTTTTCCGATGTCCCCGTCAGCGGATTGTAAAACACTTTCTTGTACGGACAGCCTTTGACGCATTCGCGATAGCCGCGGCAGCGGCCTTGATCGACCAGTACGATGCCGTCTTCGGGCCGCTTGTAGATCGAACCGCGGGGGCATGAGGCCAGGCATGCCGGGTACGTGCAATGGTTGCAGATCCGCGCCAGGTAGAAGAACCAGGTCAAGTGCGGCACGTGCAGGTCCGCGCCGTTATCGATCTGGCCGGCGCAATCGTCTTCGCCGACGTTCGGGTACGCATAATCCCGTTCGTCCGGCAGCCAGCCCATCACGCGCTGGCCGGCTTCGGCCGACTCGAAGATCGTGCGACCCGAGTACTCGCCGCCTTGCCATTGCTGGGCGCCGAGCATCTGCAAAAGCTTGAGATCCCAGCTCAACGGATAAAACCCGTAAGGCTTCGACTCGACGTTGTTCCACAACATGTACTCCTGGCCTTTGCCCGAGGTCCATGTCGTCTTGCACGCCAGCGTACAGGTCTGGCAGGCGATGCACTTGTTGATGTCGAACACTGCGGCGAACTGTTTCTTCGGGCGGCTCTCGGGATACCAGTAGGACATGTCCCGCCCGATCTGCCAATTGTGAACGCGTGCCATGAGTTATGTCTCCTTCCGATCGCCGCCGGCGAGGAATTCGCCGGCAAGGTAGTTGATCATCTCTGCGGACTCGTATCCCGGCCGGATTCCCAAAGCGGCGGGCCGCCACAGTCCTTGGCCGTCCAGACCGCCCGGTTCGGCTCTGGTAATCTTGACGATCGCCTCGCGCGGGGCGCCCGTCGGGCAATGCACATCCGGCAAGAAGCCTTTGCCGATGGCTTGCCCGAACGTCGTCTTGCGCACCAGCGAATCGGTCATCCAAGTCGGCTTCAGCCAGCCGCGCGTGGCCGACTGGTGCGAACCGGACCGGAACATGGCCTGGTAACCGGTGCGCTCGTTCTTGGCCAAGCCGTCCGCCCGTTGCGCCTGGCCGGCCCGCGAACCCGGCGTGGTGCCGTACATATTGAACCACATCCGCGTCACGCCGCGCGGCGTGCCCGGATAGTAGCGGGCGCGGCACAGCAGGCGGGCGAAGTCGTAGTCCTTCTTGTTCTCCTGCCAGCCGCGGAACGGCCGGTCCTCCGGATCGCCGTCGATCCACACGTAGTCGCCGTCCTCGATGCCCAACTCCCGGGCATCGTCCGGGTTGATGTCCACGTAGCCTTCGCTCACGAACGGACTGCGCTTATCCGCCCGGTGCAGATCGCCGAACGGCCCGAACAGCACCGCGATCATGTCCGTGTCGATCGGCATGGTGTGCGCGCCGTGCCGGTATTTGGGCGTGTGGAACACGAACCGATACCCGTCCGCCGCCAGCGGGTGCGGCGAGACCTGGGTTTCGGCCCACGTCTTGACCACGTTCCGTCCGCAACGGACGTCGCACCGCATGTCGTCCAAGGTCACGCCATACTCTTCGGGGCCGGCACAGCGGATCGCTTCGTGGGCCGGAGCCACGATCACGTTCGGTTCGTAGAACGTCGAGTCGACCGGCTCGCGGTGAACGGGCAAGTTCTCGCCCGCTTCGATGAACTCGTCCTCCTCGCGGTAGAATTCCAACCGCCCGCTCTTGGTGTACCACGGCCGCGAATCGGTCACCTGTTCGTAGCCGACCGCTTTCGGGATCGTGCGGCTGTTCATCAACACGGGGACGCCCTCAAGGGCTTTCTTCTCCAAGTCTGTGATCTGGTAGCCCTTGGTATTAGTCGAGAAATCCAGCACGCGCTGCAAATACACGTCCGTGCGTTTCTCCCGCACGAACTGGAAGTAGTCGTGGAACCGCCGGTCGCCGGTCAATTCCCCCATTTTGGAAGCGACGAGGGCGATCACGTCGATGTCGCCCAGCGTATTGAAGATCCGCGGCAACGGCGTGCGGGGGAAAATCGACAGGAACGGATTAGTCACCGACGCGGTCATGTCGGGCGTCTTCAGTTCGCACCAGGAATCGACGCCGAACACCACGTCGGCCCATTCACACGACGTGCTCCACCACCATTCGTTCACGCACACCATTTCGATCCGCGGCAGCACGTTGACCACGGTATTGTAGTGCCACTTGACGTTGCCCAGGATCGAATTGGCGTTGGCGAACCACAGCGACTTGGTCGGCGTGGGAAAGTGCGTCTGGCCGGTCAACAGCCGCTTGCCGACCCGCAGCACGTGGTCCTCGTGGTTGTAATAGTGAGCCGATTCGGCTTTCCAGTATTGCTTGGGCCGCGCGGGTTTCGCCGGGTCCAATTCGATATCGAACGGGTTTTCGTTGATGTACTGCGGACTGCCGTTGAACAGGGCCACGCGATAGTTGCCGGCGTACGAGCCGACGTTGCCGCCGATCTTGCCGACGTTGCCGGTCAAGGCCGCCAGCAGAAAGATGTCCCGGTCCTTGTTGTCGTTATTGAAAAACTGGTTCGGCCCCATGCCGACGGCGAACAGCGTGGTGCCCGGCTCCCGCGCTACGTGCCGAGCCAGCGCCTCGACCGCCGCCGCGGGCGCCCAGGTCAGCTGTTCGGTCGTCTGGGGATCGAAGTGTGCCGCGTACTCGCGGACCAAATCGAACACCGGCCGGCAGCGGACCTTGCTGCCGTCGGCCAGCGTGACTTCGACCGCGCCCTCCAGCAGCGGGTCCGCGACTTCGGATTTCTCCCCGACTTGATCGCGCGTCAAGGCCCGGGGCTCGCCGGCGGCACGGTCCCACCAGACAAAGTCGCCCCACTCGTCGCGGAGCGCGGCCGGGATCAGCATCTCGCGCTGATCGGCGGCCGGCGGCTCCTTTTCGTCCTTGCCCAGGACCCGGGTTTCATTGGTCAATTCGGCCGGCTGCGAGCCGAATACTTCGGACGCCCGCAGGTGCTTCAAGGTGTCCAGGCGGACCAGCATCGGCAGATCGGTCCAGCGGCGGACGTAATCGGCATCGTACAGCTTGTCGCGAAAGATCACGTTGGCCAGTCCCAGCGCCAGGGCCGGCGTCGTGCCCGGCCGGACCACGATGGCATCATCCGCCTTGGTGCAGGTGGCCGAGTATTCGCAAGCGATGACCACGATACGCGTGCCTTTCAAACGGGCTTCGGTCAGCCAATGGGCATCAGGCATCTTGGTCGTGATGAAGTTCATGCCCCACACGACGACCGTTTTGGCGTGCTCGATCGCGTTCAGATCGAACTCGACGGTCTGCTGGCCGGTGACCATCGGGTGGCCGGGCGGCAAGTCGGTATGCCAGCTGTAATTGTCGAACCCCCGAGCCCCCAGCGCCCGATCGGGCCCGACCTTGCGAATCGCGTCGTCCAACAGGGCCATCGAATTGGCCAAGCGGTACATGCCGAAGATGCGCGTGATGCCCAGCAGCGGCATGCCGCCGCGGAACTTCAGCACCTGCGTGCCGGCGCCCTGCGTGGCCTCGACCGTCACGGGGTCGTAATGCTGGGCGAGCAGTTTCTTCTGGCCCTCTTCGCCGGTGTACGTTTCGGCGATGTTCTTCAGCGCGGCGGCGACGATTTTCGCCGCTTCGTCATGCGGCAGGCGAACCCATTCGTCGCGCGCCCGCTGAAAGAACTCCTGCGGCGGCGATCCGTCCTCGGTGCGAGGAAACCCTTGCTCGACCCATCGCTTGAACCCCGCACGGACCATGCACTGCTGGACGCGGCGGTCGCCGTAAAATCGCCGCGTGAGGGCCAAACCTTTCTGGCAGACTCGCGGATCCCAGCGATGCGTCGTGCCGTTGCCGTCGATGTCGACCGCTTCGCCGTAACGCATCGTCGGTCCGATCCGCGTCACCACGCCTTGCCGCACATAAGCGTTCAGCAGGCAGTTGTGCGTATCGTTGGGAGCACAACAGAAGGTGAACTTGGAATCGTATTTCCACAGGTCCCGGTAGACGCGTTCCCAGTCGCGTTCGGGGTAGGAAGCCAGCGGATTGGTCACCGCCTCCAATCCCCAAGCTCGCGTCGCGGACGCGATCAGGGCGCCGAAGCCGGCCGCGCCGGCCGCCGCCAGGAAGTCGCGCCGCGTAAAGTCGTGCTGATGCATGATCGGTTCTCCCATGTAGTCGGGCCACTCCGTGACCCGCGGCTCGGTCACGGAGTGACCGCGTTGCTTTGCTCCCACGTCCTAACAAACGCCACGATCGCTTCGATCTCCGCCTCGGACAAGGCGGGATTGGTCGTCGAGCCCTGGCGAAAGCTGGGCATCGGCGTACCGCGGCGGCCGCGGCCGATCATCTCGACCAGGTAGTCGTCCGAAGCGGCCGCCAGCAACGCCGGGTTGTTCAGCTGGATCGCCTGCGGGCCTTCGCCGTCGGCCCCGTGACAGCCGGCACAATAGCGCGCGTACAGCGCCTGGCCCGCCGCGGCGTCTGCCTGGACCCAGCGCCGCTGGGGATGAATCGGCTCCGGCTCGGAGGCTCCGCTTTGACGCCTCAGGAAATCGACGACCGCCGCGATTTCCTCCGGCCGCAGACCTCCGTCTTTTTCGCCCCACGCCGGCATCCGGCGGCCGGGTCGCCCGTGATGAATCGTGCGGGCGAGGAAATCGTCGCCCGCGGCGGCGAGGAAATCGGGATTGCTGACCGACGGAAACGGCAGCGTGTCCGGATACCGTCGGCCCTCGCCCGCCGCACCATGACAAGCCGCGCAAAACGTCCCGAACAGCGTCTCGCCGTCGGTCGTGAATTCACGTTCGTCGAACCGTTCCGCGCGGATCCGGTCCTTGGGCCAGAACGCCTCCGGGGAACTGGTCCGCCGTAACGACAACAGATAGAACGTCAACATATCGACTTGCTCGTCGGTCAACCCCGGGTCGGGCATCAGCGAGCCCGGAACGATCTTGGCCGGATACCGCAGATGCTCAGCGTGCCAGTTGGCCAAGGTGCGTTCGCCCGCAACGTGCGAAAAATCGACTTGCCCCGGATCTTTGTCGCCTGTCAGCGTCAGATCGGGGCCGTCGTCGCCGCCCACGCCGCCAACCTTGTGACAGCCGCGGCAGCCGAGCGAATGAAACAGGGCCTTGGCATGGACCAGGGCCGGAGCGCCGACGCGCGAGCCCAGGTATTCGGCAATCGCCTCCCGATCCGCCTCGTCGATCGGTCCGAAGGACGTTTTCCACGGCCCGTCCGCTGCGGCTTGACGCGCCGCCAGATGCTTCGCGTACCAGTCTGGGGCCAGGCCCGCCGCGCCTATCTGCGATAAATCCGGGCCTTCCATCCCGCTCGCCCCGTCCGGCCGCAACGTTCCGCCTCGTCCGTCGATGCGGTGACAGGCGAGGCAATCGTAACGTTCCACCAAATTCCGGCCCCGCCGCAACTGGGCTTGATTCGGCACGCGGATATGTGTGTGGCAACTGCCGCAGCCCGCATAGGCGTAGCGGGCGGGAATCATCGGTTGAGGCCAGAAATGGACGTCGCCGTGCGCGTCCGCCTTGTCCGTCGCGCGGCCTTGACCGCCGTGGCAGACCGTACAACCGAAGTCACCCGGATCGTGGACGACGGGGGGGTGCGCCGCCGCCAGCGGGCTGCCGCCGAGGCCCTGCTCGCCCGGCGCCATCCCCACGTGGCACGTTACGCACCGATCCGTGACCTTCAGCTTTGGCACCACGATCTGCCGCAACCGGACCTCGATCGGGCCGCTATCGGCGCGGGTCGCTGCTTGGATCCGCCGCCAATCCTTGAGGAAGTTCTCCTGAACGGCGGCGGCGACCAGCAGGGCCAGCACGCCCAGGCTCGACCACAACAGTAGGTGTTTGTTCTTGTTCATGACGTTGCTGACGACTGGCTAGTGAAACTAATGACGCGGCCATTCCGCCGGCGACCAGAAAAAGTCCCAATTCGGCCCGCGGAAGTACGTGCCGATCACGGTCAAGACGAGGAACCCGCACAGAAAACACGTGAACAATCCCAGTGCTCCCGCGCGGGCGGAATCGTACCGCTTGACCAACCACAGCGAATAGACGGCGTACATGGTGACCAAAATCGTGCCCGGATTGACGGCGGTGATCACCAGCTGGGGAATGTTCGGATACCACTCCCGCAGCCAGCCGTAGCGGATCACCAGCGTTTCCAAGGCGATGGTCGAGACCAGACCGACGATCGCCGCCCGCCGGACCAGCGACGCTCCGCCCGGTCCGCCAAACCATTGGCCGGTCCCCGTCGTCGGTTCGCGATCCAAGAAGGGGATCAGCGCCAAGCCGATCACCACGATCGCCGGAATGCCGGTGCCGCCCATGAACGCGGAAAACGACACCAGTTCCTGTAAGCCGAGGAAATACCACGGCGCCTTCGCCGGATTCTCCGGCACGTCGGGATTGGCGAGTTCCTTCAGCGGCGCGTCCGCGACCATCGCCAGCGCCACGCATACCAGCACGGTCAACATCAACACGCCCAGCTCGGCGTAAAACAAGTGCGGCATCGACGGCACGGTCTGCTCCGGCCCGCGTCCGACCGCCGGCGTCCGGCCGCGCACGACGGCCGCCAGGTGATAGGTCTTGGCCGGAGCCTCGGTAAACACCGGATACGTGTCCGCCGGCGGCGGTCCCAGCCGCTGGTCGGCGTCCGCCGGCCGCGTCATCCCGCCGTCTTTGCGGATCCGCCAAAAGTGGACGGCCATCAGCACGATCAAGGCCAGCGGCAGAATCATCACGTGCAACAGGTAGAAGCGGATCAGCGCTTCTTCGCCGACCACGTCCGAACCCAGCAGCAACTGGCGCTGGAGCCCGCCCGGGTCGAAGACCTCGGTCAGGCCCAGGGCGTCGGTCACCTCGCGGGGCGATTGGGCGATGTTGGCTCCGATCGTGATCGCCCAGTAGGCCAACTGGTCCCAGGGCAGCAGATAGCCGGTGAACGACAGGCCCAGGGTCAGCACGAACAGGGCCAATCCGACCAGCCAGTTGAACTCGCGGGGCTTGCGGTACGAGGCGGTGTAGAACGTGCGGGCCATGTGCAGGATGACCGCCACCACCATCACGTTGGCGGACCAGCGATGGATATTGCGGATAAACCGGCCGGTGGGCACGACGAAGTGAATGTCCTTGATCGAGTCGTAGGCCACGTCCGGATACGGCTTGTAATAGAACATCAGCAGCACGCCGGTCACCAGCGCGATCAGGAACGCGGCCGTGGCGGCAATGCCCAGCCCCATGGTCGTGCTCCAGCGGAGACTCCAGCGGTGGGTTCGCACAAAATGCAGATGCAGGAACACGTTGCCGAATACGAACTGCGATCGCGTCCGGTCCGTGACCGGTGCTCCGCCGCGAAAGGCCGCCCGCCAGATCCGCGGCGGCGCGGACAACAAGTCCTCGGCAAACGTGCGTAAGGCCGATTTCTGAGGAGGAGATTCGTTCATGCCTTCACCTTGGTCCCCGCAGGCACGGTTTCGTCTTCGTCGACGACATACTTCCCGCCGCTGAGCGTCACTTTGCGCCACGGCAGCGCGGTCGGCGCGGGCCCTTTGGTCACGGCCCCGTCCGGCGTGAACCGCGAACCGTGACAAGGACATTCGAAGCCTTCGTGCGTGCTCTTGACGATGCAGCCCAAGTGGGTGCAGAGCGTCGAGATTGCGTACACGCCGTCGTCGTCCTTGAACATCGCCACCGAGCGGCCCGGCGGCACAAAGGCCTGGCCCGCCGCCAGCGCGTCCGGCAGCGTCACGCGAAACTTTTTGGACGGCGAAGACAACACGGCCGCTTTGGGCAACCGCAACATGCCGAGCCCGGCAAAAATCAGCGCCGCCCCCGCCGCCCATAGCGACGCCAGTCCCAAAAAGTCCCGCCGCGGCACCGGCTCGGGATCGAGCCGCGATCCGGCCGGCGGGGCCGTCGTCGTTTTCGTTGTCGTCATGCTGACCTCCAACTCGTCCAGCAAGTAACTCGTTCCATCGTGATCGCTTCCACCGGACAGCGCTGCTCGCACAGCGCGCAGCGAATACAGCGGTCCTCGTCTTTGAGGATCGCCGAGTGATTCTCCAAGTCGTCCTCCGCGCCCAACCCCGCTCGGATCGCGGCATCCAAGTCCGCGGCCGGCTCCAGGTCCGCCAGCGACACGAGCTTCAAACACTCCGTCGGACAGACGTCGGCACAGCCCCCGCACAGCACGCAACGGTTGCCGTCAAAGACCGGCGTCACGCCGCAATCCAGACAGCGGGACGCTTCGCGCATCGCCGCGGCGCGCCCATAGCCCAATTCCACGACCTGTGTCGGTTCCCGCAGCCGCTCCTCCGGCGGCGCCGTCGGCACGGGAACGCGGCGAATCGCTTCGTAACCCAGTTCGCGTTGGTAACGTTCCAGCGGCAGATGAGCCGTCACGGCGTCGCGGGAGATGCTTCGCCCTGTCAGGTGCTGATAGACCGAGCGGGCGGCCGCTTTGCCCGACGCCACGGCATCGATCAGCAGCCGCGTGCCGTGCGCCAAGTCCCCCGCCACGAACACGCCCGGCGCCGTGGTGGCCAGCGTCGCGGAATCCACCTTCGGCCAACCGGGCCGGAACTGCTCGATATCCGCGC
>Ga0351889_10183_pt1 | contig 21656 bp, 23 predicted proteins | sample TotcelFGM3001M14_FD_206767 | JGI IMG/M metagenome (GOLD analysis project Ga0351889, IMG submission 206767) | Enriched cells from coal bed in the Powder River Basin, Montana, United States - Total cells FGM rep3 HSBNCT.FGM.300.1.M14 ...
CCACCCGGTCCAGGCCATGTTGCAGGGCGGCCAGGATATAGGTGCCGGTGCCGGCCCCGGGGTCCAGGGTGATGACCTGTTCATTCACAAAGGCGTAGTCAGCGTCGAAACGCTCTTCCAGTAACTGGGCCACGAGTTTCACCTGGGCCTGGACCACCTCCACCGGCGTGTAGTACACCCCCCGGTCCCGGCGCATTTTCGGGTCATACGCGGCCAGGAAGTCCTCGTAGAAATAGAGCCAGGGGTCGCCCTTGGCCTTGCGGTTAAGGGCCGCAGGGTCGACCGCGCCGATCACCCGTTCCAGCACCGACACCGGGGTCTCGATCTCCTCCCGGGCCTTGGGGTCGCCCAGGATACCCAGGGCGTCGGCCAGCAGGCGATGGCCGGTGCGAATGGCGGCCGCGGCCTGGGGAATGGAGAGGCCCGCGCCTTCGCCGGAAAGTCGGGCCAGCAGCAGGGCGTAGGTGAGGGTCTGGGCATAGGCATCGGCAAACTGAGGGTCGTCAGCGTCGGGAAAGAGATATTTTCGCCAGTCTGCGGCCAGCAAAGAGAGATTTGAAACTGGATTTTGGAGGGCGGTTAGCACATCGGCGCGCAGGAGGCGGCAGAGGGGGGCGAGCATCCTGGCCAGAGCGGACGGGGACGCAGGGACAATCGGCTCCCAGCGAAGAAAGTCTTGCATCAAGCCTAAAATGGCCTCGGCGTCGGCAGGACCGATGGCGGCCGGGCCGGCAGTGGAGACGTCGCCGGCCAGCCGCACCATTTTCCCTTCCAGTTGGCCGTTGCGATACAGGGCCCAGTCGTTGCCGTCGGTGTAGATGAGGTTGGGGAGATTCTTAAATCGCTCCCATTGCTCCCGGTCGCCACCCTTTAGTTTTTCCGGGTTGGCGCCCTTTCCGGGCGCCTTCAACTCCACGTGGCCGGCCAGAAGTCCCTTGATTGCAACTCCCATATCCGGGCGGCCTAAACGAACCGTCTGCACTTCCGTCACCACCTCGACGGGAAGGCCCAGGGCCGAACCGAGACCTTTCAAGAGGGCGGCGATGGGGCCCTTAAGCTGGTCCTCGGGATTGAACTCGATTGGGAGGGCAAACTTCGCGGTCATTTCTGAGGCAAAAGTTTTAAGCCCAGCTTCACAAGATTCAACCCATGTCATTGCCAAACTATCTACCTTTATTCATTATGGACTTAGATTAATAGTTCCCGCACCGTATCGGAGGTGAGTATGCCGCTTTGAGAAAACAGGCGCTGCAGGCCGTCAGGACCTAAGGTTACATCCAAAGGGGCTCGCAGCTTGGCATCTACCATGGCCACCAGGGCGTCGACCTCCATGAGGATAACTTCGTTCACGTCGGTCTCCATTTTGATGGAGCGAATGGCGTCGTCGTAATCATCGGCGAAAGCGCTGGAAATAACGAGGTAGTAGATATTTCTCAGGGACCGTCGCCGCTTTAATTCGCGGCTTTGAGTGGTTATGTACTCCCGTATAGTACGGTCGTCGGTTCCCATGCTGTAGCCGTTGGTTCGAATCTTGGCGTCCCAGAGAATGGCATAGTTCTCATCGTGAGCCAGGGCCAGGCCATCCGGCACCCGACCTTTTCCCTGACCGAGGAGTTCTGCCTTGTAACCCAGCATAGTAAAAGCCGCATTGATAAACTTCTCGAAAGCGCGTTCCAGAGAAGTTCCAGAATTTCGGGCCGTTTCCATCAGAGCGGGTTCATTCAAGGCCACGCGGGGGAGAATGGCGATGATGGGCGGCACGTAGCTTTCGGGAAGGACATCTCCGCTAACCAGAGGTATTGGTGGAGGCGTTAGGCCACCTGGGGGTCTGGTGCCTCCGGCATAAGGGTTGCCGCCGTGGTACCAGAAGACATGTTCCACCCGGTAGAGGTCGAACCTCTGGCCACTCTCCCGAGTGAAAATGTCAGCAAGCTCTTCGTGGAGGCGTTTGAAAGTGAGGTAGTCTTCGGACAGGTCCCCCGAAGGTTGCCAGAGATTGAGGTCAGTCATCATTTGCACGCTGTTGGTATAATAGACCGGCCAAATCTCTCGTTCCTGAATCTGCCAGAAATAGGACACAAAGAAGGGGATGCTCCCCATTTTTGGCATGCCGTGTCGCGTGTGACCTGCCTCCACCCACTGCTCCCCCAGGCGTCTCACATAGCTGGCAAAGGTTTTCAGGCGGCTTGAGGCAATCTGGTCGCTGGGCGGAACTGCTATTGCTCCTTTGAGTTCCTGATCGCACTCCCTGGGATCGTCGGACACATTAACCACCATGTTAAAAAACATCTGGCCTTTGATGCCCTTGAACCCCCAGAGGCTATGACGCTTGTTGATACCATCCACCTTTGACTTGAAATCGGATAAAGCAACCTTTCCTTCCAGGTAGTCAGCCAGGAGAGGCTTAAGGTCTTTCTCAATAATCCGAACCCGCTCCTGGTCCCAGTCATCACCTGCTTGGATTGGGAGCTGGCCATCTGGGCCGGCAGGTGCAGATAGGAACTCCCGCATTGCGTCTAATGCTCTCTGCCATTGATGCTCGTTCAACAGGCTCATAACTGACTCCTACATGCAAGGTGTCCATGCATATGCGGACGCCTGACTCTGCAACCTGATGATGCACTTCACCTTGGGCTTGAGGGTCTTGCCGATCTCGTTCGGGAGGTTGGATAGGGGGCCATAATAGGAGGTTTCCTTGACAGCCGCGCCAGATGAGCGAATTTCTGATAGCTCTTTGAGATAGGTTTCGAGGGGATTCATTGAGGTTCACCCTAAAGCATTATGCCACGGGCAAATATATTTGGTTAATTTTTTTTGAAAAGGACGACCTGCGGAATTATGAAGCAGACATGCCCATTACGGATTTTATGGCGAAAAGGTGGGGGGGAGCCAACCAGAATAATCTTCAAGAACCAACAAGTTAGGGAAAATTATTTTCTCAGCGAAATTTGTGCTATGATGCCTCACGCGCGCCGGTGGTCCCGAACGATAGCAGATCACAGGTGGGATAATCGCAACCAACTCGCACGCGGCAGCAAGCGCCACGATGACTTACCGAGCGATTGATCAGCACGCAATACACATCCCGCAGAAGTCCGGCCTGGTGCCGTGCTTGTACATACCTATTGCCGCACGAAACACAAATGCTATTGAGACATATGTTGGTAGAGTTATCGCACAACTATCTCCAGGCTCGCTGAGCAAAGCCCTGGTCGTTGAAGCGCATAAACCAGGGAAACTGGACGACCGCCTGGCCATCTGGAGCCTACCTGAAGCAGCAGTCCTGCACTACCCGAGGCAGGTTTGGGTTCATGTCGACTACAGCGCTTACCGGCGCGCATACTTTCGAGCATTTCCGGATCTCAACTTGACTGGCTTCGTTCTAGACCACGTCATGAATCGGCGAGTCGCTCGTCTGAAAGGCTTCACCTATCTGCGAATCGTACCTATCTCCAGAGCCGCGAATTCGAGCCATGGAGGTCTGTCTGAAGGATGGTCCGTGGAATATCATAGCTCGCCAAAGATGAGGGAACTCAACAAAGCATCGCAAGCAGTCGTGCAGTATGCCGACATAGCTGACATCGTGAAAATGCTCAACATGGGGGGTGGCGGCTCGTTCATGGACGTCGTGAACCAAGCACAGAAGCTAGTGGACTTGCCGGACGAGGCTTAATCAAGATCGGCGCTCGGGGGTGTTTGAGTTATTCTATTATATTTCCCGCAAACCGTTTTCACGGCTAAAAGATGTATTTTTTGAAGGGGTCCTCTGAAATGGGAATGAAGTGGAGACGTGATGAAAGAAAAACCAGTCGGAAAGCAAGAACCTTTAACTAGTGAACACGTCATTGAAGTCTCGGTTCCTCCCTGCTATTCGAGTGAATTCAAGATTGATCGCAATCACGCGCAGCAGATGCTTTTTCCGCCTGGACACGCTCGGGTCGACACGACAGTCTCCCCACCTCAACTTGTTCGGCCAGACGGCACAGTCATCCGACTCTTGGCAGGCGCGACAAATCTGCCCCCTGGAGATCGGGCCCTGTGGGTGGGGCGTGAAGCACTAAAAAACCCTGGAGAAGCCATTAAGAAAGCCCGCCGCATCTATTGGGTGGGAGATATGTCACCCACTGCGCCCCCCAAGGCCAGAGAGTCATGGGCCGACTCCTTTAGCTTCGTTCTGGGAGATCCGAATACTGGTCGCCCTGGCCTTCGCTTGCCGCAATTGGGTGCCGTACATGCGGTGCTTGGCTATTGGACTATAGGTTCAACACAGCCAGCCACTGTGGTGATGCCGACAGGGACCGGCAAGACCGAGACGATGATAGCGCTCCTGGTTACCGTGCAACCAGAGCGGCTGCTCGTCGTAGTTCCATCGGACGCGCTCCGAGCCCAGCTCGCCACGAAGTTTGAATCATTCGGGGTGCTGCAGGAATCTGGCATCATCGGCGCAAACGCCATACGCCCAGTGGTAGGCCAGTTGCGGCATGCGTTCTCGTCTTCTGATGCAGTACGCAACTTTACCGGGTGCTGCAATGTAATCGTCACGACACCCCAGGCATTGTTTGCTTCTGCGCCGGGATTTTTGCAGCAATTACTCGGTGAGTGTTCTCATCTGTTTGTTGATGAAGCGCATCATGTCGAAGCCACGACTTGGCGCAGGATTCGGGACGCATTTGAAGACAAGCCTGTCCTCCAATTTACAGCGACGCCATTTCGAGAAGACGGTCGTCGGATCGCCGGGCGAATCGTCTACACGTTTCCGTTACGGCAGGCGCAGAGGCATGGCTACTTCTCGCCGATCAATTATATCTCTGTTATCGACTTCAGAAATCCGGATCGAGCCATCGCCATCCGCGCTATTGAGCGACTACGCGAGGATCTTGACGCTGGCCTTGACCATCTATTGATGGCACGCGTAAAACGCATACGGCGCGCCCATGATATGCAGGAGCTTTATATGGGTTTGGCGCCTGATCTTGCACCAGTTCTGCTGCATAGCTCGCTGACAGCGAGGGTCCGCAAGTCAGCCCTCGACGATATCCAAGCTCGAAAAAGCCGGATCATCGTTTGCGTAGATATGCTCGGTGAGGGTTTTGACCTGCCTTCGCTCAAGGTGGCCGCAATTCACGACCTGCACAAAAGCTTGGGCGTGACACTCCAGTTTGTCGGCAGGTTCGCTCGAGTGGCTGGCGCTGAAATCGGTGATGCGAGTGTAGTGACTGGCCGGCCGGAAGGCCAATACGACGAAAGCCTTCACAAACTTTATGCTGAAGAGCCCGATTGGAACCTCATCATTAGGGATCTCTCCGAGGCTGCCGTAGATCAGGAACAAGAGGTAAGCGATTTCGAGGCAAAGTTTGCAGCCATTCCGGAAGAAGTCTCGCTTAGAAACATTGAGCCCAAGATGAGCGCTGTCGTCTATCGCACGCATTGCCAAACGTGGCGACCTCATGTCATTGATGAGATCTACCCAGATGATATGATCTTCACTGATCCTGTCGCGATCAACCAGCAGGACCGCGTCGCCTGGTTTGTCATCGAGTCACGTACCCCGGTGCGTTGGGGGGAACTCGAAACTGTAACCGAGGTCGGGTATGATCTATACATTCTTTACTGGGACGAGACCAGACAGCTCCTCTATATCAACAGCTCGAACACCGGCAGCCTCTATGAGGGCCTCGCAAAGGCAGTATGCGGGGATAACGTCGAGCGCTTCTCAGGTGAAGATGTCTTCCGGGCAATGGCTAATGTCAAGAGGCTAGTACCAACAAATGTTGGTTTGTTGGACATCCGAAACCGGAGTCGCCGTTTTTCGATGCACGTTGGTGCTGACGTGACCGAAGGTTTCCCTGCTGCTGAGGCTCAGACCAAGACAAAAACCAATATCTTCGCCTACGGCTACGAGAATGGGGCTCGAGTGAGCATCGGAGTCTCGCTTAAAGGTCGAATCTGGAGCTATCGCATCGCACCTACGATCAAGCACTGGATGGATTGGTGTGATCATGTCGGCAGCAAGCTGGACGATCCCGGCATCAATGTGGATGAGGTGATGCGAGGGTTCATACGCCCCAAAGTGGTCGAGACTCGCCCGCCATACGTCGCTCTAGGTCTTGAATGGCCATGGGAAGTATTCCTCAATGTCTCAGAAGAGACCCGAGTCGTGTGGGGAGGCGATGCCTGGGCACTTATAGATGCCGACCTCGTAATCACCAAATTCTCGGACAGTGGCCCGATCCAATTTGAGGTGACGACACCCAACTGGAAGGCCGGATACGAAATTCTGTTCTCGGACGGCGGAATTAAGTATCGAGCAAAAGCCACAGAAATCGAAGTTGTCACTCCTCGATCCCGCATTTTGCTCAGCAAGTATCTCGCACAGCATGGCTTGCCCATTTTATTTGAGCAAGACGCGATGGTGGTGCCGCCAGGGATACTTCTAAAGCCGGATCGTGATCTCCCACCTTTCTATCTTGACAATCTCATAGTCGTTGATTGGTCGGGTGTCGATCTACGGAAGGAATCATGGGGCCCAAACCGCGATAGAGACTCGGTCCAAGCGCGCGCCGTTGATTACGTGAAGGGAATTGCGGATTGGGAGATTGTGATCGACGATGACGGGCCAGGCGAAATCGCCGACATTGTTGCGATGCGTACCGACGGAGACCGTTTAATGGTTGAGTTCGTACACTGCAAATACTCGTCTGAGCAGCTTCCAGGCAGCCGCGTGGCCGATCTCTACGAGGTTTGTGGCCAAACTCAGAAGTCCGTCCGATGGCGCAGGAAAAGCGAATTCTTGTTTCAAAGGCTTATTTCCCGCGAGAGGAACCGCAACAGGCTGTACCAAAGGAGTGGGTTTATCGTTGGCAATGGAAACACTCTATTTCGCATTGCAGAGAGAGCGCGAATGTTGAAGCTCGGCATCAGGATGGTTATCGCTCAGCCTGGACTCTCTAAGGAAGCAGTTAGCGAACAGCAGCTCGATTTACTCGGTTCGACTGAGGTGTATCTGCGTGAAGTAGCGAATGCGTCTCTTCACGTTATCTGCAGCGAGTAGACCTGACCGACCCGGGCTCACCTCAACGTTCTTGAGAATTTGATATGGAAATAATATTGGCGCCATTTAGGATTGTTCACCTGTCAGATTTACATCTGACGCGGGCGGACAAGGATCCCCGTACTGATCTCAAAGTTTTCAAGCCACTAAAAGGCATGAACATGGCTTTCCGAAATATTTTAGGATCAAAACTCATTCTCAATGCAGATCTAATCATTGTGACTGGTGATGTCACCGACCGGGGTGATTTTGAAGCCTGGCAAGTCTTTTGGAACGCTGTTGACGGAGCGGGACTTACTGAGCGAGTACTTATAGTGCCTGGGAATCACGATGTCTGTTGTCTCGGTGCTAGAATGCCGAGTACGACCAAAGCTTATCGCCAATCAGATCTTCAAAGAGCAATAGTTGGCCTAAGTATCGGAAATCAGCCCGTGAAGTATCCTTGGGTAAGGATTCCGGACCCCAGGGTAGCAATTTTTGGCATGAACTCCAACAACTTAGGAAATCTCAGTATTGCAACGAACGCAATGGGGAAGATTGGTCATTTTCAACTGGTAAGCCTTGCTAGTAAGTTGCATAAATATCGCCATGTTCCTGTCAAGATTATCGCGCTTCACCACAGTCCTAATATTCCGGGAGTTGACACTGCCAGAAGACGAGGCCAAAGAGAGTTCAGTAGACTTGAAAGGCTTGGCCACCAGATTTCACAGGATCAACGTCAGGGGTTGCTCCTTCTCTGTATTTCTCACCGTGTGAGGCTACTTCTGCACGGACATCTGCATATGGCTGAAGATCGTAGAGTAGGTGGTGTTCGTATCATAGGCTCCGCTTCAACCACCGAGCCTATTTCCAAAGACGGTTCCCAAAATTATCAATTTTATACATATACCGTTTTGGGAAATGGAGACCGGGTTCGTACTAAGCTTTACTACATGCCTATTAATTAACGAACGTAGTTCCGCTTATTTTCAGTTACCTTAATCTTGAGAGAGATGCTAAGTCTTCAGTACAAGGCTCATCGGGGAGTGATGTAGGTTATCGGTCAAATCTTCCCAGGTCAAAATTCCGGATATTAAACAGGGGAGAAAGTTCTGGCACTTCTATTCCCATGGCCTCCTCCAACCATTCGGCAACCATCCTCCTATGACAGAACTCCCCCGGGGCCTCCCAGCAGAGGAGGATGAAATTGTCGCCCCCCAGGTCCTCGATCACCTTCACGGGGTCCAGCTTGTCCAGCACCTCAGCCCGATAAGCCTTAATAAACGCTTCTTCCGGTAACTTCGCTTTGAGCAGTTTCCAGGATGGCGCCAGGGCGATGTATCTCCGGCCGGTCCAGCCGCGGGGAACGCTTCGGCAGATGGCCGCAGCTTGGCGGAGACAGCCGGCAGTCTTGAAATTGCTGGTGAAGATCATGAGACGGCGTTCAGAGCTACGTTGAAGGATGGGCCACAGCTTGCACAGTCGAGGCAGCAACGGTTTTTGACCGCCTGCTTCCGGTGGCAAAAGGGGCACTTGGCTAAGATGGCCATGGGCTAATCTCCATGATTACTCTTTTATAGGCCAACAGGCCACTAAAGCAATAGCGAAATCGTCATATTTTCCCGTATTTGGGTTAAGTTTCATGCCGTTAAATCTCTTCTTGCTATTTCTATTATGTCTTCAAGACATCTTCCTGCTGAATTTTTTACGGCTTCTAGATAATCAGCCCCTCTTGCCTCCCAAGCTTCGCTCATATCCCTTTCGTATTGGCGTAACCGAAAGCGCATCTCACTAGATAATAAAAATCTGTCTGTATCAATAGCTTTACATATTTGATCATCCGCAGACTCTTGGAGCCTTTTTAAATAGTTTTTTCTCTGGGGCGGAATACTATATTCACCAACTTCGTCATTCAGAAGTTGAATTGCGGTATTTTTAACATCATGCATTGCTTCGATTAGCCTATTATATGCATCATCTTTGCGGTTTTTCTCTTGTAATTCAAGGTTATTTTTATGTGCTTTTTCTATTGCTTCCAAAGAAGCCGCTCGGGACATGTAACCCCCAACGAGAGCCCCGAGAATTGCCACTATGATACTGACAAGCGGTGTGATTATCAAAAAAGGGTCCATCTCCTATGCCTCCCAAGACTACGTTAAAGGATGAACCACAGGAAAGCAAGCCCCTCGTTCAGGCTGAGGCGTGACGAGCCTCTCATGGGGCAGGTGGGCTTGAAAGATGATTGGTCTGGAGGGAGGGGGCATAACTGAAGGGGTGTAATGTTACAGGAACGTTGGTGTAACGTTTCAGGAACGTTTCCGCCGACCGGTGGGGTTATGATTCCGGGTACCGTGTCTCCCCCCGGAGGCGAATCTCCGGATCGTGCGGGAAGGCGGGGGGAGGGCAATAGCAGCGCAACCCTCCCCCGCCCCTGATTGTTAATGTGGATCTGCAACCATTCCCAGTCCTGCCAAATTAAAAGGATCCCCGCTTCTCTCCAGTTGTACCAGCAGGACCCTCTTGGTTTTATCCAGGCCGATTTGGACCAGGATGGTGTCATGATGGAAAAGCAAATCTTCGGGCCCGCGGTTTAAATAAATCCCGGTAGCCAAAGCCCGGTTCAAGTCCTTTACTTCGTCCCGGGCCAGTTCCTTGCCAACCTCACACAGAAAAGACCCGGAGAGTCGGGAGGTCAGCCGGTAACCGCCCACTTCCCACGCCCTGCTGGCTGTGATGATAGCTTTCGCTTCCATGGCCGCACCAGTTACCCGTGGACAACAAGGGGATATGCGGGATATGTGCCCGGAGTGGGGTTGATGGCCTGAGAACCGATCTCGATTATAGGCTGGCAGCCTCCACCGCCTGTAAGGTTCAAGGCTGTCGCCAGGGATGCCAGGCCGTCTCCTATAGCCTGGAATAGGTTCAGCCGGTTGGCCACCGGTTCCGCCCAGGCTATTCCTCGTTTCAGGTGCCCTTCCAGGACCATACTCCCGGGAACGCTGGTGAGGGGATCGAAAGACCGCTCCGGCTGTTCGAAGAATCGCTTGTACTTCCTGGTGAACTTGTCCATCTCTTTGAGGTTGAACTCCGGGTTCTTCCGGACAGGCAAAGACGTTCCCGGGAATAGCACCCCCCAGGCGTACCGGTCGGCCCGGCGCTCCATCTCGGCCCGGGCCAGGAACCGCTCTCGGTCGTCCATGGGGTCCCACGGGGCCCTGGAGTCATTCAGTCCGATCACTGCATGGTGACCCATGACCAAGTGCCCGATCTCGTGCCAGATCAGGAAGTCGTAGATCGTGTGAGGCGGGATGGCCGACCAGTCCATTTCGGGCCGCGGGGCGCTTCCGAACCTTGCCACCTCGATCTGGTTGACTAGATCAATGGCTGCCCCATCCTTGTAATAACGCTCTTGTGGCGGGTCTCCAGGATTCACACAGATGCCAACCGCCCAACAACTGGAGGCGGCAAAAATACCTTCCATTTTTTCCGGGGGGAGAACATTGACGGGGCGCCCGACCCGGCTCCGGGTGATGGAATCCAGCCTGACCAAAGCCTCCGGGGTCAGGTAGACAAAATCGGGGTCATTTGTGGTAGAATGTTTTAGACTCATGGCCGATCCTCCTACGGGTCATCGGTTGTGGGTTTAGGGCCGGCTGGGTGCTCCAACACCTGGCCGGTCCGCTTTAGGGGCCCAAGGAGCCCCGGATTTCCTATCTGGTGATCATTCGCTCTTCTCTCCCGCGTTGATGAAGGCCTCCAGCTCGCTTTGCCGGATGCGCCACAGGTTCTTGATTTTCAAGCCCTTCAACTCCCCCTTTTTGAGCCATTCCCGAATCGTGTTGGATGTCACGTTCAGGATCTCGGCCGCTTGTTCCGGAGTGAGGAGTTTTTCCATTTAGGCCTCCATGTAGAGGTTGTTCTGCAGCAAATAGCTTACGGTGCAAGGGTGCCACCGACCGCCCTTTTTGGTGGGGATCGCCAGCCTGTTCAGTTCTTCCACGATCCGCCTCAGACTCCAGCCGGCCTCCCGCCAGTTCCTGATCTTAACCACGGCCTCTTGCTCCTGGGGATTCATGGCCAGTACGTCGCCCTCCCGGTCGAAGCCGTAGGGGGTGGGACCGTAGGCCTCACGGTGCATCTTCTTGTGCGTCAAGGCCGTGGAGGTCCGCTCAGCGATCAAATTGCGCTCCAGCTCTGCAAAGCTGCTCATCATTCCAAGGAAGAAGCGCCCCATGGCCGTGGAGGTGTTCAGGGCTTGGCCTCCCATGTCCACCAAGTGGAGGGCAACCCCGGCCTTATCCCAGGCCTTGGTCTGGTTCAGAGCGTCCGCAGCGTCCCTGAAGAGCCTGTCCAGCTTCATGGCGACCACATGCTTGACTTCCTTCCTGGTCACCTGCTTGAGAAGCTCTGCGCCGCCTGGACGACCCCCCAGGGGCTTGCTGCCGGAGACGCCTTCTTCCCGGAGCATGGCCACCGGCTCCAGGCCGCTCATCTGGCAATAGGCCAGCAGCTTCTCCTCTTGAGCCGCCAGGGAGACGCCGTGTCTTGCTTGCTCTTCGGTGGAGACTCGCAAATAACAGACCGCTTTTTCCATTGGTTATTCCTTGTTTAATGTTGTCTTTATCATAATACATATGTCTATATATGTCAATAAGTAACTAACTGATATTCGTATAAAAATGGTGGTTTTTATACGTTTACCTAAAGGATTTTAAATAATGGTCTGGTTAATCTGATAGCCGACACTGCGTACTCACTGGACAGAATCTGCATAGTGGCTGCGCAACCCTGGAAAGGGGGAAGCTATCCGGAGATTGTCCGGACAATGTCCATGCATGGTCCGGAGCACCTGGTGTGGATCGTTTCATTTGGGGCTTGTGGTTTAACGCTTGAGAAGAATCCCTACATCTTTTACAGGTGTGCTTCGGCCATTGCCTCATACGTTCCTTGAAGCTCCTCATACGCGCCAATGACGGCACCTTGTAACGTCAGAAAAAGGCCATCGAGAATCTCGCAGAATTCAAACAAATTGAAGCGAAAGTGAGATTTCAACGAAGCACTCCCCTTGGTGTCAATTGGATATCGAAACGCGTATGATCCTGCATCAACTGCTTGGAACTCGGCAATTGTCTCACGGAATTCTTCAACTGTTCGGAAGTGGGGAATTCCTAAATCCCACTCCCATTCATATGCTGTAAAAATCCGCTCAATCTCCCGCCTGAGAAATTCGAGGCTATGGGTTTTCATAAGGCGTAGCCTGTCTACCGGGGCTTTGCCTTTGACAATCAACATTGGCCCGCCAGTCAAGATAACAGCCTTCATATAAAGTTCAAGCGCATGTCTGTAAAGAAAAACAATAGGATAGGCTTGAAAATCGTCTAACGGAAAGCCGTGCAAGCCGAAGCGAGGGTTCTCCCGAAGTTTTGCTGCGGCCTCCTTGGCAACTATATGGAACGCCTCAGCGAAATAGGTGAACTCCTCCTCAGGTGTGCCATGCCAGTTTAGCACTACAGTCCCGTGCGGCTCTCCATCATCTACAAAAAGGTGCTTTTTCCTCAAGACTGCCTCCATTCGGTGGGTTATTGCTATCATATCCAAATATGACGATCAAGGACGAGAGCCGATAGAGAAGAAGGACCGATAATAGGATGACCTTGGGGGAGTGGATCTTACTTTGTCAATTTGATTTACTTCTTAGGCTGTCTCCATATTCTTGCTGTTTTTAAAGCTTGGTCTATGTCCATGATTGTACGAACGCCATCTGAGGCATGATAAACTCGTCCTTGGTATGCCAGCATTCGAAGGAGGAGTAATTGCAAGCAGTATTGCACCGTGAATAATAAGTCTAAAGCTGGCTTATCAGCCGCGCTAATTTGATCGGGGAGCTTACCCGAATGTGCCACCCTGTCTCGTGCTTCTTTGAGCTTATTTAGGTCCAAACCTACGCGCTCAAGATCGAGACCGAAAAAAGTCGATAGTCGCTCAATTGCATCTCTCAGTTTGATCCATTTAAAAATTAAAAAGATGCGATTACCCCAGGATCCATCAGAATCAGCGTCGGGATATTCCTCCTTCCATTGCTTCACGGCTTGCTTAAGCCGTGACCGCAAGCATGTTATTGAATCCGACATTTCTCCGTGCATCCCCCATGCCTCAGCCAAAAATTCCCAAGGCTGAACAATATGAAAGAGCTTTGTGTCCAAATACCCTAACCCCGATAGATTTATATAGGTCAATGCCAGGTGAAGTACTTTCTGCTGTTCTTGAGACAGTGTTTCCCATGCAGGCAGAGTCTGTTCGATGAATTTACCCATTTCTAATGCGGGCACGATGGGACCGGGGCCTATCTCATCACCTGCCATATGCCTCCATATCTCGAGTTCTTCGTCAGCCCATGCGAAAAAGTGGCGATAGAATGATACGCCAGTCCCGCGTGCAAGAGATAGTAGGTTCATGACGACGCGGGCAAAGTCTCGATGTTGGTCCATGGTTGAGTCTTTGCGTCTGAGCCGAAGCACCATTCCATCAACCGGGCAGCGCCACTTCTCCGTAATCGCTTCCGAGGTCTCAGGGCTTTTGCACGGGATAATGCTTATATCCCACCCGTTATGGACGAGAGCGAATTGCCCATCGAAGTACCCTGTTAAGGGATATCTGCTCTCATCTGGGGGAGTGTTCTTTTCTTGGCCGATACATATGCCTTCAAGGGCCGCGAATTCGAATGGTTGGGTTTTTCTGAATTGCAGGACATCAGCCTTGACCATCCTCCCATCATCCAGGGTCCCAGAGAATCGGATTGTTTTGGAATAAGCCACCGCAAGCCGTTCTAACAAGGGGACTCCCTCAGGAACAATGACTATAAAATATGGATTTAGACCCAACACAAAGTTCGACTCAAGAGAGGAATCATCATAAAATAATTTGCCTTTTCCAGTAACGCTAATGAATTCAGGTGATTTCATGTGCCTCCAATAAGCCTAACACCGAACTTCTTTAATGAGTCGCCCGACATTTTTACGGGGCTCCCGCCAATCGGGTAAGTCGCCTTCTATTTATTCTTTCAGATTCACATTGACGCAATGCAAACTAAATTGTCAAGAAAAAGGCGCTTCACAGTGGGGGCAGACGTCGCCAAGGAGTTAAACTTTGGTAGTCTGTCCTTTAATCCTCGCCAGCGTCTCCCCGAAGGCCCTCAGAAGCTCTTGGGCTGCCCCTGGGGGATGGTGGTGGGTGTCCACACCCGGGTTGAAGGATGTTACGCCTGGCCACCTTCTATACTCCCCTCACCCTCCATGTCAAATTCGTGATCGGCCGGGGTCGGCTATACTCTCGGGAGGAAGGTCTGGAAAGTCGAGATCCGGAGCCGCGGCCGGTTCTCGCTGGACCAGCTTTCCCAAAGTCTGCATCGGAGGGTGACACCGTTTCTCCCAGCAGCCCCTATGCAAAAGTCGACATCGGCTGCCGGCGACGGTTCTCACGGGGGGGAGTTGCGCTAAGTCTGCATCGGCCGGCGGCGCCGCTTCTCACTGGCTGGTGTTGTCGTATGTCATGATCGAGGCCGTCTTCCGGTACTCCCGCATCACCAATTTGAAAAGTCGAGATCGGAGGCTCACGGCGGTACTCGCGAGTGGGTGTTTTCGTAAGTCTGGATCGAGGGACTTTGCCGGTACGCGCGCAGCTTCGAATGAATAAGTCGAGATCGGGCAGCTTCACCGTTTCTCGCAGCAGCCCATTATCGAAAGTCAGGATCGGTGGGCGCCACGGGTACTCCCAAAGGCCACTTTCCCTTATTCGTGATCGGGGAACTCGGGCGTTACTCTCGGAGGGGTGGTTGCAGAAGTCGGGGTCGCGCGGATTCGGCGGTTCTCTCGGGGAGCCAATTGCCTAATTCAAGATCGACTTCCCCTGGCGTTTCTCACAGGGGGTATGGCGATGTGGAGGATATCATAATAGTTACTTTCTATCGCCATCTGCGACGTACGAGCCTCCCTTGAGGATAATCGTGTGGGCATATCTCCCATTTGAAATCTGTTGCATCTCCCCGGCGAACTTCAACCCCGCACTCCGATTGCCCACTGCACTTAAAACCGTTGGGGTCCTCAATGCCCATACGGTGGGGCAACCAATTGATGACAATCGTTACATCTTTTTCGGCAATGGGGCAGGTGAAGATTGATCTTTCTGGATATGGCACATTGTGGATTCTGTGACCAGCCACCCGTAACCTCCTCCAAGTATAATTATAACCTTAGTTTGAAAATTTTCCCGAAAGGTCAAGCACTGTTTGCAAATTCCAATGTAACCGTTTTTTTTGAAAAAAGAGAGAGAATTTGTCAAGACAGGTCGCTTCTTGCCGGAAAGAGGCTAATCCAGCCCCCTAACCCCGGACTCCTTCCCGCGCCTCTTCAACCTCGCCACCGTCTCCCTAAAAGCCCTGAGAGCTTGCGTAGCCTCCCTGCCATTGCTTCGAATACCGTCCATGCCTAAACTTTCTCTCTCGCATCCGCAGCAAGCCCTCAGGCGTCCTGGGGCCGGTGAGTTGCAGCCGTGCATGGCCGGATCGTTTCTCCACGGGGTTTTGGGAGGCAGGCTTCTAATTTGACACATGCAAGGATTGGTTAATGAAAAGAAAAGTGGGTTGATCTTAACGATGATTCTTTATAATGTTAGAAAAAGGGTGAGTTCTGATGGTTGGAAATCTGAAAACCTGGGACGTCTTTATTTCTTATGCTTCAGAAGACCAGGACTTGTTCGTTCGCCCACTGGCAGTGGCTCTCCAAAGCCTTGGCGTATCCATTTGGTATGCAGAGTTCTCTCTTCGTCTAGGGGATAGCCTGTCTGGATCAATCGATAAGGGATTAGCATCCTCTAGTTTTGGCCTCGTAGTAATCAGTCCACACTTTATCGGGAAACGCTGGACCGAATATGAGCTACGCGGACTTATCAGTCGGCAGATTGAAGAAGACCGGGTAATCCTCCCGATTTGGCACGGCGTAACACGGCAACAGGTCGTGGCTTTCAGCCCACCTCTCGCCGATAAGGTTGCACTAAACACCGAGGGTCTAAAGGCCCAAGACGTAGCGATTCAGATATTGCGAGAAGTTCGCCCCGATCTTTATGCAAAGCATCCCCGAGCAGAGCTTGAGCGCATAGCTTCCGGAGAAGCTTTGCGAGACCTGCAACAAGAGATTGATCGGACGCGGCGCGAACTCGCAGAGGCGAGAGAAGAGCTTGCCGAATACCGATGTCCACAATGTGGCGCTTCCATGATATCTCGCTTGAATGCGCCAGCTGATCCTGAGGGGAGAGATTGGGACCTTCGAGAAGAGTTCGAATGCGGATATCAGGTGTTCGGAGGCTACATTGAGCGTCCATGTCCTGCTGACCCGAGGTTTCCAAAGTTCGAGGATTACGAACTTCAGTGCCACCACAACCCCGACGAACCGCGTTGGCAATGGCAATGTTACGCTATTGGGAAAACGGATATGGCCCGTCGACTTTCCCTCCAGCCTAGCTACGGCAGCACTCGTGAAGAAGCGGAAGCTAACATCCGTGAATGTTACGATCGAGATTACCTAAGGGGAAAACACACAAAATAACGCAATCAACCGGCTGGTGGAAACAGCGTGGTGGTTACCAGCAGCATCTCGATTTGCCGCCGGGTACCCAATCGCTATCTTGCCGAGAGACGGACTTCAAACGGACTCCAGCGTGATGCACTCAAAGTTTCCACCACCATCGCTTGCTGACTTGGATCGTAGCTCTGCGGCGGCCTTCATGGCGCTGGCACGTATCATCCAGGTAGCGCCGATCACACTCTTCCTTGGTGCAGGTGTTTCAGAATCAGCTGGGTTGCCTGTCTGGTCTGAGCTACTAAGGCGCATTTGTACGGTCTTCTTTGTTCATTGGGAATGGCAGCTCAACAACGCCAAACGTGCCAAATCTCTGGTTCCTCCAAGGGAACTCTCAATCGCGTTCTGGGAGTCATTCTCCTGGACTCCATTTGCCCAGCAGTCAGCCGACCGGTTCATCCAGGGAAGTCCCCTCGTTGCAGCACAGCAGATAAAAAACTGTGTACGGGATATCGATTGGCGATACTTGGTCAACAAATCTCTGTACTATGGTCCCGGCGGAATCATCCGCTCACCACTTTTCGAGGCATTAGCGCGGCTATGTGCAGAGCCCAACGCAATCCAAGCGGTCGTCAACACTAACTACGACAGCCTTTTTGCGAGATATTTACACGAGAATGACGTGCCTTTTAGTGTTATCTGGGCAGCAGAATGTAAGTGCCGCGTCGGTTCACTCCCTCTCTACCACCCGCATGGGTACGTGAAGCTTGATGGTGGGCCGGTTGCTCCAATAGTTCTTGCGGAAGAGGACTACCTGCTTCACTCAAATCAGCCCTACTACTGGCCGAACATTACTCAGCTCAGTCTCCTCTCTCGATCGACATGCATTTTTCTTGGACACTCCTTGACTGACCCGAATCTTCGCCGGTTACTCAGAACTTCAAGAGGTGCCTCAGGACCAACCCATTTCGCGTTACTGCCCCGCTCAGAGACCGCATCTTTAGAAGATCAAATGTCACTCGCTTTGTTCGACCGAGACCTCGCCTCCCTCGGCGTGCGCGCCATTAGATTCCCTCGCAGACATACAGGGGGCGATCGATACTCGCGCCTCTCCGAGTTGGTCGATCTGCTTGTCCAGATACGGAATGACCCCAATTCCGCTTGGAGTTAGGACCATGCAAGGCCGGCTGCTAACCAGACGAATCCAAACGACGAAATAGCGGTAGAGGTCAACTGTATCCCCCCCTACAAACTCTGAAAATAATCCACATTCACCAGCACCCACCGCCCCGTTTCATCCTCCTTGGCTGTGATCTTCCCCTCGCGGATCAGCTTCCTGGCCTTTTCTGGGGGTTAGCTTCAGGAAATTGGCGATTGACTTGATGCCTCGGTAAAATTTGATCGGGACGGTATTCGGCTGGCGGCCGGCGCCTTCTTCTTTAGTCATGAATGTGGCCTGATTAAGAGTCGGGCTTAGGGGTTTCCTTATCCTCCCATGGGGGAACCATTGCCTATCACCACCGCTCTTCAAATTGAGGTGATTTCTGATGCTGTAGCAGGGGAAAACTTGCCAATTTTTAGGGCCTCCATCCCCTTTAATCTTCCTCCCGCAAATTTACCCCTCAGGCTTTCGGCCAACCTTCTTTTCCGCCGGGCGCCGGCGACTTTTGCTACCTGATGAACCGCTCCGACCGGGAAGTAAATATCGGCCTCACCGTCAAAGCGGAAATCGGCCCGGGCTCCGGGATTACCTTTGATTGCTTCCCAGATCTTCTTGGCATTTTGAACCCGGGGGGTGTGTAGTTTCAGGATAAGAGGATTCAGGGAGTAAAGGCCGATGAAAGCCCCGCCCTGACAAGGGATTTGCTCATACCATATCTTTGTCGGGATTACGGATTTCCGGTCGCTCATGCTGCCAGGATTCTTCCAGGGTGATCTTGTAACTCCTGTCGGTCAGAGCTGCAAGATTCATCTCGATCACGTCTCCTCACCTCTCATTCCCTGGCTTTGCTCTGCGCTGGGTGCTGATTTCCTGATTCCTGGTGCGCGGGGTGCCCCTGACTCCTTCTGTACTCACCGGACCCTCTTGCTCAAGGTCGGCATCGGAGGGCTTGCTCTATACTCACGGCGGCATCATTCCGGAAGTCGTGGTCGATGGGCTCGGTCTACTCTCGCTGGTCGCTCCTTGAGAAAGTCATGATCGAGGAGTTCCGTCGGTTCTCACAGAGGGTACAATGTCAAAGTCGCAATCGGCTGGCCAGGTCTGTACTCACGAAGCCCCCCTTATGAAAGTCGAGATGAGCCAGGGCTGTCGGTTCTCACGAGGGCTTCCTTATGAAAGTCGCCGTCAGGTAACTATGCCGGTACCCTCGGCACCTTCCTTGTCAAAGTCGTGATCGTGGGTTTTCGTCTATTCTCACGGAGCCATCCTTGTGAAGTTCGTGATCGGTGGTCTTCTCCGGTACTCAAGGATCCCTCCTTATGAAAGTCTTGATCGCCCGGCTTCTCCGGTACTCACGACTCTTCCTTTGGAATGTCCTGATCGGGGTGCTCTGCCGGTACTCACAGGCCTCCCATTGAGAAAGTCGAGATCGGGGAACTCCGCCGTTACTCACGAAATCTTCTTTTTGAAAGTCTTGATCAGCAACTCCTGCCGGTTCTCACGGAACCCTCATTGCCTAAGTCGAGATCAGGTGACGCTCCCGTTTCTCACAGGGGTCGCTTTGCAAAAATCGGCATCGGCAGGCTCTGCCAGTTCTCACGGACAGAAGATTGTCAAAGTCGTGATCGGCCTCCACCGTCGGTACTCACGGTGGCCTCCTTCGGGAAATTCGCGATCAGGGGACGGTAATGGTCGGCTGCAGGCCGGCGCCATCCCTTCATTCGGCAACGGATCGCACCCTCACTTAGACTCCGGAGCATCGGCGTCCGGAGCCTCCGGCCGGATACAATGAAGGTTTCTATCCTTCCCCTTATCCAGTTTCCTCAATTTCGACCGGGACCTGTCCCGCCGGCTCTTCTTAACATCGGTCGGGACTTCACTCTTCTCTGATTTCGTCCTCCCGGAGACGATAATTTGCATCAGCTCCGTAATCTCCCGTCGGATATCCAGGGCCGCCTCAAGCCACTCGACGGCAATAAGATCGCCCGCATCCACTGCCTCGAGATTTTTCAGGGCCTCCCGTTCCATCTCCAACAAAATAATCAGGGACTCACCCAAAAATAATTCCTGGTCAAAGTTTCTAACCAAATCCCGGTAGTACCTGCTGGCCCGGGTCAGGAGACGACTGACCTGTCGCTCGTTTATCCCCAGGTGCGAGGCGATCTGCGCCCTTGTCATCTTTTGCCGATGCAAAGATGCCGCCAGCAATGCCCTCTCGTTCAACTCGTCTCGCGTGGCCATTTTGTCTCTTTACCCTCTCCCTTGATAACCGATCACAAACCAAGATTCTTTTCGCCCTTAGCCCTGGCGATTTTCAGGAATTGATAGTAGGCCGCCCGCACCTCGTCATCCTCGAAGTTGATACCGGGAGTGAGGTTGATTTGTTCAGGCACCTTGGTCATCATCCCGGACTCCTGTTGAAGCCGTTTTATCTCCTTGCGGGCATCCCGGGCCGCATTTAAATAAGCAACGGCCACGTTGCTATTCGGGTTGGACTTGGCAAATTTTTCCAGGGCCAGCCGCTCCATTTCTTCAAAGGCAGACAGGTTTTCACCGATCCGAGTCTTGGAATCGCTGGCATCAGCAAGGAGTCCCCAGAGCTTCCGGGCCCGGGCGAGTAGGCTGTAAGCATGGCGCTCTGTAACATTCAGGTATAGCGCTATATTGGCAACAGCCATGTTCCGCCGGCGCAGCGACATTGCCAGCATGGCCTTCTCGTTTGCCTCGTCAACTTTCCCCATTTCTCCTTGCTCCCTTACCCCTCAACCTGATCTACTTAGGTCAGGCGCACGCTCCTTTCCGCCCTGGATAGAAATATCGGAATCCTCCGGCCCATGGCGCGTGAGGGCCACACCCTGGTAGTTTTGGCCGCTCGGTGGACCGGGAGAGAGTCAGACCAGCTCATGTCACCTCCTCGGGGTATCTACGCTGGCCCACTTTACCCAATTCACCCTGAGCCTGGGTTGCCAGATTGAAACGCTTCTTCAGCTCGTACAAGTATTTTGTCAGCAGGGAATAAGTGACGTACTCCGCCCCCGCCCGGGTGCCGGCCCAAATGAAGCTGGTGCCGTATCTCACCGTGAAGGCCATCAGGCTTTGCATAGCCGCATGGGCTTTCATCTCTGACTTATACCGCCCATGCAGGACATCGTTTAGCGACGCTTCCACCACCACGACGAAAAGGTCATGATGCTTCCCTCTATAAAGCTCTCTTTCGAACCGCTCCCGATTCCCGTTCATCAAGCAGGCGATCAGGTCATTCAGTTCTTTGCGCTCGATGGCCACACGGTCTTGGAATCCGGGAAGGCTATAATCCCCCACGGGCAGGGCAATAACCTCAGTGGTCACCTCATATTTGGTGAAGGCGAAGGGCTGCTGTTCCCGGCTATCAACCAAGATTCGCATGGACTCGTGTTTCCTGGTCATGGAGTATCTGGGCTTCCTGGTCGCGGGCGCCGTTACCCCTTTCAGCGCACCAGCAGGCTTTGCAGAGCTTCTTGTGACTCTCATCCGTGGATCTTTCAAATTGTCGCCCGCATTGTTCGCACGTCGCTGTCACCGCAATTCCCCCGTTCCCGGCGCAGGCCCCCTTACGCATCCCTTACAAATCCTTACAACAGTTTGTAAGGGGAAAACCCTCGTGGTTACTGACTCAAAAGGCCGACTTACGGTTCTTACGGTTTTTTCAGAGATAGGACAATTACTGTAACTCCTTAGCCTACCCACCCCCCCTCCTCAAGTTACAAAAGGGGGTTTATAGAGAATAAAACCGTAATTTCCGTAAGACACCCCCATAAGCTACAGCTGGCCTGCATTTTATCCTTACAAAAGGGTGTAAGGATTTTGTAAGGACCGTAAGGAAAACCGTAAGGGAGGGTCATTTCTTCTCATC
>Ga0351889_10190_pt1 | contig 20702 bp, 17 predicted proteins | sample TotcelFGM3001M14_FD_206767 | JGI IMG/M metagenome (GOLD analysis project Ga0351889, IMG submission 206767) | Enriched cells from coal bed in the Powder River Basin, Montana, United States - Total cells FGM rep3 HSBNCT.FGM.300.1.M14 ...
TCGAGCAGAAGTGTAACCTTGGCGCGAGCCGTCGGCGAGCCCTCAGCACGAAGTCGCATCGAGACGGGGCCCGACGCCAGGCTACGGGACGGTTCCAGCTTGATCCGTTTCAGTTCGTTGCCGTCCGCGTCGAATACACGGCACAGTCCGGGATCGCGAGACACCCACGGGTCGCCCGTTTCCAGGTACTGCTCCGGCAGAAGGTTGACGGGCAAGTGGAGCGATTGGTTGCCGACCTGGATCTCGGGCTTCACCAACTCACCCCCCAGTTCCTGTAAGGCTTCGATGCGTCCCAGACGAAGATCGACTTGTTTGCCTGCCGGCGGGTTGAGAAGCATGAGCGTTACGGCGTTGAAACGGTCCAATGGCAAATCGTGGAGGGCAAATTTCTCGTAGTGGAAATAGTCCATCACGCGATCACCCTCGGGCTCCCCCAACTCGCAGTACTTCCAGCCGTTGAAGTCGATTGGCAGATAGAAATGCAGATACGATTGCGGGCTGACCTGGAGTTGCACGTTCAAGACCTCGCCTTGGCCGTCGCCGTTGACCCACAAGCCCACGGCGCGGTGGCGGCGCAGGTCGAGTGGCGTCGGATAGCTGGCGGTCAGTTGGGCCCACGCGTTTTGGCCATGTCCGGCGAGCCTGGCCGGGAAGTTGGCTTGGGGACCGGGGCCGTCACAACGCAGTCGAACCACGGTTCCAGCCTGCGGGTGAACCTCACCGGTCTTCTCGAAATTCAGCTTTGCCGAAGCGTTTGCCAGCGGCGTGAAGGCCAGCCGATCGAAATCCGCGAGGGCCACGTTTTGGGGCGATCCATACGGCGCCAGCGCCGGAAGGGCTTCGATTCGGACTCGCAGCGGCTGCTCGCCGAGATCGTTGCGCGCCGACCAGCCGGCGAGTTCCGGCACTGACGGCCGGAGGATGGGACTTCGGAGATACCGCGCCGGAACCACTCGGTAGCGGCCGTTGTCGCCGCCAGGCGGTACGAGTCGCCAATGCGTTCCCAACTCCTGTAACGGCCGACGGACGTCTGCCGTGAAGTAGTCCTCGATCCGCAACTTCTCATAGGTTTGAATCAGTCGAGACAGCTCTTCATGGCGACCGTTCTTCTCGAACACGGCAACCGTGGAGGGACCGCCGAAGCACGCGGCAAAGCCCCAGCCGATGGCCGCGTCGTATCCCAGGCTGCGAGCGCAAACCAGTTCCATGTCGTCCGGCCGGGCTGCGGCCATCGTCGGTGTGTGGCCGAAAATGCCTACCCAACTGAAGTCCTGCGGCAGCAGGTTCTGGCGGTGATACGCTCCCCAAGCATGCACGGTGCGATGGTCGACCCAACCCTGAAAACCGCGCGCCATGGCATCCTCTTCGCCGCCCCGTGCCATCAAATGCCAGCCGTAGTGGCTGCTGCCGTTGCTGATGATCAATACGTCGCGATGCACATGGCGGTGAATGCCCAGCGCCACTTTGTGGCCGCCGAAGTGCTGCGTCTCCGGATCGGCCGTCACGTCGGCGCCGTCGAAGCAAACCATGTCTAAACCTGAATCGTCGATCAGCCGAGCCAGCTTCTGCCCGATCTCCTCGGCCAATTCCGGGCTCGCCACATACCAGCCGTAACGCTCGGTGATGTGCCGGACTTTGGCCCCCGCGGCGTGCGCGGTGGCCTTGGTTCCGTAGGCCCCGCGAATGCACTGCGTCAGGGCAAACGGCGACTGCGTGTTGAGGGCTTGGTAACGGATGATCTCTTCGTCGATCAACACATCGGTCCCGCGATAAGCCCAGTAGCCGCTGGCGGTGCCAAAGCCAGCCGGCGACTCGACCGTCGGAACCTCCTGGACAGCCGCGTCGATGGGTGCGGCTAGAGTCACCTCGCCTTCGGTCAGCAGGCGCGGATCGGGCCTGGGTGTCACCAAGGCGTCGTTCTTGGTGATCGACCGGGTCATCACGTGGATTCCGAGCTTCAGGCCGCGGGCGTGGGCTTGGTCGGCGACGCCCTTCAGCGAGGCGACTCCGTCCGGAAAGTTCTTCAGGTTCAGCGCGTAACTTCCCAGTGACGTGTTCCACCAGTTCAGGGAGATCACCACGTACTGGACGCCAAGCGAATGAGCAACTTGGAAGACCCGCTCAGGCCGGAACGCGGCCGGTTCGGGGGCCGCGGTCAATCCCGTAATCATCCAGGACTTGCGGGTTTCCGGCGACGTCTTGGCCCACTGGCCGCCCAGCGTCGGGCAGGGCAGGCCGTGTTCTTTTTCGACCTGTTGGATAATGTCCAGGACCGCCGTCCGGGAACTGGCGATCAGGGCCGCGCGGCCTCCTTCGATCCCAAGTTTGCGGAGCGAGGCAGCCCGAAGCAGGGGAGAGCCAGTTGCGCTCGTTTTTTCGTCCAACGCGACCAGTGCCACCGCGACTTCATCGTCCCAGGCGATGTTCAGCCAGGGGCCAATGTTAGCGCGGACATTCACGGGCACGTTGGCGAAGACCCACTGTTCCACTTCCTCGCAGCCATCGCCCTGCAGACCTTCGCACCGGATCTCAAAATAGGTTGGGTGCGGCGTGATGATCGCCTTGGCCGTAACCGGGATACCATCAAATCCAACCAGCACTCGGTAAGCGTCGGCGTCGCGGCTGACGGCCAGCGAAGAGGAATTGTGCCACCTGCCGCCGATCCGCAGCAGCATCAGGCGGGCATCCGCTTGTGCGAGTAGTTCCCGGCCATCGTGCAACGCCAGCGATTGGATTCCGCCGCCAGGCAAGAGAACCAGCCGCGCTGCGGCGTTTTCGATGGTGATCGTGCTGCCACCCGGCACAGGGTCGGTCGCGGCTCCTTGGGCAAGAGCCGACGAGCAGCTTGTCGCCAGAGCAGCGACGAAAACGGCGACACGGTGTATCCAGAGCATGGCGAGCCTCCACACTGCAGCCAAGGGGTGTTGGTCCGTACTTTGTTTTTCTTTCTAGCTTATTACACTGCGTTTGTCGCGTATGCGTGTTGTGCCTGACACGTCGACCGTCTTAGCGAGGAATCACTCCCATGAAACGCCGACTCGTGCCGATTGCAGTTCTAACGCTGGCCATCGCCCTCGGGGGTACGAATTCACGAGCCGCCGAACCATCAAACGATACAAAGCCATCGGTGACCGTATTTCCCATCGTCGCCAGCCCCGACAGGTTTTCGGACGAACTTGCCAAACGCGTTGGCATCGTCGTGGCGACGTTACTGGAACGAGCCGGTGTCGAAGATCTGGAAGTGGCTGATACCGCCTTCGTCCCGCCGGAAACCGACGACGTCAATAGGATTGCCGATGCGTTCGGCAAGCAGGTTGGCGGCAAGGCGATCAAGACCAAGTACGCCGTCTTCATCCAGTTTGTCGGCACGTCGAGGACCGGCGTGAATGAGATTCGCACGATCGTGGCTGACAGGTCGGGCAAGGTAATTCTTGCCGAGTCCGCGGACAAGGCCCAGTTGGACAAGGCGTTGCACTCGCCGAAGGACCCGATGACCTGCTGCGTATTCGTCGTCCGACGCCTTCAGGAATTCTGGAAACTCAAAGATCCACTTCGTCCCGATGCCCCGCTGGGGAAGATGGCTCAGTTCTGGCAGAAAGACGCCGGCGTTCCCGGTAAGGATGAACTGGACGCGATTGCGAAACGCGCGGCAACACTGAAAAAGAACAGCAAGACTTCAACCTGCACGGTCTATCCGATCCACGTGGGTGACCAGTCCAATAAGCAAACCGCGGCCGAACTGGTTGTCATGCTCAACGCATCGGCATTGTGCAAGACGCAGGTGTCGGAAACCGACCCGGCACTGAAAATCCCTGGCCACGGCAACGAGCAAAAGGTCCTTTGGGATACTGCCCGGGCATTTCGCGACTTCGTCAGAAAGAACCGGCCAGCGACCGATTACGTGGCCTTTGCCGACTACGGCCTGTCCGACACCCAGGTCCACCATGTGCATTTGATCGTCTGTGACCGAGCGGGTGATTGGGTGCGGATCGAAATGCAGAACTCACATCACCCGGATTTTCAGCGAATCGCCCCTGAGTCAGCCGCCGATTGCAACCGCCTCGTGGTTGCGCGTTTGAAGGACTGGCTGAGCGAGTAGATGTCAAATTTCGGGCGCACGCCACTGGTGACTTGGACGGCGGCTCGGATCGTTTGTGAAAAGGCCGTACCAAGTCGGGACCGAGCGGTCGCGTGTCAAATAAAGGTGATTTTATGGCACGCGGCATCAAAAACGATTTACCTGACGACATCCCGATGAACCGTGTCTGGCGAGAATGCGGGGATACAAACCGAGACGTACTCCGCACCGTTTTCGGTCGGGGTGCTATAGCGGACCCACTCGCCGCGATGGGCCACGATTGCCTCACCCTGAGCGACCTCCGTGAAACCCCCTTCATGCTCCACCCGAAGCACCCCTCTCAAGACAATGGAGTACTCATCGAAGTCCGGCCGCTGCCCGGGCTCACTCCAACCTGGCGGGCTTTTCATTCGGGCGACGCTCACTCCGGCTGTGCCCGTGTTCACCCGACCAACGAATTCCTCAATCAACTTCGTTGGATTACCGACTGCTGTGATGAGTCTTGGCGAACGTATGTGCGCTGGCATGTAAGTCTCTTTTCTCGTGTAAGCGGCCTATTGCTTGATACAGTACGGATCGGATGCGTTCAAGCTGCCGTCGACGACATAGGCTTGAATCATGCATCCACCCCAACACGTATGGCGGTAATGTGCGCACTGGTTGCATTTCTGGGACTTGCCGGCGTGCCGCCAGCGCCGAAGCACCGGGCTGCGCAACCAAATATCCAAGAGGCTTTGCTCCTCGGTGATAACGCCAGCAAAAAAAATGGGCGGTTCACCAATGTCCATGGAAAAACCGCACGGGTATACCTCGCCAAGGTGAGTCACTGCGAATCCCCACAGTCCTGCACCGCAAGAGAAAGGGCGATCGGGATCATAGACGGGAAGTTGTCTTCCTCCGCCAAAAATGTCGAAGTTGAAGGTGAGCGAGATTTTCAATTCGTCGCGGAGTTCTGTCGCCCGCTTGGTGTAGGCCCGCAGCTCTTCCATCCCAGGAAGTTCATAAGGCTTCTTACCTCCCGAGCGACCGCATGATCGCTCAGGAATCGCCTGAAGTGCGGCATTGGCCTGTTTGGCAAGCCTGGCAACGTGCTCGATTTGTTCCAGCGTGCATGATTCCCTGAAGATGGTTGTATTGATGCGGGTGGTAAATCCCAAGCGGGAGAGGTCAAAGAGCGTTCGCACGGCTTCGGCGTAGGTTCCTGCGCCGCGAACCGCGTCGTGAAACTGCGGGGTACCGTCCACACTGACCTTGATTTCGATGACATGGCGGAATTGGGCTAACTCACTGAGAAACGCCTCTCGCTCGCGGATGTGTGGCCATACGCCGTTCGTGCCCATCAGCGTGGCCAACCCGAGTTGGGCGGTTCGCTCAAGCGTTTTGAAGAGGTCCCACCCTCGAAGAAAGATCTCGCCCCCCGTCAATTGTACTTGGAAGGTGCCTGCCTCTGCTATTTGTCCTAAAAGGAAATCCTCCCTTTCGGGTCTGGCCAGGGCAGAGAGTCCATGGAAGTCCCTTGGCCCGCAAAAGGCGCAGTGGAGGTTACACCGAGGTTCGATGTTGTAGTAGATTCTCAACGGCCGAGTGAGGCAGTCCGTAGGTTCGTCAGCCAGATCGAAACGTGCTGTCAACCGCCCAGTCCGGTCAAGGCAACCTCCCAATTCCGGCCAAGTGGGCAGCAGAGCCTGAACTCCGAAGTGAACGTCCCGTCTTAGCGCATCACGATCCACACCCTCTAGCAGGATTCTCTCCATCTTTCCCCGCGAATCCTGAACGATGATCCCCCGGTCGTCGAGCCGGATTCTGCGCAAATCGACCATATGAACACCTATTTCCTTCAAGTGCGACTGCCTCGACCGCATTGAAACCGGCAACGTTCACACCTTGGCGGGACCTTCCGCTTGCCACGTAACCTTTCCAACGCGTGCTCGATCACGTTAACGGCAAAGGTAAGCGAGGAGAATTTCCTTCGCAACTGTTCCTGCTCTCCGAAGAGCTGGTCGAATGCACTTTGGAATTCCTGCATGCAGTGTAGGACGGTGGGCGCATGCCATGTTGATAGTGTCTCTCGTCGGGTTGTGGACCTGGTCACAGCGGCCGAGTGCGCCATCCAATGATCCCCAATTATGGTTTCGCTTTCGGCGGCATCAAAAACCTTAAAAACGACTCGCACCTTCTCGTTTAACCGCGAGTCCTCACGGGCTCGGCTCAGAAAGGCAAGCAGCGTCTCAAGCTTCGGTTTCTGCAAGTCCACACGGTAAAAATCACGTCTATAGCACGGATCGATAATCAGATCACATCCGTCGCGAGTGATCAGCTTCTCAAGCGAGATTCTCTCCGGTGGCCAAAATCCCGCTGGATTCTGTCTTCCTGGCACGTTAACCACTCGTTTCCACTTCTGGTCCTCCCAATTCTCAGGCAGGCAAAATGATGTCACCGGGCTTCGTTGCATTACTTTCGCGAACTGCCATTTTCTGAGAACGTGTTCGGCGCTCTCTTGAATATCGGGTCCGCGCCGGTCTTCATTGGAGTCGCAACGGAATACAGACTTCGGATGCTGCCGAAATCTGTCGAGAATGTCTTGCCACCGGACACAACGAAGTCCGTCCAAAACCTTCTCTTTTTTGTCAGAACTGGCAAAGAATACGCCTTGAATTCCGCCGAGCATTCCCTGCAGCTGTTTGCCGTTGCCAAAGGCAACGGGCAGAACGCCCAGCCCAGATCGGATTGCATACCCGATTTCCTGTTGTACCCATGGCCGTGTCCACGCACTCTCTGTTAGCACGGGGACCAAGAAGTGCGCTCGCTCAATGCCGCACTGGATTTCTTCCTCAAAGCCGATGCCCTTCCCAATATCGCGTTGGTCATACCAAACGTCATGACCAAGTTCCCGAAGAGCACCAACGACCAAATCCCGTTTTGCGTCGTCTCCAGAGAAATAGCTCACGAAGGTTCTATACACGGGCGTTCTCCCAGCCAACAAACCCCATCACGTGAACGGTGAATCGCACAATGCGATTCGCTCTGCTTCAGATATATCGAAAACGAAATCCCTCCTGGCGAATGAACTCAATCACTGGATTGTAGCGCAGAAGCGGACAATTAGCCACACACTGTTCGGGTTCCACCTGCCCGATCCGCTCGCGGTGAAGCGGCGATCCCCAACAATTAAAGAACCGCTCACGGGCGACGTTGCCGATCGCATGCTTCTCCTTGCGATGATGGAAGAAGGCGCACATGTAGACCGCGCCGTCCCAGTCAATCACTGGGTGCAACACGCTCATTATGCATCGGCTGTGAACCCGCGACCCGCCGTAGCCGGGTAGTACGTCCACGAAAACCGAATTCGCGGAAAGATCTCTTATTCTTCGGCTCAGGTCGGTGGCCAGCGTTGCTCTCCGTGCCTGTGGTATACTCCGTGGGTGATCTTCCAACCATTTGAACTGCAGGTAGTCGACGCCCAGATCCACTGCCTCGTCTACTGCCGTCAACACCTGGTGCTCATTGGCCTCCTGGACGATAAGTTTGATGCCGACCTTAGGCCGATGGTCGACCGACGGCTTTCGGCGCACCCGCCGCAGGGCGTCAACGATCACACTTCTCAAGACCGAGTAAGATAAGTCGCTTCTGCCGTGTACGATCCGATACGTGTCGTCTGAAACGGCGTCGAGGGAGAACCGCACCCAGTCGCCGCAGTCCATCAACAGGTCAAACAACTCGGGCTGACTGGTAAACCGATATCCGTTAGTAATGATTCCCACCCGGAAGCGCTGGTCACGGAACCAACGCAGGATCTTCTCAATCTCGGGATGCTCCAGCGGTTCGCCCCCTCCACCAAGCTCAATGGTCTTCACGCCTTTGGCGTCCAGTTCTTGCAGCAGCCGATAAAGCACCTCGACATCCAAGAACTGGGTCGCATCGCCGTGGTGTGTGGCGCACCGGCAGTGCGGGCAGGCAAAGTTGCAGTAATTGGTAAGGAAAAGCTCGACCACTTCGGGCAAGGGGATCTCGCCGTTCAGGATCTGCAGGACTTTTGGGTAAACGGCGATCAAGTTCACCACATTGGCGTCGAGCGATCTATTTCCCATGTCCGTTGCCCTCGGCTCGAAAGCGTCGACGAATGCCACCGACGGGCCGATTCTCGTCCTGCATAACGCCGGTACTGGCCGCTTTCAGCAACTTCTTATCACACATGCTTTGTGACCGCCACCCCCGCAAGAACCGAGTGCCCCACAGTCAACCGCGAAGACGCATGACAAGCGTCCTTAGACGACGTTTGTCGCCAAGAACACCCCACCTTGTCTGGCCACCATATTGGCCGGTTGGCGATAGTCTGTCAAGATACGTTCCTTTGTTGACGCACCGTCCAGCCACCTTTCCGCCAACGTAAGCGGCTGCCAGCCTGCTGTCAACAAACGGTTGGTGTTTTGGGACGCTGGCGGACGTGCCGAAAACACGGCCGGGTTTTGGGACGGCTGTGTCGCATTCGGAATTGAAGTCCATGAAAACGGACAATGTTGTCAGGTTAAGGCCGTTTGTGACCAAGCAGCGTGCCGATCTACCGTACGGCCTTTGGTCAGCCCGAACCACGGCGTTGCATTTGGGCGTCCCGGCCGCGCTCGTCAGCCAGCTGCAGGTGCTGCTGTGGTCGTGTCCCCAAACCGGTGGTTTTCCGGCGTGTGTCACGCGCGACGGGTTTCTGGGACGTTCCGTCGCGTCTTGGCAACTTCGGTGTGTCGGACGAATGGCACTAGTTTAAGACGCGGGGAGCCAATTAGCGGCCACCACTGGCACGCGATTCCCCTCGAAAGCGACCGCGGGCACAATGCGGTTGATGCTTAAGCTAGTGCCATTCGTCTGTCGGACAGAAGCGAGCAGGCGGCCGGAAGGACCATCGCGGCGTTCGCCGGCAAGCCGCCGACTCGTCAACTGCCCGCGTCCAACTTCCGAGAGACACAGGCGCCGTTGAAGCGACAGTTGAAAAAGTGTCAAATACCGCATGGTCGAGTTCGTCGGATGCGTCATTCTTCCGACTGATCTTCGAGCGCAGTTTGCCGACAATGCTCGTGGACACGCGGACTCGCCGAGCTAGGGTTCGGAAACGAAGGTCTTCAACTCGTTCAGGACGGCGACCGAATGACAGTCATACCAGCACTCGCTACCGCAATTCAGGACGTTCGCACTTCCGATGCGCTAGTCGTCGTCGGGGCAGGGGCCTCATTCCAGGCCGGAATGCCATTGGCCGGCCAGCTTGCACCCATACTCTGGCACGCCTTGGAACGCTCCACGGTGCTGTTGGAGACACTTTGCACAAAGCTCGGCGTTACGAACAAGACCGCGAAAGAGGCTGTCGCTGACGATTGGGATCGCATGATCTGCGGATTTGCGTGCCTTGACGGCGATTCGAGCGCGCGGCAGGTATTCCAAGACAGCGTTTGTGAACTCAATCGGTCCCGATGCCGAGACGTTTCATCGCCACATGATGCGCTGGCCCGTCTGATATTCTCCGGACGTGTCGCTGGTGTCATATCGCTGAACTAAGACACGTTGCTTGAGAATGCCTTTCGCCGAAGGTACGGGTTCTTTCCAGTAGAAGATTCATTCGGTTTCTGGAAGCCTCATGGCGATTGTGCTCACCCAGGCGCCTACTGGGTACTTCCACATCAGGCGGGCGTTATTAACGACTCGATTCTGGCTAAGGTATCGGAAATCGCCCGATCGCGTCCACGTGCCCTGTTGATCGTCGGCTATTCTGAACGCGACGCCGGCATTGTCCAACGGCTGATCGAACCGATGTCCAAACAGTGGCGAGTGTACCGAATCAGCCCGACCGCTGCCGGAGATGGCGCAATCCCCATGGACGCGGGGCACGCTCTGGAATCTCTCGCAAATGCCTTGACGTCCCTTCCGGCCATGCCCGGGTGGGTGTCCGTATCGTTCGAGAACCAGCGCGGGGTCGAGGCGGCAGTGTCTGGGGAACGGCTAGGCCCCGGTGACGTCGTAACCTGCGCCCGGCTTCCGCATTTTACTTCCGCTCTTCGGGATTTGGACACTCTACACGCAGTAACTATTTCCGGCTCATCCGGCAGCGGAAAGTCAATAACCGTGTGGCAACTCGCCCATCACTACAACCAGCGAGGCTGGCACGTGATACGGCCCGGATCGAATACCGTAACGACCGATCTCGACAAAATCGGTGCCGTGGCGTCCAAACGCTGGCCCACAGTCGTAGTCGTGGACGATATCCAGTTTCATTCCGGCGACTTCCTGGATTCGCTCCGACAATTAGCGGATGTCCGCACAAAACTGATTCTTGGTGCAACAGATGCGAACTGGGAACAATATAACACAATCCGCGTGTCTGCGTCTGCCGCAGTTCGCGCGCTCGTGGACGCGTTCAAGGCTCGTCGAAATGAAATCCTTCCGATTGTAAAACGTTTCGATTCGCAGGTCGGAGATGAGTTCCTTTCAATTCGAATCGAGGATCGGATTGACTCGGCCGCAGCGTCAGAAACGCCGTGGCTGTTCGCGTACGCCCTCAGAGGAGGTTGGCGGCAGACCCAACAGTTACTCAGCGTGGCTCGCGATTTCGACAATAACGATCTCTTGCTGACCGCCCTTGCGATCCGGCAAGTTGCGTCGCTCGACGCGGGTGCCACGATAGGGCAACTGGTCTCCGATGCGCAAACCCTCGGGTACGATGCGTTGTGGGTTCATGCTGCGGTGAAGCGACTTGAGGCCCAACGAGCGATACTTGTCGGAGACACCATCAGATGTCTCCATCTTCAATCCGCCTCCGCCATCGTAAGCCGATTGTTCGAATCAAGAACACCTGCCGAATCTCCAGAGATAATACAGGTGGTGCGAAACGTCGTATCGGCAGCCGATACACCGGTACGGGGCATTTCGTGGTTACTGCATGAGATTACAGACTTTCGTCGGCAGATCTTGGCTCCAGATCTGAGGACAACACTCTTGACGAGGTGCCTCAACGCTCATACGCATACCGAGCGGCGGGACGCGTCCTTCGTTCTCTCGAACTTGCTCGGTTGGCGGGACATAACGGCGGTCGAGCTATTGACCGCGGCTTCAGCCGCCATTCGAGAATGGGTCGCTCATGTCGATCGCGAAGACGCGTACAGCCTGGGATGCCTGATCAATAACCTGTACAACGACGACAACGAGCTATGTCGGCGATTTCTGAGAGACCTCCAACCAAATCTCATGGCCGGCAAGCTGCTCGGGCTCGATTGCGACGACGGCTACGCGTGGGGGTATTTCCTTGATCGTCTTCGCTGTGCCTGCCCGCAAGAATGGGCCGATCAGTTCTCGGTCTGCATTCCGCGATCTGCGGTTCTTGAATTTGCACGAAAGTTCGACGCGAGCGGGCTCGGCAAGCTGTCACAATTCATTGAAGGTGTCGCTGGGTTCGACCTTGAATTTGCCTTAGACTGTTTGGACATATCGCTGCCTGTGTACGTTGCGGAGTTCGCTCGCGACTCGCTTACCGCATATCGAAAGACGGGACACTTGGAGCAATACGCACTCGGGAATCCCTTCTTTAGAAGGGCGTCGCCCACGCCTCGACAGCGGTCAGTTGCCAAGGCAATGTTGGATGGTATTGATCCACGGACGATTGTTGCACAAATATTGACGTGTCCGTTTGGTGATTGGGAGAACTATGCCCGCCTTTTGGGATGGGCGAAGAAGGTTCATGGACGGAAAGTCAGGCAGGTTGCGGACGCAATGGACTGGGCCAGATTCGATGCGGTCATCGGTGACAGCGCTGGCAGGCCGGCGGCGACCAATACCGCGCGCAAGTCCAATGAACTCGTGACGCCCCCCTCAGTAGAGGTTGCAAATAGGCCAGCAAACCACCTTTTTAGCGCAGTTATTTTTATTTTACTGCCGCAGCGCGACCAAGAATCGAACCGCTATGTCGGTCAGCACCCCTTGAATCGACTGCTGGGCGTTCATTTTGGGGTGGGTCTAGGCGCCTTCTTTTGGCACGCGGCCGACTTGAGGCCGAACCAGCCACCATCGACGGGATGCCAACCGGGTGACGGGCTTTTACAAAACGCCTTTTGATTCCCCCTGGTTGCTGGCTCATTTTTCGCTACTAGACTCGTTGAGAGTCACTCTACTGAAGCTGATTCACGAACATCGGGAGCCGTTATGGGCAAGTCGCAGGCAGAACGCTCGCTGAAGGACGATTGGCCAGCCGTCCAGGCCGCGATCCGGCAACTCCGCCAGGCCCACAGGATTGGCCGCCGCATCTTGAAGGAGGCCGGCCCCCGCGCCGAGTACGGCAAGCACGGGGTCCGGGAAATCGCCAGGGAGCATGGCTTCGGCGAAGAGGGCGGCCGCAATCTCAGACGCTTTGCCGCCACGTACAGCAAGGCCGAACTCGATCATCTGTGCGGTCTGTGCCGTGACCATCGCCGCTCCCTGGGCATCTGGTCGACCTTCAAGTTTTTGACTATTCCTGATCGCCGTAGCCGCGAGGCGTTCGTCCGAGAGGCGATAGCCGGCCACTGGAGCCACACGCGGATCGAACGCGAGCTGCGGCACCGCTTCCATCGCGAATCTACCAAGCGTGGCCGGAAACCCCGCCTACCTGATAGCCAGGGCGCGGCGATCGTCCAGATCGCCGAACTGACAAACGGATTCGTCCGTTTTGCCACGCGGCTCCAAAATGAGCGGCCGGAATGGCTCACCGCACAAGTCGGCAAGGATCTGACGCAAACGGTCGCCGCCTTGGAGTCGCTGCAAACGTCGGCGGCTAGATCGCTGGCACGATCTCAGACAGGCCGGGCGAGCAAGGCTCGCAGCAGGCGCCGACGTAGCTGATCTGCAACAAGGGCTGCCTTTCACGTCATCGTCGCGCGGCCTGTTTCAATCTGTACCGACCCATGCTCGGCAATCGCTACAATATTTCAAAGACATCTTTTGAAACTAAAAACCAAGGTTGCATCAACGGCTCGGCGGTAAGGCACCGCACGTGCGAGCCGACATCAACAGAGCTGTGAGAATCGGGCAACAAAGTGAAGGAGGTCAGCGCGATCACGAGAGCGAAGGGCTGGACGAGGGGAACTGAGCAACAAGGTGGACAAGAGACGGGCACGGAAGAACCCGAGCCAGGAACGATAGCGGGAACAGTGGACGGGGAAAAAAGCCGGCACTACAACCGGCTCCCGTGACTTCGGTCGCGGGCCAGTGATTGTCTACGCCAAATGTCCGTGCGCCGATGCGCTATTGTGCGTCGGGCCGTCGAAAGTAGATATCTCTGTAGAGCTGTGAAGCGTTTTCAACAAAATCCTTTGGCAGGAGACGCTTTAGCGGCGTTTGGTTCACCAGACGACGATTTGTGATGTATTCGACGACCGCCGTCCCTTTGAGATTCTCCGCTATACGATCGAAGGACGTTCGCTTTTCTGGATATTTTTCGGCAAAACCGTGCGCCAAGCAGTAGCGAACCAGCGACCCCAGGCGGAACGATTGGTCGTCGCGGAGCATCCTAATGCACGAATCAGCAACCGACACGTCCCCGTCGTTACAGTTCTGAATGATGCCTTGCCTTCCCCGTTCCATCTGAAGACGGAGGCTGAGCCGGATTTCCTCCAATCGTCTCGGGTCCTCGGCGTACTGGTTATACCGCTGGATACAGCGGGCGCTTTGCAGTTGGTGAGGGGTGCGGGGTATCCAGGGGCGGCTTCCCTCACCGATATAAGGGAACTGCGCGAGCAGGAACTCCTCGGGCGGGATCAATTTCGAGGCCAGATGTTCGGCGAGCCTCCGCCAGGCTTTGCGCTCCGCCGCTGGCGGCTCGCCTCGCCCCGGCGTCGGAACGTCCACATAAAACTGAAGATGCATGTAGAACGTCCTCCGCAAGTAGTCAGCGAGTCCGTCAATCGCATCTGTTGGTGACCTGTGTTCCTCGGTGGTCTCGGCCTCCGCCATCGCCCCACGGTAGGAGCTGATTTTCCTTTTCATACTGATCTCCGTTTATGATCACTGTGTTCAACCGTCAACCGTTGACGGAATAGGCATAGGTTCCCTTGTGGCAGCCCTGCGCAATCATTCCGCTTGCTCGAAGCGACCGCAGCGCCCGGCGGACTTGATGAACCTCCAGGCCAAGGGCATCGCCGATTTCCTGGTGCGTGAGCGTGATCCACCGTGTTCCGTCGTATCGCCGGATCAACTCCGCTCGCGCCGCCCAATCGGGCCATTTCTCAACATCGCCGTTCAGGATGTCCACCAGGAGTGCGAGCACGAGTTTTTGAGGCGCACCTGTCACCTGCCGGAGGAGGCCAGACAGCGAGAGTCGTTCCTCGTGTTGCTTCGGAAGGTCGCCTTGCACCCATTCGGAGTCTTTGATCGCGGCGAGCAGGTGCAAGTAACGCTGGATTGTGAAGGTCTGCCGTGATGTCTCGAATTGGATGATGCGCTTTCGGATGACGGTGGCGCTTGGTTGGAAGAATCCGTTGTAGATGACCAGCCCGCCCGGGAAATTTCCGTACGGAAACACAACTCCGACCGGCCGTGATCCTGGCATGTCAGCCAGATGCAACGAGTCGTAGAGGATCTTCCAAGACGTGTAGAACCACGACTTCTCTGGCTTCGTAAGAATCGCCGCCAAGGTGCAGTTCGTGTTCCTGTCGAGCTTGAATCGTTGCATGTAACCCAGGTGAATCGGGAAATCCGGCACGACCTCATTAAAAGCGGCAAATGTAAGCAGGCCCTCGCCGTATCGCTCGCGTTGCCACTGGATCATCTCTGATCGTAGTGTCCTCACTAACCCCATGCTTTCCAGTAGGAACATGACTTGCTGGTTCTCTTGGCGGGCCAGTTCGAGCTTAGAGTAATCACAACTATCCCTGTTCATAGGTTTGCCTCGCCCTCTGAGTCACGGTCAGTTTCTTGATCCCAAACTATCGTCCATGATGGTCGTGGACACAGATTCATCGCCGAGGCCAATGGTACGCACTTCTCTGAAACAGGACATGTTTTTCAGAGAGAGTAGCATGCACTCGCCCCCGATGTCCCCTCGCGCCAGTCTCTTTCTCGGCGGAACACTCGGCGGGGCTCGCCGGATAGGTATCTGGGTTTAACTTCAGACTTCTGGTTGTGCTCATCTTCTTCACATCGGGCATCGCCGACGAAATGTCTTGGTTGTGATCCGCTCCATCATCCAGTCTTGTGCCGATCTTGTTCGAATTGTTCTTCCATAAAAAAGATCATTGCACAAGGGTGCCGTTCGGCACCCTTGTGCAGTTCTTGCTGGTCTCTTTGGATCAAGGACCCTAGGTATATCATCTTGCGAGGTGGCACCTTGCATCTTGCAATCTGGCAAGATAGCCGAGCAGTGGGTATACGATTTTGTACATGCAGCTACTAAGCACTTAGTCGGCGACTGGGTTGACTGTGTGCTCCTCTGGTCGCAAGGCATCCATGGTCTTGCGGATGACGTCCCAGTTGATCCAGTAGTGCCGACGTTTTATTCCTCCGAACTTTCGGACTGCCCACCCGACTAGACCTTTCTCGTAGAGGATAGCGAGGGATTTTGTGACACCGTCCTCTGTCCAGCCGGTGAAATCCGCCAACTCTTTTGACGAGTTTGCTGTCCAGTGCTTGAGCAGCCCGCGGCGAGCGTTCGGCGCGTGTCCCCTCCCGGGACTTGTCCAGTAGATGAGGACGGCGAGAATGTCTGCGGCTCTACGGCCCTTGGTGCTCAGCCGCCCATCGTCCCGAAGGACGTCCCACATCCATCGTTTGCAAAAGACGCCCCGCTGGTCCTCCTGCGACAACCCTTCAAGGAAGAGCAATCGCTCCTCCTCGTCCAGCTGCGCATCGGCCGTATCTTGGATTCGAGCGCCGATGTCCTCCAACTCATCGTCGTCCTGTTCGCTGTCTTCGAGAAACTCGTGGAATGACGGGCCGTCGCAGCCGATGAGTGCCTCCGTTTTGGGGTCTGCGGCGGTCAGGAGCTCGTCCATGTCAAACGTACGACGGCGGCGTGGTTTCTGTTGCAGATGGCGATTGCGCAGAACAGTTCCCTCGCCATTCACCGGGCCACGGCTCTTGGGCGGCTGCTTATGTTGAGCCGATTGCCCATTTCGGGTTTCCTTGTTCATGAACCAAAAATCCCTCGCGTGAATAGGGGTTTTCACACGACCCAGCGGCGCGACCACGCCGCTGGGCCTTCGTTTTGAACATCACCGCCGCGTGTCTTCCACGGCGGTGCTTCTTGTGTCGCTGTTGACTGGCGACGAGCCTAGGAATCACCGACTTCAGAAGTCCCAGTCCGACTCGGGCAGATCCGCGTTGCTCTCGATCGCCTCCTCATCCTGATGTGCCGTGAGGACAGGTATGACTTCAAAGCTCTCTTTTGGAGTTCGTGTGACTGGGCCCAACCGGGACACGATGTCCCAGTCGGTTTGGTACGGATGTCTGCCGACTAGACTTGAGCGAGCAGGCGGTCGATAACCTGCTTGCCCTTCCGCAGGGTGGACAGTCGGCAAAGAACCATGTCGGGCTCGATCGCACTCGCGTTCTTTTCCAAGTCGCGGATCACGTGCGCCAGGCGAATCAAGTCATCCTCTGCCATCGCCTGCTTCCGTTCCGCCCGGCACGCCGTAATGTTTGGGTCCTGGCAGGCCGTGATGTATTCGCGAACCACCGCTTGGGCCGACTCTCCGCCGGCGATACGATTGGCTAGATCCTCCTGTTGTTGTTTCGTGAGCTTGCCAAAGCTCGGCTCGCACAGAGTTCCGATTTTTGCCGCGTCGACCTGGCTCACTTCGCCGCGGTCGAACGCCTGTTGGACCGCGAGGGGGCCCCTCAAAATGGCCAGATATCGGTTAACTGTGCGAATTTCGACGCAGAGCAGATCGGCGACCTGCTTCTTCAGTTTTTCGATGCCGATTGTGCCGAGCCTGCCAGAGGAGCCCGCCTGAGCCGTCAACAGGAACTTCGCGCATCGGGCGCGTGCCAGTGGCGACAACTGCCGGCGGTCGAAGTTGAACCCTGCGAACTCGGTCGCGATTTCCGTTGCGGTGGCATCCGCCAGATCATTTCGGATGTAGCAGTCGATCTGCGTCTCTCCGTTGGATTTCGCAGCCTGGGTTCGCCGCCACCCATCAAGTACGGTGCCTGGCGGCAAACCGGCTTTGTTTTTCCTGGGCATGACGTGGACCTCGTCGCGCTGTCCCTGGTCACGCAGTTTGCGAGCGAAGGTCTCATCTTCGACCGAGGACGTGGTACCTTCGTAGAGTTCAGTTTGGGCGGGGTGTGGGCGGAGTTGGCTGATTGGCAGTCGCTTACGTTCCCACTTGGTTTTGTCGCTTTGCATATTGTTGTTCACCGCGTTATAGATTGCTGGATCAGGAAAGGGACTGTTCTCTTAGGTGATCGTGGACTTGATCCGATCTATCGTCGGAACGAGCGAGATTGACGGTGCCACCGCCGCTGGCACGGTCGCGGCAGTTGTCGGCGACACGGACGAAGTCACCTTCGCGGATGCCGACCTCGCCAGCCGCGCCGTTAAGCACAACAGCGAAATCGCCGTGTCCGCCAACGACATCAGCGCAGGGTCGGACACAGCGTTGACGCGAACGGCGCCAAGAGGAGACCACCGCAGGAGATTGCGAGCCACCGCCGTGACGGACGCGACGGAGCCCGCGAATGGCCAATGGCAGCCGGCAGGAAGATTGATCACGAGGCTGGCCGAAGAACGACCTCTGTTGCGGCCAGTGGCTTGGCACGCCATAATGACAACCAGTGCCCGTCTCCTTGTACATTGGGGTACCATTCGTCTGCTCTCTGCCAGGGCTATCGAACACGCCATCAAGCGAGATCAGCATCAGACCGCCGTGGAGACCAGGCCACGGCGGTCTTGTCATTTACGGTTTCAGCAGACCGGCTCTTGCCAGCCTGCGCTGCATCGACTCGTCACGGGTGGGCTGTGAATCGACGGCCGCATCACCCCCCTTGGGTGCTTCAGCGGCGGCGGTCAGGGCCGCCGCAAATGTCGCCAGCGCCGCTGTCGAGGTGTACCGTTTGCCGCCGATGAGGACTGATTCGAGCCGGATTCCGCGGATACCAGTGCGGCACCAGCGCCATGTCGTTGATGGGGCCACGTGTCCTGGGAGGGAATGAGCCGCCTGCTCCAATGTCAGCAGTTGCTCTTTCTGGATGTTGATGGGCATCGAAGAAACTCCACGTAGGTTGAGAAACCAAATCACATGGAGACGATTAGAACCCAGCAGCGTAAGATGATTTCTTACGCAAAAAAGATTTTCTGAGCGGACTTAGTCTGGTCCGGGCGGGAAACATCGACGAACCGCCATCGTCGGTTGCGGCCCTGGCCTTCGTCCACCTTTATCTGGAGCTTAGACAATCGCTTGATGGACATATCCCACACTGCTTGGCGGTACGGGCCTTTTTTGTTGCTGGGATAGCCCGCGCTGAGGTCGGAGGCTAGGACGCCTTTGGCACCGGAGTCGTAGATCATCAAGAAGCAGTACCACTGTTTAGGGCTTCGTGCAAAGTCAACCCGCGCAGTAGAAAAGTCATTCGAGCCAGGACGCTTCAGGACTCGCCAAACCTTCTTAGCCGTCCTGTCGACATTGAGGCCCAAGTATCCAGGCCGAACGCTCTTCGTGTATCCGCGTTCGTGGAGCCATTCCTCAAGACTGGTCGTCGGCAGGATCACGAGCGAGTCCGCCGAGCTCCGGCTGGGCGCACGTGTGCCTGATCCAGGAAACTCCGCCAACGGTTGGTGCAGATCGGGATGCAGATCGAACTCGAAGGCACACAGCGTTTTTGGCGTCTGTGCGCCTTCGCATAAGCGAGACGATGTCTTGGATCTGGGCCGACGCGAACTACCCAGTCGGGATGCAGAGGGCTCTGCCGCTACGGTCTTTCCCTTCCGCTTGCCCGAAGGCCGCGTGGCGTTCTTCGGGCGTTCACAAACGCGGTCTTGGTTCTGTCGTTTCTTCTGACCTGCTTTGCGTTTGGGCATAGTGTTGCGCCAACTTCTCGCTCAACCGATCTTGGCGATGATCTTCCGGGCTTTTTCCAGATCCTGCTCGGCATAAATCTCCGCAACGTCCAGGCTCGCCTGTCCGAGGACAGTGCGGGCGGAATCGAGGTCCGACTCGCGTCGGATCGTCGTGCCCGAGTTGTGCCTTAGCTGGTGCGGATGCCAGCAGTGTTCGGCCCGCCATTCCGCGGCCAACTTTTTCAGTCGCTGCCGTTCCTCCTCGGTCACGTTCTTCGCGATCCGCAGGAGCTCCTTCGGCATACCGAAGACTCGCTGGCAGGCACGCTGAATGGCGTTCCGATAGGCGTCCCGGTTGTATCGTTCACCAGGGCCGCCCGTTCCCCGCGACCTTGGCTTGCAGACATCCCGAGGCGAGAACAGATACGCCTGGGGGTCCGCCTTGAGAAACGGGCGGATGACGGCTTGTGCTCGCGGGCCGACGAAGATCAATCGGCCCCGGCCATGATGCTCAGTTTTATGGGACGCCGGAACGTACTCCCAGACCTCGCCGTCCATGTTGAGGTCGCAGCCGCGCATGATCAGCACCTCGCCAGGCCGCGCGCCGGTCAGTAGTTGGACCTGGACCATCGCCCAGACCGGCGCCTTGACGTAGGGACGGACCGCCTCGACCCGTTCGATCGGGACCGACTTCACCGGCACGCTTTCCTTGGCTTCGCTCCTGCCAGCGCCGAGACCGCGGACGGCGACCAGCGCTGCGTGAATCTCAGGAGGCACTTTTTCGTTCTCGACCCCCCAACGGAACATCCTCCGGATTCGGTCCACGTTCTTGTTGATTGAGTCGCGGACGAACCCGCCGTCAATCATGGCTTGCCGGACTTGCTTCAGCTTGCTGGGCCCGAAGTCCCTGATTCGGCAGGTGCCAAATCTCGTGACGACGATACGGAGGGCAGCGCGGATACACCCCACCTCCGAGGTTGGTGATCCATTCTTTCGGTAATATTGCTCCGCGTGAACGATGTAAAGGAGCGCCAGTTCGTCGACGTTGAGGAAATACTTGTGGGCATCCCCATGCTGGAGGAGCCACTCACGCTTGAAGGCCTCGTACGCGGCGATCGACTCGCGGGAACCGTGTTTGCCCCAATAACGATTCTTGTGGTTGATTCTGGAAAACGCCTGGCCCGAGGCATGGCGCAAGTAAGATGGAGGAGATTTCCTCGGCATTGGCGGCCCCTTTCAGAAAAAGGGTGGTAGTGAAAGTGGTAGTTTACACCAGTTTCACGCCGCCAACTGGGCTTTGACGTGACGCACAACTCCTTGTTGTGCAAGGACTTACAAACAGTCGGGGTGAAAGGATTTGAACCTTCGACCTCTTGGTCCCGAAGCTGATTCTAAAACCCGCCAAAACACCCGTTTTCGTAGCGGTTTCGCCGTATTCTATAGCAGAATTAGCCCTCTCGCAAGTACTCGCACAGATACGCCATTTTCCCTGAAAAAACGCGGTATTCTGGCAACAGGCCAGCGCGCAAACCGGTATGTACCGTTTTGCGTTTTGAGTTCGTCCGCCGTCGCCGGCTGGTTGCGGTTCGCCCGGCAGACCCTCGATGCCGATCGTCGCCACGT
>Ga0351889_10192_pt1 | contig 20517 bp, 17 predicted proteins | sample TotcelFGM3001M14_FD_206767 | JGI IMG/M metagenome (GOLD analysis project Ga0351889, IMG submission 206767) | Enriched cells from coal bed in the Powder River Basin, Montana, United States - Total cells FGM rep3 HSBNCT.FGM.300.1.M14 ...
CAGCAACCGTGAACCGCGTGAGTGAGACAAGTAACGCGACTTTGGCGAAAGCTCCTACGGGGATCCAGGGGCTTGACGAAATCACCGACGGCGGGCTACCGCAAGGCCGTCCGACGCTGGTCTGTGGCAGCGCGGGTTCGGGCAAGACGCTGCTGGCGATGGAATTTCTGGTCCGCGGGGCGACCGAGTACAACGATCCCGGCGTGTTCATGAGTTTCGAGGAGACCGACCAGGAACTAACGCAGAATGTTCGGTCGCTGGGATTCGATCTGGATCGCCTGGTCGCCGACAAGAAGCTCCACCTCGATTTCGTGCGCGTCGAGCGGAGCGAGATCGAGGAGACCGGCGAATACGATCTGGAGGGCCTGTTTGTCCGCTTGGGTTACGCCATCGACGCGATCGGCGCAAAGCGCGTCGTCCTGGACACCATCGAATCCCTGTTTTCGGCGTTCAACGACGAGGCCGTTTTGCGGGCCGAACTGCGACGACTCTTCCGCTGGCTCAAGGACAAAGGGGTTACGGCGGTCATCACCGGCGAGCGCGGCAAGGATTCCGGCAGCCTCACGCGTCAGGGGATCGAAGAGTATGTCTCCGATTGTGTGATTGTGCTCGATCATCGGGTGCATGATCAAATCTCCACGCGGCGGCTTCGCGTGGTCAAGTACCGTGGCTCGACCCACGGCACCAACGAATATCCTTTCATCATCAACAAGCGGGGCTTCATCGTCCTTCCGGTCACGTCGCTACGGTTGAGGCACCAAGTATCACGCGAGCGGGTCTCGACCGGCGTCGAGCGATTGGACGCGATGCTGGGGGGACGCGGCGTCTATCGCGGCAGCACGATCCTGGTCACGGGCACGGCCGGCACCGGCAAAAGCAGCCTGTTGGCGCACTTTGTGGATGCGGCATGCCGCCGCGGGGAGAAGTGCCTGTACTTTGCCTTCGAGGAATCGCCCGACCAGATCGTGCGGAATATGGAATCCATCGGACTTTATCTCCAGCAGCACGTTCAAAGCGGCCTGCTTCGACTCGAGGCGGCGCGGCCGACGGTCCAGGGACTGGAGTTGCACTTGGCCACCGTCCATCAAGCCATCGACGACTTCCAGCCGCTCCACATTGTCCTCGACCCGGTGACCAATCTCGTACAGGCCGGCACCGAATCGGAAGCACGCTCCATGCTGCTGCGGTTGATCGACTATCTGAAGTCGCGCGGACTGACCACCTGGCTGACCACGCTGACCAGCGGCAGCCATATCTCCGACCAGACGGAGGTGGGCATTTCTTCGTTGATCGACACCTGGTTTCTGCTGCGCGACTTGGAATCCAACGGCGAGCGCAATCGGGGCCTGTACCTGATCAAGAGCCGCGGCATGGCGCACTCCAACCAGGTCCGCGAGTACCGGCTGACGAACGACGGCTTCGACCTTTTCGACGTGTACCTGGGGCCGGGGGGAACGTTAACTGGTTCGGCCCGTCTGGCCCAGGAGGCGAAGGAACGAGCGCAGGAGGTGCTCCGCGAGCAGGATTTCCATCGCCAGCAGATGCAGCGCGAAGCCGATCGCAAGGTGCTGGAGGCGCAAGTGGCCGCCCTGCAGGCCAAGCTGACGGTTGCCGAGCAGGAGATGAAAGCCGCCGTGGCCCAGGAACAGATCCGCCGCGCTCAGGTCGAGGCCAATGAAGTGACGATGGCCAAGAGCCGGCAAGCGGATGCAGCACACGGCGCCGTCGAATCGCCATAAGAACCGATCGCAAAGGAGAGCACCTGATGACCGAGCACGAACAGACCCCGCCTGCGAACTGCAAGTGGGACCTGCGGCTTTATGTGGCCGGACAGACGCCCAAGTCTGTCACCGCGTTTGCCAACTTGAAGAAACTGTGCGAGGAGCACTTACCCGGCCAATACCGGATCGAAGTCATCGACCTGATGGAGCACCCGCAACTGGCGGCCGGAGACCAAATCCTGGCCATCCCCACCCTGGTGCGGAAGCTGCCCGAGCCCATCAAGAAGATCATCGGAGACTTGTCCAATACCGAGCGGGTTCTCGTGGGGCTGGACGTGCGCGAAGCCTCCTCGGCCTCGGACCGGGTAGCTGCCTGGAATCCGGTCTGAAACATGTCGTAGAATTTGCGGCCTTGCAAACCACGCCAACAACAGAGGAGCCGACATGGGCACAGACGAAACGAAGTCCGCGGCCAATTCGGCGAACGACAATCAGCGGGATGTGGTCGCGGCGTTTGAGCAGGCGATGACGGACCCAGCGCAGGAAACCTACGTTTTGACCCTTTACGTGACGGGGATCAGGCCGCGTTCGCAGCGCGCCATCGACAACATTCAACGGCTGTGCGAGGAATACCTGCCCGGACGGTACGAATTGAAGATTGTCGACATCTACCAACAACCGGCCCTCGCTCAGGGGGCGCAGATCATTGCTGCTCCGACGCTCGTGAAAAGGCTGCCGGAGCCCTTGCGCCGGATCGTTGGCGACATGTCGGACGACGACCGCGTGCTGGTGGCGATGGGAATCAAAGTGCCCGAAGACCGGGACGGACCGGCGACTTCCGCTCCGAAACCAGCGTCATGAGAACGCTCTGTTGAAGGAATTCTGGTAGGAATCATGGAAAGTCCGGAAAAATCCCGCGAGGATCTGGAACGCGAAGTCACGCAATTGCGCGCGGAGCTTCTGGAAGCAAAGGAAACGATGCAGGCCATCTGCGAGGGTCAGGTGGACGCCTTGGTCATTTCCACGCCCGAGGGCCAGCGAGTCTTCACCTTGCAGGGTGCCGATCAAGCCTATCGCACCATCGTCGAGCAGATACAGGAAGGAGCGGTCACGCTGGTCGAGGACGGCCGTATCGGCTACAGCAACCACTGTTTTGCCCGGATGGTCAAGCGGCCGCTGGAGGAGATGATCGGCTCGCACGTCCGGCAGTATGTGATCGAGCCTGACCACGATCGGCTGAATCAACTGATTCGCCAGGCGCTCGGCGGCAGTGCTCACGGCGAGTTGACGCTCCAAGCACGTGACGGAAGCCTTGTCTCGGTTCGAGTCGGCTTGAATCTGATGGTCCTTGATGGGCTGCCGTCGATTTGCCTGTTGGTAACGGACCTGACAGAACAGAAGCGGGCTGAGCACGTGCTGGCCAGGGAGCAATTCGTCCGCGCGATCTTGAACCAGGCGGCGGATGGCATCGTCGTTTGCGACGCGAACGATCGGCTCCTGTTCGCCAACCCGGCGGCGCAGAGGATCGTGCAATTTGACGCCGAGCCCCTCGTCACGATAATCTCGCAAATCTGGCCTAACGTTCTCGATACGGAGGGGCGGCTTGTTCCGCTCGAAGAACAATCGTTGGCGAGCGCTCTGAAGGGCCGCGTGGTCGTGGCCCGCGAGAGGCGGCTGGTTCACTCTGACGGAAGCCATTACGATGTTCTCGTGAGTGCCAGTCCGCTGCGCGATACGGATGGCCTGATTATCGGCGCCGTCGCCACCCTTACGGACATCAGCCAGCGGAAGCGCGCGGAGGAGGCCGAGCGCCAACAGCGAGAGTGGCTCCACGTCACGCTGGCCAGCATCGGAGATGCCGTGATCGCTACCGATACGGCCTCCCGCGTCACGTTCCTGAATCCTGTCGCCGCCTCCCTCACCGGTTGGAGCCAGGAGCAGGCCATTGGCCAACCGCTTGGGGTCGTCTTCGCCGTCGTCCATGAACAGACCCGCCAAAGGGCCGACGACGTCGTGTCGCAAGTGCTGCGCGACAAACGGGCGATCGCCCTGTCCAACGACAGGGCGCTCGTGACGAAGGACGGCCGGGAAATCCCCCTGGAGGCCAGCGCCGCGCCCATCCTCGACACGGCCGGCAATGTCCTGGGCGCGGTCCTGGTGTTCCATGACGTCACCGCGAAACGGCGCGCGCAGGAGGAGTTGAAAACGGCGAAGGACGCTGCGGAGCGAGCCAGCCGGGCGAAGGACCAATTCCTGGCCGTCCTCAGCCACGAACTGCGCACGCCCTTGACGCCGGTGGTCATGGGCGTGTCGATACTCCAGGCTCGAGCGGACTTGGATCCGGCCGTCCGCGATATGCTGGAAATGATTCACCGCAATATTGCGATGGAGGTCGGATTGATCGACGACCTCCTGGATGTGACGCGGATTGCCAACGGGAAGATCGAACTCCAGCGCAGTCCCGTTGATTTAAGTGCGGCCATCTCGAGAGCGGTCGAGATCTGCAAACCGGAAATCGAGGCACGCGGGATCCACTTTGGCGTCGACATGGGCTCGGCCGCGCCCTACTGGGTCGAGGTCGATGTGCCTCGGCTTCAGCAGGTCTTCTGGAACTTGTTGAAGAACGCGGTCAAGTTCACGCCACACGGCGGACGCATCGAGATCCGTTGCCGGTTCGATGAGGGATATGTGGTCGTTGAGGTACACGATACCGGGGTCGGGATCGAACCGGAGGCGCTGCTGCGCATTTTCAATGCCTTCGAGCAGACCGACCTTTCGGGCCCCCGGCACTTCGGCGGTTTAGGCCTGGGATTGGCGATCTGCAAGGCCCTGGTGGAGCTGCACGACGGCACGATCTCCGCTCACAGCGAAGGTCGCGGCAAAGGAGCGACGTTTCGTGTCCGCTTGCCGCTCTGCGCGCCGGTCGGGCAAGCCGAAGCGCCCCCCTCCGCCGCGACCCAGAAGTGCGCCATCCGCCCCTTGCGCATCCTGCTGGTGGAAGACCACGTCGTCACGGCGAAAATGACGCGCATGGTGCTCACCGCGGACGGCCATACGGTCGAAACGGCCGGCGACCTGGCAACGGCCCTGGAACTGGCCCGTCAGCGCGATTTTGACCTGCTGCTCAGCGACCTGGGGCTGCCGGACGGCAGCGGGCACGACTTGATAAGAGAACTCCGCGCCCGCGGGCACAAGTTTCCCGCCATCGCGCTCAGCGGCTATGGGCAGGAGGACGACGTCGAGCGGAGCCAGCAAGCGGGCTTCGCCGTCCATTTGACGAAACCCGCCTCGTGCGAGGCCGTCGTCCAGGCGGTCGCGTCGGCCACGGCCGAACAATAGCCCACACCAGGTTTGCCGCAGAAGCTTGACAACGCCCTCCCGGCGAGACCACAATCAAGGCCGTCTGGGAAACCAAGTCCCCGTCCGTATCACTTATATGAGAGTCAACCATGAGAACGTTCTTTGCAGCGGTTATAGCATTTGGGCTATTGGGTTCGTTCGGTCTGAGCACTTCGGCGGCGGACCTCGAGGAAGGATTCATCTCCCTGTTCAACGGCCAGGATCTCGCCGGCTGGATCAAGCGCGGCGGGTCGGCGGAGTACGACGTCGCGGACGGCTGCATCGTCGGGAAATGCGTTCCGGATACGCCGGGCAACACGTTCCTGTGTAGCGAAAGGGAATTCGGCAACTTCATTCTCAGGCTGCAATACAAATTCCTTGAACCCGGCAACTCGGGCGTCCAATTCCGCTCCGCCGCCCGTCCGGAAGGCGATCACCAGCGCGTCTACGGGTACCAGTACGAAATGACTCCCGACGGCGGTTCGACCGGCCGGATCTACGACGAAGGCCGGCGCGGCCACAAGTTTGGCGTCATCTGGCTCGACGCCTACACCCCGCAGGATCGCCTGGACGCCGCCCAGGCAAGCTGCAAGCAGGGCGAGTGGAACGACGTGGAAATCCAGTGCGTCGGACCGTCGATCAAGACCTGGCTCAACGGCAAGCTGGTCGTCGATATGTTCGATAGCTTTTCGATGAAGGGCTTTTTCGGCCTGCAGATTCACGCCGGCAAATCCGGATCCGTGGCCTGGAGGAATATCCGCGTCAAGGATCTGGGCGTGAGCCAATGGGAACCGTTCTTCGTCAAAGGCGACGACGGCAAGTTCCAACTCGTCGACGGCAAATTTGTTCTCCCGGAAGAGTGGTCCTTCACGGAAGACGGCGTTTTGCACGGCGTTCACTCCAAGAGCCAGACGAAGGACGGACTGGTCATTTCCATCAAGGATTACGACAACTTCATCGCCCGCGTCACGTACCGCATGCACGGCGGCAACAGCGCGCTGTATTTCCGCGCCGAGGAAACGGCCGCCCCGTGGGTCCTGCGCGGATTCCAGAACGAAATCGCCAACAACGCCAAGGACTCCGCTCTCTGGCATACCGCCGGCATTATCGACGGCAAGATGGTTCCCGGTCGCGGCTGGGTCGTCACAAACGACGAGTTCGTCGAAAAGGTCCGCAATCAAGACGACCAGTGGAACACGACCTGTACCGCCGCGTACGGCGACCGCCTGGTCCAGACGCTGAACGGATTCTGCACGTCGGATATCGTCGACGAAGCTTGCGAGAAAACGGGCAAGCTCGGACTGCAAATGCACGGCGGGGCCGACTGCGAAATGTTCTTCAAGGACTTTGAAGTCATGCCCATTACGGAAGACATGATGAAGCTCATCGAACGGAAGTGAGCGAGAGAGAGAGAGACAATGGGCAAAACAAAGAGGCGCGTCCGCTTCGTTTGTTTCCTTCATAATTCATCACTGTGTCGAAGTGGTTGGACTTCGGCATCCGGCAGGCAGGCAGAACGCGCTCGTCAACGTCCCGTCGTGAATGGCCTGCGCCCTCGGACAGCTTTGCCACTTATCGGGTGAAGACTTTATCGGCGACAGTCCGGCGAGCGCCCTCCAGGTCGTCCACAACCAACACGTAGCTGCCGAAATATTTGCGAAGGGTACAGCAACCACCCCTGTAAAGGTGTAACCTCGTTGGAGTTCACGCTTTAGCGTGTCCCTTGCGGCGGGCACGGCCCGCCGCGCACGCTAAAGCGTGAACTTCAACAAAACCCGACCTCGCGGATTTCCCAGAAAACCGCGCCTTCAAAGTGGTGTACACCAACACAGGAAGGCCCGACTTGCTCGGCCATGTTGCGACTCCAGTGTTCTACGGACCGGGCGTCTATTTCACGACCAAGATCGGGCACGGGGCGCGATCCAGGATTTGTTGCCGCTGGCGGGCCATGAGGTCGAACTTGACCCGGCTGGACTCGAACGCGCCCATGACCAACAAGTCGACTTTGTGCTGCGCCAATTCAATCGGCACGATGACTTCGCTGTTGCCGGACCGCAGCACGTCCTCGAACTTGACGCGCTTGGTCATCGCCCGCTGCCGGACCTCGTCCAGCTGGTGCCGGCCGCTCTCGGCCAACTCGCGCTCGAATTCGGCCATTTCGGAATCGACCAGAATCCGCACGCTCAGCAGCTGCCGCAGGGTGTCGGTGTCGACGACGGCCAGGGCCGTGACCCGCGCTCCCAGCGTGCGGGCGAGTTCGATCCCATAATCGGCCGCATGAAAGGAGGATTCCGTGCCGTCGACGAGGACAAGGAGGTGATTGATCGCTGACCTCATGATTCACCGCTCCCTTCGGCTTGCAGAGTTAGACGGTCCTTGATCATCTTCTGGATGACAAAAGCTTCGCGTTCTCGTTCTTCCAGACTCGACAGAATATATTCAATGGTCTCCGAATAGTCCGGGATGAATACTTTGGACAGCGCATTGCAGCGCCGCTGAGTCTTTCGCAGTTCGCGAGCCAGACGGATGACGGAATTCTCCAGTTCGGCCGTCTCGGCCAGCAGCGGCAGGACTTCGATGAACCGCTGCATGGCCGTGTCGGTTTGCGCGGACGTGCCCCCGAACCCGAACTGGACGCTCAACGGGTCCGGCTGCGCGGTCACCGTCGGCAGACGAAGTCCCATCAGGTTCTGCTGAGCCAACTCGACCTGATGATTGAACTCGACGCCCAGCGCCGCCCGGTCGACGGCGGCGGATCCGCCGTCCAGTTCGGCCTCGCGGAGCGCCTCGTAGGCCGGAGCCAGAGCGGCGGCCAAGCGCCGCTCGGCGTCGCGGGCCCGGCCCAGCCGGCTCATCAGTTCGTACACCAGAATCTGCCGCTTCTGGTCCAGCAGGTCGTAGCCTTCCTTGGCCGAGTCGAGTTGCCGGCTGAGCGTGAGATAACTGGATTTCGTCGGAGCGACATTCAGCTTAGCCATCGGTGCCCTGCTCCGTTCGATAGTGTTCGTCCAGCAACGCGTCGCTGACCCGGTGCAATTCGTCGCGGGGAAGCATGGACAGCACTTCCCAGCCGAGGTCCAGCGTGGTCTGGATGGAGCGGTCCTCGTTCTCGCCTTGGCACAGGAACTTGCGCTCGAACGCGTCGCCGAAACGCAGATACTCTTTGTCGAGCAGCCCCAGTTCTTCTTCGCCCACGACGTCCGCCAAGGCCCGCACGCGTTTGACGTAGGCATAACAGGCGAACAACTGGCTGGCCAAGGCGGGATGATCGTCCCGCGTGTACCCTTTGCCCACGCCGTCCTTCATCAATCGAGACAGGCTCGGCAGTCCGGCGATCGGCGGATAAATGCCCCGCTGTTGCAGGGTGCGGTCCAGCACGATCTGGCCTTCGGTGATATAGCCGGTCAAGTCCGGCACGGGATGGCTGATATCGTCGGCGGGCATGGTCAAAATGGCCATCTGCGTCACCGAACCCGCCGACGACACGATCCGCCCGGCCCGTTCGTACAGACCGGCCAAGTCGGAGTAGAGGTAGCCGGGATAGCCCTTTCTGCCCGGGATCTCGCCCCGCGCGGTGCCGACCTCGCGGAGACTCTCGCAGTAGTTGGTCATGTCGGTCAGGAGCACCAGCACATGCCGGCCGCAATCGAAAGCCAGATGCTCGGCCATCGTCAGAGCGACGCGCGGCGTGAGCAACCGTTCCACGCTGGGCGCGTCGGCCAGAGACAGGAACACGGCGGCCCGTCCCAACGCCCCGGATTGTTCAAAGTTGCGGATGAAGTACTCGGCCACGTCGTGCTTGATGCCCATGGCGCCGAACACGATCGAAAACTCGACGTCTTCGTCCAACAGTTTCGCTTGGCGAACGATCTGGGCGGCCACGCGGTCGTGCGGCAGCCCGTTGCCGGAAAAGATCGGCAGCTTCTGGCCGCGGACCAGGGCATTCATGCCGTCGATGGCGGACAGGCCGGTCTGGATGAATTCGCGGGGATACTGCCGGGCGTGCGGGTTGATGGGCAAGCCGTTGATATCGCGGCGGTCGGCCGACAGCGGCGGCGGCCCGCCGTCCAGGGGCCGGCCCAAGCCGTCGAAGACGCGTCCGAGCATCTGGCGCGATACGGGCAGGCAGAAGCTCTCCCCCAGAAAGCGGACCCGTGTCGTCTGGTTGGACAAGCCCGTGGTTCCCTCCAGGACTTGGACCACGGCCTGCTGATCCGAGACGTCCAGCACGCGGCCCAGCCGAGCTTTGCCCTCGGCGTCCAGGATTTCAACGATTTCGTCGAAACCGACATCCCGAACACGTTCGACAATGACCAACGGACCGTCGATCTTGGCCGTACCGACGTACTGCAGCCCGTGGTCTTGGATGTCAAATTGCAGATCCGACACGTGATATTCTTTCCGGCGAAGGGGTTGAGGCGTTCGGTTCGGGATCCGGCACGGCTACGGTTTGACGAACTCCTTTTCCAGTTCTGCCAATTCCTGATCCAGTTGGTGTTCGAGCTTCAGCAGACCCTCCAGTTCGTCGTTGCCATAGGCCCCCTTGGCGCGGATGATCTGGGGCACGCACGGCAGTTCCCGCACCCGCACCAAAGGCGCGCCGGCATGGATCACCGCACTGGCGCGGCGGTGCAGCGTCAGGATCAGCCGCAACAGCGCCAGCTGCCGGTCGGGATGACAGTACATGTCCTTTTCGTCGAAAGCGCTCTGCGTCAGAAAGCCGTCTTTGAGGATCTCGGCGGTGAACAGCATCATGCGTTGGGTATCCGGCAGGACGTCGGGCCCGACCAGTTTGACGATCTGTTGCAGGCGGTCTTCGCGCTGCAGGACTTCGATTGCCTCCTGGCGGAGCTGGCTCCATTCGGGCGATCGCCGCTCCCACCACGGGCGAACGTCCTCGACGTATTCCGAGTACGAGCGGAGCCAGTGGATGGACGGATAATGGCGGGCGTTGGCCAATTCGGTGTCCAGGGCCCAGAAGCAGCGGATAAAACGGCGAGTGTGCTGGGTGACCGGTTCTGAGAAATCTCCGCCGGGCGGGCTGACGGCCCCGACGATCGTGATCGAGCCCTGTTGGCCGCCCAGGGTGGTGACGGCGCCGCCGCGTTCGTAGAACTGGGCCAGGCGCGTGGCCAGGCTGGCCGGGAAGCCCTCTTCGGCCGGCATCTCTTCCAGGCGGGCGGCCAGTTCGCGCAGGGCTTCGGCCCAGCGGCTGGTGGAATCCGCAAACACGGCCACGTTCCGTCCCTGGTCGCGATAGTACTCGGCGAGCGTGATGCCGGTATAGATCGAGACCTCGCGGGCCGCGACAGGCATGTTCGACGTGTTGGCGATCAGGATCGTGCGTTCGATCAGCGGCCGCCCCGAGACGGGATCCTCGATCTTGGGGAACTCCTGCAGCACGTCGGTCATCTCGTTGCCCCGCTCGCCGCAGCCGACGTACACGATCAGGTCGGCATTGGACCACTTGGCCAGCTGATGCTGGGTGATCGTCTTGCCGGTGCCGAAGCCGCCGGGGATGGCGGCCGCACCGCCTTTGCCGATCGGGAACAAGGCGTCGATGATCCGCTGGCCGGTGACCAGCGGCTCGGAGATCCGCAGCCGTTGCCGGATCGGCCGCGGGCTGCGGACGGGCCAGCGGTGGGCCATTGTCAGCTCGCGAGGTCCCGCGGGCGTGTCGACCACGGCGATGGTGTCGCGGATGGTATATTCGCCGGCGGGGGCCAAGGACCGCAGCGTGCCCGAGACGTCCGGCGGAATCAGGACGCGATGCTTGATCAGCGCCGTCTCCGGCACTTCGCCCAGCAGTTGGCCGCCCGTGATCGCCTGGCCGACCTGAGCCATCGGCTCGAAGGACCAACGTTTTTCCGTGTCCAGCGGCGGAACCTTTTCGCCCCGCGCGATCCAGGCACCGCTCAGCGCTTGCATTCCCGGCAGTGAACGCTGGATGCCGTCGTAGATGTTCCCGACCAATCCCGGTCCTAATTGGACGGACAGCGGGGCCCCGGTTCGCTTGACGGGCGCGCCCGGCTTGAGCATGCTCGTGTTTTCATAGACTTGGATCGTCGCCCTGTCACCCGCCAAGCGGACGATTTCGCCCACCAGCGCCTCGTCTCCGACTTCGACGACTTCGTACATCTGGGCGCCGTACATGCCCGTGGCGGTCACGATCGGACCGCTGACCCGGGAAACGGCGGCGTTGCCTTGATTTGCCGACAAGATCACGATTGCCCTCCGGATGGTTCCGCGCGGGTGTCAAGTCCCAGATGTTCCGCGATCTTGTTGCGGAGCAACGGCCACAGGCGGTCCAGGCGAGCCGCGAGGCTGTTGTCCCAAACCTGCCGTCCCTGGGGGTCGCGCACAATCACGCCCCCCTCGATCTTGGCAGGCACGTCGCTGACGGTCAAGGTGACCTGCGGGCGTTCGGCGCGCGCCAAGACGGCGCCGGCCAACGCGGTGCCAAATTCCTGCAGGTCGTCCGGCGATAATTCCAGCACAAAGGCGTCGCCCTCCATCCGCGTCAACGCTTCTGCAGCCAGCCGCACCAGCGCTTCGCCGTACTCGAAGCCCTGCCGGGCCAGGAGCCGAGCGCGGACTTGATCGCGCATCGCCACCAGCTCCCGCTCGACGCGCGTGGCGCGCGAGCGGCCGATCTCGATAGGGACGGTGGCCAGCGTCAAGGTGCGTTGGCGCTGGGCGGTCGCTTCGGCGGCCGCAAGCTTGCTGCGGCGCTCCTGCGCGCTGTCGTCCGTGGCTTTGGCGACCAACGCCTTGGCTTCGCGCTCAGCCTTACGGACCGTCCGCTCGGCTTGGCGCATCGCGTCCGCCAGGATTTCTTCCCGCAGGACGTCGTGCGAACTGGAATCAGACCGGTTCACCTAGGTGCTCTCCTCTTCCTGACTGATGCGGATTCCCACCGCTTCCTGGACCAGTTGGCGAAGCGTCTTGCGGCCGGCGATGGGTCCCAGGGGGCCTGGGACTTCGACCAGCAGCGGTCGCTCGCATTCCAGCCGGATCGCGTCGACCTGGGAACGGATGTCCGCGGCGACGGCGTCGGTGATAATCACCACGCCCACGCCGCTTCGCCGGACGGCCGCTTGCAGGGCGGCGGCGGCTTCTGCGGCGCCGGACACAACCTGGCCCTCGATCCCGGCCAGCCGGAATCCGCGAACCGTGTCCTCGTCACCGATACAATAAAACTTCACCGCTTCGCCCCCTGCAACAGGCACGCTTCTCAGGACCCTGGAATCCTCATCACGATCAACATGGCCACGGCAAAGCCCAGGACGGCCAGCCCTTCGGCCAAGGCGACGAACAGCAGGCTGCGGGTCAGCAACTCGGGATGCTCCGCCGCCGCGCCCAGCGCCGCCGAACCGATCTTGCCCACGGCGTACGCGGCGGCCATGATGCTGAACGAAGCCGTCACGGCCGCGGCGGCGGACAAGCCGACAGCGACGTAGACTTCCGTCATGGAGAAAGTCCCCTGCCGCACGAGCGGATCCGGCACGGCGGCGATCTCCGCCGAGGCCATTACCGCCGTGCCGAACATCATTACGCCGGCCAGCGCGGCCCCGACGAGATGACAACGTAAATGCATCACGATACCTCCTTTTCCTTGCCGAGAAACGAGAAGGGCCTGAACGGCAGGCCGCTTCCCGAAAAGAACTTGCCAAAAAATTCATAGTACTCCAAACGCAGCACCTGGACGGCGACCACCACACCTTCCAGGATCAGTGCGACGAGGTTGCCGAAAATGGCAACCAACACATACAGCACGTCGCCGACGCCGGGGGTTGCCGCGAGCGCTTCGGCCACGGCAAACGTCGCCATCAGGATCGCCGCGTGACTCATGGCATAGGCCGCCAGCCGCACGAAGCTGATCGTGTTGGCCAGGTAACACAGCGTCGCTTCAAACGCTTCGATCGCCGACTCGATGAACGCCATCCCGAGATTGCCGGAATGAGGCTGGTGCCCGGCGCGTTTGCTCAGCACATACTGCAGCGGTTCTTTCAGGGTCATCGCCAGCAACGGCAAGACGACCGCCATGACCAGGACGATCCCCGCCAACCCCAGTTCGTTGAGCGTCGTATACTTGACGATGAAGACCAGACTGCCCCAGTAAAACGCGATCCCCACGAGTCCGAACTTGTCCAGCACGCCGTGCAGGAATTCCCCGCGGCGGAAGGAATTGATGACGTTCAGGACCACGCCCAGGCTGATCATCAACACGCCCACGGCCATGGCCGCAACCATCAGCCGCACCGGCTCGTGCAGCGGATCGTGCCACAAGCCGTAATAATGCAGGGACGGAATCCCAAAATAGCTGCCATAGACCGCGCCGAACAGGGCGCTGGAAATCCCGGCCATCAGCACCAACAGGCCGCCATCGCGTTTTTTCTGGTCGCGGGAGACCAGCATCGCCGTGAATCCGCCGACGGCCAGCACCGCGCCGTGCCCGACGTCGCCGAACATGATTCCGAACATCAACATATAACTGACGGCCACCAGCAGGGTCGGCTCCAAGTCGCGATAGCCGGGCAGGCCGTAGCCGGTGACCAGCGCCCCAAACGGCCGCAGCCACCGGGGCTGGCGCAGCAGCACCGGGATCTGATCGACCGGGATGCGATCGGGACTTTCCAAGTGGATGACGCAACGATCGGCGGTCACGCGTTTCAATTGCTGTACCAGGACCTCGGCCTGTTCGGCGGGCACCCAGCCCGTGACCAGAACCGCCGTCTCGGTGTGCGGGAAATGCTGTTCGGCTTGCAGGATCGCTTGTTCCTGACGCACCGCGTATTCCAGCAGTCCCAATTCGGGAGCGATCTCGGCGGCCGAGCGTTGCTGCTGGTCACGCACGCGCTCGAGTTCCGCGGCCAGCCGGCCTCGTTCCACACGGCTTTCTTCGATCAGGGTCTTGACGTCACCGCCCGCTCCGACGGCAGGTGTCTCGTGACGAAACCCGGCCTGCTGCAGCGTGGTCTCCATCGCAAAGCGCCCTTTGCGACTGGTCACCGCCACGATCGGCTGCCGCTCGCCCTGCGGTTTCAGCGGCAGGAGCACGACGTTCTCTTCGCTGGTCGTCCGCAGTTTCTCCAGATTCTTGCCGGGCAAGCTGCCGACTGCAAAGTGCAGAAATGCGAAGTTGCCGAGTTGCTCCAGGGGCAGATCCACGTCCTGATAGCCTGTGATCTGGTCCAACAGCACGGCCACTTGCCCCCACTGCTGCTCCAGTTGCGTGCGTCGCCGCAGAAGCTCGTCTCCCGCCTGTTCGAGACTCTGTAATCGCTCGTCCACGTGGTCCAAGTTCAGGGCGGCGGCGTCTTCGCGCGGCGGCACGTCCGCCGCGCCGCGAGCACGGCGGACGGCGTCGATCCGCCGCAGCAATTCGTCGCAACGGGCCAGGTCGAGACTGCGGTCCGGCGGCTCAAGCGGCGCCGTTTGCGGGCCCGCCGCCGTGCGCGACAGGTGGACGACTCCCGCCCTGCCCAGCCCGTACAGCAGCGCGCGTTCGTCCCGTTGCAGCACGAGCGCATTGACCTGAATCATGGCTGCAGGTTTAAACACGGCAGGCCTCCTCGTCACGGGGGACCAGGCGCCGGCGAATGGCGTCTGGCTCCATGTCCGTCCGGATTCCCTCGGACAGCGTGATCAGGTTTGCCACCTCGATCCGCCGAATCGCAGCAAAGGCCACGACGGCCCCCAGGCCCATGTGATTGTTCCGAAACGCGCGGCGAGCCAGCCGCAGATAGCGGTTCCAGGCCAACGTTTCCAACGCCGCAGCATCCGGCCCGGCGCGGCCAGCTCCCCAGCTGTCCTCCTCCGGCAAGCGACTCAGGACCGGCCCGACCGCCAGCTGTGCGGCTTCCCGCAAGCTGCCGGCGTCCAGCATCCGGCGGAATCGGTCCCGCGAGATGCCGGCTCCGGCGACGTGCAGGCCGGCCAGCCGTTCCGCCGGCAAACCGTAGGTGAAACGTCCGCGGGCCACCAGCATCAGATGAAACGTGTCCACCTCCTGCTTGGCGATGGTCAGCGAATCGCCGCGGGCGTCGCGAGGCAGCGCTTTGGTCCGCTTCAACAGCTCGCCATAGTACGCGCGGTCCAGGGCGGCTTCCAGCACGACGGGCCGTGGCGTCTCCTGATAGGCCGCCGCCGCCTCGGCAAGTCCCGCGCGCAGGATCCCCTCGGGCGCCGCCGCCAGAAACGATTCGAACGATTCGGCGGCGGCCAGCGCCTCGATCTCCAGGCCCAGATCGGCGGGCAGGGCCACCAGGTACTGGCGCGCCAAGTCGCTCGACTTGCCCGTGGCGAAGGCCCTGGCCAACACCTTGAGATTTTCGACCTGGACGCGGACGCGCAGCCAAGCCATCAGGGCCGCTCCGGATCCGGCCAGCTGGGATGCGAAATCCGCCAACTCCTGGACCATCTCCAGAATCAGCCCCTGCTGGAACTCGGCGACGGTCGTAAAGCGAGCCCCGGGAGACAGCGCGCGCACCAGATCGGGCATCGAGCGCAGCCGGCACAGGGCGTTCAGCCGGTCGGCCTCGGCCAACTGTCCGCGCCGCCCGTGAAGCCGGGCTGCGAGGTAGTCGAGATCTACGGGGAGTGCGGATGCCATCAGGATCCTCGTTGCAGGGGGGGCTGCGACGTTCCGTTTATGCAGCGTATCACGCCGTCGACTACGGCCTGCGCCGACGGCCGGTCCAGCTGGACCGCGGTCTCGATTTCGACCGCCGCTTGAGCCAAACGCTGGCGCCGTTCGCGCAGGGCTTCCTGCTCGGCGGTGGTGACGATCGCGTCGGCTTGTTCGGCCGTCTCGCGGCGCATGGTCTGGACGATCTCCTGAGCCCGGCTGCGGGCGTCCGCCCCCAGACGTTCGGCCTCGGCTTCGGCATCCTCCAAAATGCGTCGGGCTTGCGCTTCCGCCTGAAGCACCAGCTTGACCACATCATGCATCGGCAGTCCGTCAGGCAAGATCATTCCTCCGAGTCAATGAGATCGAGCAGCTCGGCAGACGTGCGGGCTTCCACCGCCTTTCGATAGAACCCAGGAACTTGCACCAAGCGAGCGATCTCGACCATGGCGCGCAAATGGGGGCCGGTTTGGTCACTGCTGGCCAACAAGAGCACGACCATGTGGACCGGTTCGCCGTCGATGGCGTCGAATTCAATTCCCTCGCGCGATGTGCCGAAAACGGCAACCAGCTTCGGAATGGAATCGTGCTTGCCGTGCGGCACGGCAACGCCTTTGCCAATTCCCGTCGTGGCCATCGTCTCGCGTGTGCGAAGCGCCTTGAGCGCTCCCGCGCGGTCGGCGATCCGGCCGCCCCGTACCAATACATCGACCAACTCCTCAATGCACTCTTCTTTGTCCACGGATTCCAAGCCGACCTTCACAGAGGCTTCATCGAGCAGATCGCGCAGTCGCATGCCAGGGCCCTCGATTCCTTCATTCATGTCTAAGAACCGTATGGTACGGTCCCGCCCCAGCGTTTTCAACCGTATTGCCAAGTATTGCCAAGAAAGGCGCGCACAAGCCCGTGCGAGACGTGCTTGGTTCCGGTCGCTGCGGCTGCCTCGGGAGGGCGCACATGGCCCCAGCTCACGGCTTGCTTTGTTCGACAAACCGCCCCCGATACTTCGCATGGCCGGCACACTGCTCAAAGACGAATTGGCAAATCCGAGTTTCCGGATACAGGGCCAGCGGTGCGTTTCCGAGGTTTACGATCTCCAGGACCTGATGGTTCGAGATGCCGGGGTGCATGAAGCCCGCGGTGACATGAACAGCAAGGCCGAATCGCGCGAAACGGCTTCTTCCTTCGAGGCGGCCGGAGATGTCGTCAGCCAGGGTGATCCTTTCTCGCGTAATCCCCAGGACCATCTCACCCGGCTGGATCACCAAGTAACTTCCGTCCTCCACATGAACGCTCCTGGTAATGTCCTCGAACGAGGAATCGTTCTTGACATGATAGACCTCGGACCGCTTTTCAAATATCCTGAAGTCATTCCCGAGCGTAAGATCGATCGATCCGGGCCCGATCTGCGACTTGTCGAGCGGTTCGATTTTGATCGATCCGTTGGCCAGCGCTTTTTCGATCTCTACTCCTATCAAGATGCTCATCTCGGCGGACCCTTTCCAGTAGTCGTGAAGCAATGGGGATTATAGCGGGCGAACCGCTCACCAGCGACCTTGTCGGCGGCGTCCGAGCGACTGACAGCTGCCACCAGCATCTTGTTTAGAATGAATCCGTGGGCTCGCCTCGTCATCCGTGGGTCCGCTTTGCCATCCGTGGGCCCGCCTCGCCATCCGGGTCCGCCGTTCAATCAACCGTGGTCTGCTCGGCGTCCCAGGGCCGGGCGTAAGTCGGTTGCCGGGCGTAGCGGACCATGCCGATCTCCAGCCGGCCTCGCGCCCCGGGGCGCAGGCGGACTTGGAATCGCCGGCTGTCCATGTCCGTCGTTCCATGCTGCTGCCGAATCGACGTAAAACGGTGCTCGGCGAACGCACCGGCCTGCACGATCACTTCGCGGGTCTCTGTCGGGTGCAGATTCACCAGCTGGACCGAAACGCCGTCCGCCGTCACGCGATCCACCAGCGCCGCGACGTCCGGCGGCACGCCGGGCCGCTGCCGTTGCGGATCGAAATAGAACAGCCGGCAGTGCAGCAACCCGCCATGGTAGACGTGGTTGGGAGCACCCAGCATCAGTTGAACCAGGCCCTCGAGCACGACCGGATTGCGCTCTTGCCAGTGATGCACGTCTTGCTCGTCCGGATGCGAGCTGTCGCGGCGAATCACCTCCAGCCGTTCCAGGCTGGCCGCATACGTGGCCCGCAGGATCTGCAACGGATAATCCGAATTGCGTCCGGCGACGAAGGCCAGCCACGCGGCCGCGTGCTCCCAATCGCCTTTGGACTTTTCGTAAGCGAGCGTGGCCAAAGGCATCCCGGCCGTCAACGTGCGCAGCAATCGCTCGTCGCGAGGATCCTGCGAGACGTACCATAGGTATGCCAAGTGCGCGGGTTTGATCGGCCGATAGTCGTACCAGCCATCGTCTCCATGCCGGTGCGGTACGACCACGCGACCGCGGGCGATGCGCTTCTGCCGCTCGACCAATTCCAAGACCGAGCGCGGCAATTCCAGATACTTTGGATCCCCGCTGACCAAATACGCGTTCGCGCCGCCGATCAGCGTGGATTCGACCTGATTGAACAAGCCGTGCGGCCAGCGCCAGCCGTAGTAGCCGCCCCACCACTTGCCGTCCATGTTCTCGCCGATCTTGCCCTCCAGGCCCACGTTGTCGGGCAAGATGCCGCCGTTGGCTCGCATCCGCTCGGTCCACGCCGTGACGTAATCTTCGATCCACTGCCGGTACTTCGGGTCGCCCGAATACATATAGGCGTTCAGCACCAGGCTGGTGGCGGTCAGATTCAGCGGCACGTCGCCCCGCATCATGCGGCGGTTCATGGCTTCCAGGATGAACGGAAAACGAGCGTCGTCGATCCAAGCGTCGCTGGAGCTGACGTTCGGGATATCGTCGTACGGCAGCGGATAATCCGCCAGCACTTCGCGGTGGGTGACCCAATCTTCGGCCGTGTTGACGAATCGCGGTCCGCGACTGCCATTGATCGGCGAACGAATCAATTTTCGCTGTGCATCCCAGTTCGGTGCCGCCGAGTCTTCGCCCAGGTACAAACCTGCGAACCGCAAGGACCGGTCGCGGAATCTCGCGTCGTGCGGATCGGCCAAGCCGAAGAAGTACAAATTCGTGTACGCCTCGCCGTGGTGCATCCAATCGTAATAGGCGTCGAATTCATTGTAGACTTGGCCGTACCGCGTGAACTGGCGTGTCACCGCGTCCCACAGCCGGCGCGACAACGAGTTCAGCTCCTCGGGGCCGCCCAAGGCATAGTACAACGGAAAGTTGTAGAAGCTCTCGTAGCCGTCGTCCGAGCCGTCCATGCCAGGCCACCGCTCGCGCCAGATCAGCGTCCCGTCGTCCCGCGTGTACTTGCGGACGAACTCGAGAGCCGCGGGATACAGCCGATCCAGCAGCTGACGTTCCCACAAGGCCCACTCGGGTGGCGGACCCGCCTCGGCGATTTCGATCGTCGGCAAGGCCTCCGTCGCGGACCGAACCTCGGCGGCCCGGCTCGGCACAACGAACCACACCAGCGCGGCCGTCCAAGACAGAACATGCAGGGTCCCCCTACGGCGCGGACGATCGGAAGCGTGGAGCATGGATTCGCCTTTCTTCGTGAGCGTTGTACAAACGGCAACGACCGAGCCTTTCATTTTTCCACCCCCATTTCTCCGCCCGTCTCTTCGCATGGATTTCGACCGCCCGCGAGATCCTCGACGTCGCGCTGCGTTTCACCCACCGGCCGCCGATGCCACCACGTGGCCAGCACGGAACCGGAAACATTCATCCACGGTCCGAAAATCGCCGGGGCCAGCGCCGCACTCGAACTCTGCAGGACGTTGATCGCCAGCCCGGAGGCCATGCCGGCGTTTTGGAGCCCCACCTCAATGGCCACCGTCCGGCAGGCCGTCTCGTGCAGTCCGGCCAGCCGAGCGCTCCAGTATCCTAGAATGTAACCGATCGTGTTGTGCACGATCGCGGCGGCGATCAACGCCAAGCCCACGGTCAGCAACTGTTCGCGGGACCGGGCCGTAATGATTCCGATGATGAAACAAATCCCGGCCATCGACACGATGGGCAGCGCCCTGTCCATCCAGTTCCCCGGACCGCGAAACAGCACGCCGATCACCAGCTTGGCAACGGCCACGGCGGCGATCAGCAACAGCCCGATTAGGATCCCGCCGCGGAGTTTCAGGATCCCGCCCGCGACGAATGCAGGCAGCAGGGCCCCCAACGCGTCGCCATCGACGCCCAGCACGGCGGCGGCCGCCAATCCGCTGGCCGCGGCGATCAAGGCGACGGCTCCCGCACGCTGCAACCACGCGCTGCGGCCGTACAGGATCCGGTTCGCAATCAATCCGGCCACAATCGGCACGATGATCATGTTCAGGATCGACAGCATCATGTCCCAAAAGTTGATCGGCACCAGGCGGCCGGCAAGGAATTTCATCAACAGGGGCGTCATCAGCGGCGACGCCAGCGTCGAACACGCGGTCATGGTCACGGACAGCGCCACGTCGCCCCGCGCCAGATAAGCCATCAGGTTCGAGGCCACCCCGCCCGGGACGGAACCGACCAGGATCACCCCCGCCGCGATTTCCGGCGGAAAACCGAACGCGATCGCGATCCCCAAACCGACCACGGGCATCACCGAAAACTGAAGCACCAGCCCGACGAACACCGGCCAGGGCATCGCCAAAACGCGGGCGAAATCTTTTCCGCTCAGCGTCGTCCCCATCCCGAACATGATGACCTGGATCAGGGGGACGATCAGAATCACGAGATCCTTGCCAAACCACGTCCCGAACGCGGCCGGATAG
>Ga0351889_10193_pt1 | contig 20285 bp, 18 predicted proteins | sample TotcelFGM3001M14_FD_206767 | JGI IMG/M metagenome (GOLD analysis project Ga0351889, IMG submission 206767) | Enriched cells from coal bed in the Powder River Basin, Montana, United States - Total cells FGM rep3 HSBNCT.FGM.300.1.M14 ...
TGATCAAGGTCAGTTTGGTGAGATTTCGCAAAGACGGATCCTGCAAAGATTTGTCGATCATGCTCAGCACGGGCAGGAGGATCGCCAGCTTGAGAGGAAACATAATAGCTGCGGAGCCGGTCAGGTTTATGAGAAAAGTAGGAACGACGTGCTTTTCGTAGTAGTGGAACCAATCCACGCCGAAGTAGGTTGAGCTGGCATCCAGCATATGGGCGTAGATGATCATTTGATTGAATCTATCGTCCAAAAACTTCAGAGCGGACAGACGACGCCGGCAAAGTAGGATGCCTCCTGTGAGGGCTGAGCCCAGCAGGAAGACGGCGGCTATGACCCAGGCGTTCTTAAATCCGAGCGTGGAAAGAACGGCCAGATTGAAAAAGGTCCAGAGAAAGCCGATGGCGGCATATCTTGCATGAAACTTCTCGCCCCAGATCTTCCGGGTGATGATCAAACAGGCAGCCGTGATTAGAAAAACCAGGAAGAATATGAGCGGCGTGATGAGAAGATATCTCCAGGGGGCTGCAACAAGATTTGCGTCCTCGATCACCCGCAAGCTCGAACCGGCCAGGATGTAAGGCAGGGTAGAGAGCAGCAGCCGCTTATCCATTAAAACATCCCATCGGCGAAGCAGTTTTATCAAGCCAAGGATGGCCAGGCCCAAGATTATCGCCCAGGTGACGGTATCCACAGGGTTATAGCCGGTATCGTAGATTATGGGATCGATGTAGTATTTGTGGACAAAAGAAGCAAGACCGTCAAGGTCGGCAAAGTCGTTCACATTAAGTTCTTGTGCGGCCTCATATTTCTAGGAACCGTGTGCCTTTTATTCCCTCAATTTAATACGGCGGCGGAAAGTATTTATATATCAGAAGCAAAAAGCGTCATGTCCGTTTTCTGATTTTAGTTGAGGTAATTAGATGGTCGAGGTGTTCAAAGGTACAACTACGGTAGGTGTACTCTGCGATGGAGGTGTAGTCCTTGCATCGGAGAGCCGTGCTACCATGGGCAGCTTCATAGCCAGCAGCAGCGCCAAGAAGATTTATCAGGTCGACGACCTGGTGGGTCTGACTACGGCAGGTGCGGTAGGAGATGCTCAATCACTGGTTAGAATGGTTCAGGTGGAGGCAAGGCTCTACAAGATGCAAAGGGGCGAGAGCATGACCGTTAAAGCTGTAACTTCCATGCTGGCCAATATACTCTCTTCTCGTCGCTACTATCCCTTCATGGTGCAGCTCGTCATGGGCGGAGTAGACAGATACGGCCCCAGGATCTATTCGCTTGATGCATTGGGCGGGCAGATCGAAGAGCGAGAGGTTGTGGCCACCGGTTCAGGATCTCCCATAGCCTACGGCGTGCTGGAATCCATGTACAAGCCCGGCATAAGCATTGAGGATGGAACGGTGCTGGCCGCCAGGGCAATTCATAATGCCATGAAGCGCGATTCCGCTTCAGGCGATAAAATAGAGCTCGTCAGAATCACCAATAAATACCAGGAGGTAGGCGAGCCGGAGTTTTCAGAGATTATGAAGCTCCTTTAATCTTTTTTGGATGTGTTCTATTGTCTGTAGAAGAAGTACTTTTTGAGCTCAAACGCAAGGTGCAGAGCAAGCTGCCTCCGGACATCAATGTCACGGGGCTGGAATTCGAGGGTCCGGAGCTGGTCATTTATACAGACGACCCCAAGAAACTAGCGGACGATGGCGATATCATACGTAACCTGGCCAAGGAGCTTAGGAAGCGCGTGGTGGTACGTCCAGACCTGAAGGTATTGGCAGAACCTGAAATTTCCATAATCAAGATTCAGGAGGTTGTGCCCAAGGAAGCGGTCCTCACCAACTATTACTTTGACGGCGAGACCGGTGAAGTGCAGATCGAAGCGGAAAAGCCGGGCCTGGTTATAGGTCGCCATGGGGCAACACTACGCGAGATAACCAAGCTGATCGGCTGGACTCCTAAAGTGGTCAGAACTCCACCAGTGCGCTCGACGACCATCGCTAACATTAAGGATTATCTGCGCAGTGTGCAGACGGAGCGAAAGACCATACTGCGCACAGTGGGCCGCAAGATCCACCGAGATATAGCCTCCAAGGATCAGTGGGTGCGAATCACCACACTAGGAGGCTGTCGCGAGGTAGGCAGAAGCTGCATGCTTCTTTCCACACCCGAGTCGCGCATCATCATCGACTGCGGCGTAAACGTGGGATCTGACGACTCAGCTACTCCGTTTCTTTATGTGCCCGAGGTCTATCCACTCAATCAGATCGATGCCGTGGTCTTAACGCATGCTCACCTGGACCATGCCGGCCTTGTTCCCATGCTCTACAAATACGGCTACGAAGGGCCTATTTACTGCACCCCACCGACCAGGGATTTGGCTGTGCTTTTGCAGCTCGATTATATTGAGATAGCCGGACGCGAGGGAAAAAGGCTGCCATACGACTCTACAATGGTTCGCGAGGCTCTCAAGCATACTATCACCCTCAACTACGGGGATGTAACCGACATTGCACCAGACACCAAATTGACAATGCACAATGCCGGCCACATCCTGGGCTCCTCCATTGCCCACTTTCACATTGGAGACGGCCTTTACAATGTAGCTTTTACCGGAGACCAAAAATTCGAACGAACCAGGCTCTTCGATCCGGCTGTATGCAATTTCCCGCGATTGGAAACACTGGTGACAGAGGCCACCTACGGGGGAACTAACAGCATTCAACCCTCCCGCAAAGAAGCCGAAGTCACTTTGATGAACGTGGTCAAGGAAACCATCAGCAAGGGCGGCAAAGTCATCATTCCCGCCTTCTCTGTGGGCCGCAGCCAGGAGGTCATGGTTGTCTTGGAGGAGGCCATCCGAAAGAAGGTCATAGATGAGGTGCCGGTCTGTCTGGATGGAATGATCTACGAGGCTACCGCCATCCATACCACATATCCCGAGTACCTCAATAACGATCTTCGGGATCTCATATTCCACAAAGGAATCAATCCCTTCCTGGCCCAGTGTTTTGTGAAGGTGGAGAGCCCCAAGCAGAGGACGGAGATAATAGAAGGGCCGCCCTGTGTGATACTGGCGACAAGCGGCATGCTCAACGGTGGGCCGGTTCTCGAGTATCTCAAGCGCCTGGGCCCGGATGAGAAGAATACGCTGGTAATTGTAGGATACCAGGCAGAAGGAACTTTAGGAAGGCGCATCCAGAAAGGATGGAAGGAATTGCCCCTCTCCGTAGAGGGCAAGACCCAGACGGTAAAGATTAACCTTGAGGTAACCACGGTGGACGGCTTTTCCGGGCACTCCGATCGCCAGCAGCTCATGGAATACATGCGTCGCATCTATCCCAAGCCGGGCCGGGTCATCACCAACCACGGCGAAGAAGGCAACTGCCTCGATTTAGCCAGCTCCATTTACAAGAGGTACAGGATACCGACCATGGCGCCCATGAATCTGGAGACCGTCCGGCTAATTTGAAGAACGCTTTGATCTTCAAAAGCTTTATCAAATTTGAGAGATAATACCAATGCGAGGTTCTTTGTGACGGGAAAGAGAACGCGGATCATCAACGATCCATCAGATCTGGTCCCATTGTTGCAGGCCTTCGGCTCCGAGGTCCATAAGAAGATCTTTGACGAATTGAGTCGAGAATGGCATACTGAGCGCGAGCTGGAAACGATCATCGGCGATGAAGCGAGCGTTCACAGAAGCGTGGCACTACTGCGGAAGAGCGGCCTCATTGAGACCAAGTGGAGGGTGCCAGAACCTGGAGCAAGCCCCGAGAAAGAGTATCATTCCACTTACTCTCGCGTGCAGGCCAGCTTCGGGGCTACCATGGAGGATCTCAGTGAGCTGATCAGCCTCACCTTCATGTCCGACGAGGAGCTGCGTACAGTGATCGAAAAGTTGCAGACGATGGTCAATGGCGGCAATAATAGTCTATCCAACCTTTCTCGGGAGCTGGGACTCAGCCAGATATTTATTCGGGGCGTGGCCAAAAGAGCCGAGGGGCTAGCGGTAAGAGGCCAGCGCATTGAGCCTTATGTTGAGGACTATTAATGGCCAATGTCCTGCAGAGCAAGCGGGAAAGCTCCCGTTTTCAAATTCTTGTGGAAATAGCTGCCCATCAGCCGAACCTTCGGCAAAAGGAAGTGGCTGAGAGTCTGGGCGTCACTCCCCAGGCCATATCCGAGTACATCAAAGAGCTGGTAGCGGATGGACTGGTGACCACAGATGGACGGATGCGCTATAGCATCACCAAAGAGGGAGTGGAGTGGCTGCTGGAGAGTGCAGCCGAGCTGAAGCGCTATGCACGAGTGGTGATGGAGGAGATCATCAGCCATGTCTCTGTCTGGGCAGCCATCGCGGAAGCTGATCTGGCGGAGGGCGAGCGGGTATCCCTGGAGATGCGTAGCGGCCTTCTGTATGCCAATAAAAAAGAAGGGATAGAGGCGAGCGGAGTTGTCATTGCCGATGCGCTGTCCGGAGAAGATGTGGGTGTGTCAGACCTGCGGGGACTGATAAGCCTTGATGAAGGAAGGATTCTTCTCTGCAAGGTGCCGCGAGTGCAGAATGGGGGCTCTGGCAAGGTCGATTTGCCGGCACTGCGAGTTCAGCTCGCTAAAGTAAAGAATGTGGGCTGCCTTGGTATCGAGGCATTGGTGGCGCTACGAAAAGTGGGGCGCGAGCCGGACATCATCTTCGGGGCCAAGGAGTTCGCAGTAGAGGCGGCGTATCACGGCATCAGCTCAGTGATCGTCAGTGTGGATGAGCAGATTCCGGGGCTTCTTACGCGCCTGGAGTCGGAGGGCCTGAAGTACGAGCTTATCGACCTTACTTTAGGATAATGACTTTTCAGGTTTTAGCTCAGGCGGACAGGTCCCGCATACTATTACTGCCTCAGAGCGGCAGCAAGGTTCTTTTTGAGGGATATCTGCGTTTAAAGGATATGCCCCAGGGACCGAGGGTCTTCAAATTCCTGGTGAAGAAAGGAGATGAGGCCGAGAAATTTCTTCCCCCTGAGGACGCTTTGCGAATGCTGCGCAAAGCAGGTGCCATCTATCTAGCTCGTGGCGACGGCCCGATGGAGAAGAAGTTCATCGAGCTTTTGGCGTCTTATCAGCTAGGATACAGGTTCGTTCAGGTCTGCAATCATTGCCTCGGCCAGATGAGGGTCACTTATGTCGAGCAGGATGCCATAACCTACAAAGGCAGACGCATCTGCGAGAACTGCGCGGCGGCCGAGCTTTTGCGCGAGGCGGACTTTCGGGGCCTGGGCCGCGCTGCCAAGGCTCATCTGGCCAGGATCCTGAAGACGAGGCGCAGCTTAGACGATGTGGTGAGCCTGCTATCTTTGCAGAGGCTGGAGCCGGAGCTGACCCGTTTTGACACCATCCCAGCCAGCAAAGAGGAGCCGACCCTGTCCTTAGAGTCCATCGCCCTGCCCAAAGCCCTCATGGAGCTGCTGCAGCGCAGGCTGACAAGGCTTTTGCCGGTGCAGTCCCGATCGGTGAAGGCGGGCCTTTTAGAAGGACGAAATCAGCTCGTCGTCTCAGCAACGGCCACGGGCAAGAGCCTCATCGGTGAGATGGCCGGAGTCAAGAATCTGCTGGAGAATAGGGGAAAGCTGCTCTTTTTGGTGCCGCTCGTGGCATTGGCCAATCAGAAGTTCGATCAGCTCAGCGCCTACCGGGAGTTGGGCTTTCAAACATCCATCCGCGTGGGGGTCAGCCGCATCCGTTTGGGAAAGGGGCGCAATATTGCGCAGAGCCTGAATGCCGACATCATTTCCGGAACTTACGAGGGCATAGACCAGGTGATTCGCACCAAGAAGAGCCTGGGGCGCGTGGGCACGGTCGTCATTGATGAGGTGCACATGCTGGAAGATGCCGAACGAGGGCACAGGCTGGCAGGCATGATCGCCCGGCTGAAGAATGCTGCACCCAAAGCCCAGTTCATCTTCCTCTCCGCTACAGTAGGCAATCCCGCAGCGCTCGCCAAACGCCTGGGCGCGACGCTGGTAGAGTATTCACTGCGACCGGTGCCAATCGAACGGCACCTCATCTTCACCTCCGGGCCGGAGAAGCGCAAGCTTTTGCGGGAGCTGTCCAAAGAGGCCCAGGCCCTGACCTCCTCCACCGGCTACCGGGGCCAGACCATCATCTTCACCAATTCCCGCAAGAACTGCTACAACCTGGCCGATGCCATTCCTGGTGCCTCCGCCTATCATGCGGGCCTGCAATACCCGGAGAGAAAGAAGGTCGAGGAGCTGTTCGGTCAGGGAAAGATTCACACCGTGGTCACCACGGCCGCTCTGGCGGCTGGCGTGGACTTTCCCGCCTCGCAGGTGGTCTTCGAATCTTTGGCCATGGGCATCGAGTGGCTGAATGTGCATGAGTTCAATCAGATGTTAGGCCGGGCGGGCAGGCCGGGCTACCATGACAAGGGTCTGGTCTACATCCTGGCCGAACCGGGCCGCCGCTTTTCTGCAGGGCGCAGCGAGTCGGAAGATGAGATGGCCCTAGCCTTGCTAAACGGCCAGATGGAGGACGTGGCACCTGAATTTTCCGAGGCGCAGCAACAAGAGGAGGTGCTGGCCAATGCTGTGGCTGCCCGATCACGAGAAGAGCTGGAGCGGTTGCACAACCTTACCGTTGGCCTTGATGACCTGAACAGCTCGCTCACGTCTCTGGAGAAGGCGGGGCTTGTAAAGGGCATTGTACCCACACGCCTGGGAGAGGCGGCAGCGGCCCATTTCCTGGCCCCTGAGCAGGTGGCCACCATTGTTAAACTGCTCGGCAAAGGCAAGAGCCCACTGGAGGTAGCGGTGGCGTTGGAGAGCTTTGAGGCTCTCTACCTCAAGTTTGCTGAGCGCATCTCCATTAAATTGCACATGCAAATCTCCCAGAGGGTGTTGCACGGCTCCTTTTTGGATCTGCTTTCCAGCGCTGACCTGCGGGAGCTGGATAACAAGCTGCAGAGGTACTGCATGGACTTCTCCCGGGACTTCTTACGCTGCACCTGCAAAGAATCGCCCTACTGCGGCTGTGTCCAGAAGAGCATATCCTTACGCATCCTGGATCTGCGGGCGGAAGGCAAGAGCCCGGATGAAATCATCGAGCACTTCAGCGATAGGTATGGGATGTACGCCTACCAGGGAGACCTCATCAACTGGCTGGATCAGATGGTGCGTTACCTGGAGGCCATTGAGGCGGTGGCACGAATGCTGGGCAAGGAGGCAGCAGCGAAGGAGGCAGGGGAGAGGAAGAAGAGGGTGGAGGGAGAATAAATGTTCGAAAAGAGAGATCCTAAAGCTTCGGCAAACGAATTCGTCCCGGTTCAACAACGGCGAAATGGACTTGCCAGTCGAATTTAGGATCCAATCTTGCAGCATGGCGACCGGCTCCCGCCCGCGGGCCTGGGGCCAAATGCGGTGAGGCTGCCCGAAGCCAGCCGCCACCCACACGCTCGCGAGCGGGCCCGGCCGGGCGTGCTGGAGGAGCCGATCCCGCGATTGATGGTTCTTCATCATCCTTCGATGCAGGGAGCCTCTGACTACCCGGCGAATCTTGGTCGCTTCCTGCGTCATTTCGTTTTTCCAATGGACTTCACGAAGTGGATGTATTCTTCGGCCTTTATCCCGGCGCTTTCCAGGGCTTCAATTGTCCTGGGATCGCTGAGTAGCCTATCCAGTATCTGAGGAGTTGAATCATATGCTTTATCATGATTATCGACGTTTATTAATAAAACTACATCTTTGATAATAGCATAGATAATAACAAATGGATCGAGATGCTCACTGCGAAGCCCCCTGAGGGCGTGACGTTTGGGCTAATTAAAGGCTTGCCTCTCCAGTTTTGGGTGATGAATGAAAAGAGTTTATGCTCTATCTTATTCCATTTGCTTGTTCCTGGTGGAAAATGAGATACTGATATCTCCAATCCATAATCGTCTGCAAGTTTCTGAAGTTCAACTTTCCACAATCGAACACGGTAGCCATTGGAACCGCCAGAGTCGGCTGTAATTAGAAGCTTGCGGGCATCAGGATAGGCGGTTTTTCCCATAGTATTCCACCATTGCCGTATACTTTCTACGGCAAAAGCTGATGTGTCGTGATCGGTTCCTACACTGACCCAACCTTCATTGCGTGAAATGTCATAAACCCCATAGGGATTTACTTTTCCCAAAGCTTCTATTTTAAAATCATGAACAAATACGTTCACAGGATTGCCTTTCAGGTGAAATTCACGTCCACCATTCTTAAAATTTCCAACAAGCTCCTTCTTCTTTGTATCTACAGAGATTACAGGTTGGCCATAATTTATAAATAATTTAGTTTTATTATTTATGAATATAAATTGGGCATTTCTATCAGGATGATTATTTCCTTCAATTACTTTTTGATTTGACTGTAGACTGTAGCCTTGCCTGCGAAGCAACTCGGCTACTCTCGTATGACTGACATTATGACCCATCAATTTAAGTTCGCGTGCTAACTTCCTGGTGCTCTTGCAAGTCCAGCGCAAAGGTGACTCTGGATCTCCGCGAGTGGTAGGTTCTACCAGACAATCAAGATCAGATAGCAGGGTCAAGTCAGTATCTATTAGCTTTTTTCTTCCACCACCTGGCTTTCTAATTTTGCCTGATTCAATTATTTCTGGTTTTTCCTCCAGTTCTTTGCATCCTTTGGAGATCGTGTCACTGGAAACACCTGTATACCTAGATACTTTTTCTATTCCGCCCCATCCTATAACGCTGGCCTCCGCAGCAAGAAATAATCGTCTTGCCTTTTCATTAAAAAATGGTTTAATTAAGTTATACCTACTTTTTATTTCGCCCAATTGATCCATACAACTTAATTGAGTACTTCTAATATAAATAATTACCTAGTTTATTTCGTTACAATTACTTAGAGCTGCCGTTTGATCTCCTGATAATAAGAAAAATTCCCGTTCCCGGATACACCGAGTCTGGCTTTGCAGCGGTCAGCCTGGAGGGCGATATGGTTCTAAACGAGCCTTTAGTCAGAGAGCTGGGCCTCACCCCGGAGGAGATTGAGGTGCTGGCAGAGCCGGTGCAGGAAGAGCTTTTGGCCAGAAACCGCATCTTTCGAGAAAACCGCCCCTGGCCACAGCTTGCAGGTAAGACAGTAATATTAGTAGATGATGGGCTGGCCTCCGGCTATACCATGCTGGCTGCCGTTCGCGTCGTGCGCAGGCGTAAGCCCTCTCAGATAGTAGTGGCCGTTCCTACCGCCTCGGCGAGCACCATCAAGCTCCTTGCCCCCCATGTGGACACTATCGTCTGCCCAAATATCCGGAGCGGCTACAGCTTTGCCGTCGCAGATGCCTACCGAAACTGGTATGACCTTGACCGGACCGAGGTGATAAATTTGCTTAAGTCTCACGGGCTATTAGCCAAAAAATAGGTCTATTATGCTCTTATTTTCCCTGGTTTCTCCCATAAGTTTATATCATATGAATTTTAATTATTGTTTGAAATTATCAAAATGAACCTGCTCCATTTGCTTTCTATCTTGCTGGAGGCGGTCGTGGCTGCATTGGGCATAATGCTGGCCACCAACAAGAAGAAAATATACGGCTGGTGCATCGCACTCACTTTTGTACTTTACGTTGTCTATGATCTGGCAAATCTTCTGGCTTTGAATATTTCCCAGGATACTCTGTATATGATATTCTTCGTGGCCACCCTCTCCATTCTCTGGGCGGTCTGGAACATCTTCCTGGAAGCTTAAGGCCAATAGTCAGCCTTTTGAAGAAAGCGCACTAATAATAACGAGATGATCTCCAAAGTCTACATCTCCCACAGCCCTGCTGATGAGGAGATGGCCTTGCAGCTCTCCCGTGCCCTCTGGAGAGTAGGCCTGGAAAGCTACGTCGCTCTCTATAATCTGTCACCGGCCATCTCTTTAGCCGAGCGGGCTTCTTTTGGGCTGCGCAATTCTGAGTGCCTGGTGGCCCTGCTGACCGTTGAAGGCTCCACTTCTCCAGAGGTCTGCCAGGAGATCGGCCTGGCCCGGGGACTGGATCTGCTCATCATCCCCCTGCTGGAGGAGGGCGCAAAGCTGCCCTTCCTCATCGAGCACCTGCGGCCCCTGGTCTTCCGGGAGGAGAAATATGCCGATGTTGTTGGACTGCTGATCAAGACCATTCGGGAGCTGTCCCGGCTGGAGTGGCTGAAGGTGACCTGTCCCAAATGCGGGGAGGAGATGACCCAGTATCTCACGCCCCAGGAGGATGTGGAGGAGGCGCTGGCAAAGTGCACGTTTTTGGAGACGATCTGCAGCTACTGCCAGAATAAGATCCGGCTGGATGCGAGGACGTTTGAGCCGAGGCTGTGATTTACCTTGCAACGTTCGTTGAGGAATTGTTAGCATCCAAGATCATCTCATAATCAGCTTCACGAATTTTGGACTGAAGCATCGCTTAAAGGCAACATCAATTCAATCCGTCAGCTCGTCGTCTATGCGAGTCTCACCAGGATCTCTGAGAGCCTTTTTTTGGCAGGAAAATTCTGTAGGGTGACCTAAGAGAAAATATGGTTCGCGCCCTTCCGGCTCTTGAGCCACTCGTAAGCCTCTCCGGTTATGGTGATGGTCTTGCGGACATTAGCAATTTATGTGTTTATATATATTGTTTTTTTTTAAGGTTGATTTCAACAGTCGCTCAGATATTGAGCAAGACATTTAGATTAGATATGACCGAAAGATATAATCGCTAGAGAATCGCATAATTTTTATGCATTGTCGCGGTCAGTTCTTTGCATCGTTGCTTATAGCAACATTAGTAGCCTCGGTTATAATATCAGCTTCGGCAGCAAGAGAAAACGTATATGAGCGGGCGTTTTTTACGCTTGCGTCCTCTGCAAAAACTTCGCCTACATACGCCACTGTGGCCGGAAAAGAAGTCACCTATGCCTACGGAATACCGGGTGGCCGTCTGCTGGACAACGGTAATATTACCGAGTTCAGCGGCTCAGATATGGTCAACTTTACCGTATCTTCAAGCCCTCAAGGAGATTCGGCTTCCTATAAGACAAGCCGAAGCATGGAATCAATAAAAAGGGAAATCGGAGGGAAAATAAACAGGGGAGATGACTTTGTCCGGAATGAAGGGATTGAACTGATCGGCAAAAAATCCGGACCTCGACGAATTGATCAGATTTGTGCAATTTATGATTCGTTGGTTGATGAAAAGAATTGGACTTATGTGGACGATTGGAAGGGTCTGGATCAGTTCCAGTACTCCAATTATACTCTGAAAATGGGGCAGAAAGTCGGAGGTTTAGGAAAGGGCGATTGCGATGATTTCGCCATTCTTCTTGGTGCCTTGACTGAGTCTGTAGGAGCCAGCTCTCGCATTGTATTTGCCTATGGACCTGCCGGCGGCCATGCCTATACTGAAGTGTATCTCGGAAAGGCCAAGGGGCCGGGCGGCGATGTGGATCGAATGATGCGATGGCTTCGATATACGTATAAGGTCGAGGAGATCAATGTCCATACCGATTTAGCCACTGGTGATGTATGGCTGAATCTTGACTGGTGGAAGGAGCAAGGAGGGGCAAAGCATCCTGGGGGGGCTCTCTTTATGGCAGTCAAACATGTTCAGGTTTATCCGGAGAGCAGCGAGCAAAAGGAGCCTTTGACGCCCGTGGCTGTTCCGCCTATTGCCATATTCCAGGTGGTACCTAAAGAACCCTCAATCGGGTCCAACGCATCCTTCAATGCATCTCCAAGCTTTGATATTGAGGGGAATATCTCTTCATATCAATGGGATTTCGGCGATGGCCGATCTGGTGTTGGAAAGACGGCGGTTCATTCCTATTCTATGGGTGGAACAATGAACGTGAACCTGAATGTTATCGATGACCAGGGGCTGAACTGCTCCAATTCCACAAGTATCCAGGTGAACTGGCCACCTGTAGCAGGATTCACATTCGAACCGGAACATCCGATGGCAAACGAACAGATAAGATTTTATGCCGGCACAAGCTATGACCCGGACGGGAGACTGTTGAATTATTCCTGGGAATTTGGAACTGAAGGCATGCAATTTGGACCTGGTAAGGTTTACACGTTTTTCTCCTTCACGGAGCGCGGAACATTCAATGTTAAGCTCACAGTTGTCGACGACAACGGGGCGCAGAGCACTACTAATGTTCCTGTCATTGTATCCGGAGCGAAGATCACAAATGCAGGAATAGGAGATCCGGTCTCTCAATCCTTTGACCTGATGGGAGAATACTCATTATCTGATTCCAGCAAGTCAATTTGGGTCTTTGTCAAGCCGGAAGAAAAGAATAGCAGATACTACCCGCAGAGTCTGGATTCGTGCTCACCCCATAATGCATCCACGCAAAATGGCAGATGGGAAACCAGAATTACCCTTGGTGGATCGAGTGATTCCGGAAGATATTTTGACATTATCGTGACATTGACGGATGAACAGGCAAATCAAAATTTGCGCGATTTAATGTATGAATGGTGGTGCCCATATTACAAAGGCAATCACTCGGATGCAGGTTTTCAGGATCTGCCTGATGGTGTTCATGAAACCGACCGGATCAGGATTATCCGGTCGAATGAATCTTGGAACAGCTCGCAAAATATTTCGAATATCAGGCTTCCTGGTAAGGTAAATATAGTAGATTTGAAACGCGATACCGCTCCAGCAGATCCGAATTCAAATAGTGTCACCGTTACCGAGCGCATCACTGTTAATGGGAACCGCAGTAATGATGCCCGTGATCAAATCTGGGTCTTAGAGCATTGCTTGGATGGGAGATGGTATCCAAAATCTATTGATGACGAGAACAATGGCGGCCATGTTACTAATATGATATCTTTAGGGCCATCGAGTCCCGATTGGCATATCGATGCTACCTTCAAAGGTAACGCAGGCGATTATGGATTGGAGATATCAGTATCTCATTTTCCACCAGGAACAAGCAAATGGAATAAGATAGAGCATAAACTCTTTTCATTCATCACCCAAAACTGGAGAGGCAAGCCTTTAATTAGCCATGAAGTCATAGTAAATCTCATTGCAGCTACTACCACCCAAAAAGGGCTTCATGTAGAGTGTGGCATGGATAAAAAAGTCTACCGAAAAGGCATTAAAATATCTGACAATGAATTGAGCGAAGTAAACCTAACAGTTGAGAAATTTCATGAAGAATGGAATTATACAATTAAGCCTAATAAAAGTATATAAATATACCTAGTTTATTTAGTTACAAACTCTAAGCGAGAGGAGACGGCCAGGCCTACCGGCACTCCTCCCGAAGGTATGGCCAGGACGAAGGCATCCTTTCCCCGAAGCTGCTCCAGCGACCGGGCTAGATATTCACCCGCATCATCTCGATCACGGTATACTCCCGTCCTATCGTGCAGCTTTCGATCCTCAATCACTATTGCAGGCATAACATCAGGATGAAAGAATTTTCCCAGGCATATTGTGCTTCTTTTTGCTTGTTTGGGTATAGCCCGAACCTGTAGGCAGTTTTCATGCTGATTTAAATATGGTAGTTCCATACTATATTAAGTCAATTAGAGCGTAGCGAAAGTAATCATGATAGGAGTACGATTCATCCCCCCGCCTGAAGTCTAGGGTCTTCTCTATCTCTGTTACCCTGTTACCCACAAGATAAATGCGAGAACGCCGGGATAGAAGACAGATTGATAATTCAGAATAAGTTCAACTATTTATCCCAAGATGCCCATATACCTATCATGCCCATCCTTCGAGAAGATAGGGACCTGAAAGAGGCCCTGACAAGCTGCCGCACCATCTGCGTGGTCGGCATCTCCCCTGATCCCTACAAGCCCAGCTATTTCGTCTCTGATGTCTTGCAAAGCCGCGGCTTCAAGCTCTATCTCGTCAATCCTAATTATGCCGGCCGGATCATTCTGGGCGAGAAGGTCTACGCCTCCATGCATGACATACCGGATGAGATCGATATTGTGGATGTATTCCGAAGGCCCTCTGCTGTGCTGGCTCTGGCTGAAGAGGCAAAGCAGAAAGGCTTCAAGGTCTTCTGGATGCAGCCGGGCACAGAAAGCCCGGAGGCCATAAAGAAGCTGGATAAAGAAGGATACAGCGTTGTAGCAGGAAGATGCGCCAAAATAGAATCCAGCCGATTGCTCTGAATTATTTTTAATTTTATTAAATTTTTAGCATGAAGCTATAATTCCTGGCCACCAGGACCCTGTTTAGTATTGTCTCCAGAGACCGACATAGCTTCTCACGACGTTGCTGGTCGGTGTTGATATCAGGCTGGTGGAAGATATAGACCAGAGCGGTACTCAGAAACTCAACCGTCTCGGTGGGATTTTCGATATTGAAACGATCCTTCGCATTTCCTTTGGCCACTAACTCGGATAAGATTGGAACAATTCGCTCAACAGTTGCCTTTTCCAGCTTTGCATGCATTACAGCATTTATGTCTTGATGGAGAAAGTCAATGAAGTCATTCCTTTGAGAAACGAACCCGAGAATTCCATTAATCGCGGCATTTAGCCTGGTTGCCTCATCGACCTCTTCATCTTGAATGAGATGGATAACATTCTGCTCCAAGACGGCAATGCTCTTCTCAACAACTGCTTCCAATATATCTTCTTTGGAGCGAAAGTAGTAGTAGAGAGTTCCCTGGGCAATATTGAGCTCTTTGACAATATCGCTAATTGCGGTATGCTCATATCCCTTCTCCATGAAGAGGCGCTCAGCCGTATCGATCAATTCCCGTCTTCTTTCTTCGGGGCCTTTTGTAATTCGTTTCATCTTCTTCACTCTATTGCAGGCACCACAAGAACCGGCACATGGGAGTAGCGCAATACTTTCTCTGCTACGCTGCCCAAGAGGAACCTCTTCAGACCACTTTTTCCGATGGTGCCAAGCACTATCAGGTCAAATTCCCGATCGCTGCAGAGCTTGAGCAGCTCCTCACCGGGATCACCCTCTGCTATCACTCTTTCATAAGCCACTCCTGCATCCCGGGCCATATCCTCAATTTCCTCTAAAGCCTCGCCGCCTTCCGTGAACATGAGTTCCATGAGATTGTCTTTAATACCGGGCATTGCCGTATAGCCGGGAAGCTGAGCCAGTCTATGCACATCTACAACGTAGACAGCCGTTACTGCGGCTCCTGCTTCTTTACCGATACTAACGGCATTCTTTGCGGCACGCATGCTTGTCTCCGATCCATCCGTGGCCACCAATATCTTTTTCAGCATATGGTCATACCTCGCAAATGATTTTGTCCAAGAGGTTGAAACCAGACATGAGCCTCATTCCGATCGCGGAGTGTTTGCCCGGAATGGCTCTTGTGCCTTGATATTCGTTTTAAGCTCTTTTTTCTCTTGCTCACTGAGCAGGCAGCCGCAAGAGCCTTCTTTCGCCATGGCGCAATTGCAGGGCTCGATATGAATAGTAACTGTAGTCCCAGGATAGTGCTGTTTGATAGAGCAGGTTATCATGTCAGCAATGCGATGTGATTCGTCCACCGACATTGATGCATCGACTCTGATGTGAAACTCCACGAAGCGACTGGACCCTGCTTTTCGCGTGCGTAGGCGATGAAATCCCCGGATGGTTGGGGCAAAAGCCCTTATGTGCCTACGCATATCGTCCACCTCTTCAAAAGGAAGGCCCACATCCACCAGGTCGCGGGCAGATTCAACTGTCAGATGATAGGCAGCCCTTATGATTAACAGAGCGACTCCTATCGCGGCTACCGGGTCCACCCATCGCAAATCTACACCGGGAAGAACGAGCCCTCCTGCAAAGATAACGGCCAGACCACCCAAAACGCCAAGCGAAGTGTATACATCAGTTCGCAGATGCCATGCATCCGCCATCAGAGCTATAGAGTCCGTTTCTTTGCCTACTTTAAAAAGATTCTTGGAAACTATGATATTTGCCATGACGGAAATCAGCATCACGACAATGCCAAGCCAGGCATCTTCCATTGGTTCGGGATTTCTCAGCTTTTTTACTGCCTCAAAGATGATCCAGCCAGCTGCAAGAAAGATAAGCAAAGCCTCAACAGTTCCGGATATATTCTCAACCTTGCCGTGTCCGAAGGGATGGTCCTCGTCTGCCGGTTTGCTGGATTTTCTCACAGCAAACAAGGCAATGATGGCCGCGAGCAAGTCCACTCCCGAATGAATGGCCTCGGATATTACGGAGACCGATCCGATCATCGTTCCTACAACAAGTTTGAGAATCACAAGGCCGGTATTCGAGATTACGGAAAGCAGAGCCACATTCGACTTTCGCTTATTTCTTTCTGCATCATTGATTTCCATATTTCGTTCCCTTACTTTATGACTGACGGTCAGTCATCGTGTTATTATATATTGGTTCTGCCTGGAACAAAAAAAAATGATTAAATTATTCTCTTAATTTCTTCGCCGAATCAAGACAGCCGCAGTCAGTGTGGCCAATATGGCTAAAGCGGCCTCAAATCCCGGTTGCTGCCTAATCTGTTCGCTTACCTGCTTCTTCAGCTCTTCTGCTGCCTTTTGCTGAAGCTGCTCGGGAGACAGGTTCAGATTCATCTGGTTGATTTTTTCTCTTGCTTGCGCCGTCAGATTATCTTTGGTGGCATTGAGATCTTGGGCAATATGCTCTTGGGTTAGATTTCCCTCTAGAACGTGCTTTGCAGCTTTCTCCTTAAGCTGTTGTCCGGCAGTATTCATCTGTTCCTGGAGGGAACTGGCAGCAGCCTCAAAGGGATTTTGGGTCGCTGCTGTTGAGAATATTGCTAAAAGACACGCCATTAAAATTAAATGCAAAATCTTCATATCTCTTATCACCAATTTTTCAAGCATTTTTCAATACCCTGGAATAACTATTGTTAACCTAAAAGGCTTTCGCTTCATATTCATCACTAATCAAAATATTCGCTTTAGCAAAAGCTAAATAGCCAGGCCGGCAGTACCCATTCGATGTTCTCCGGCTGGGATGAATACAACCTCATAAACAAGCAACTCGCCGAACTGGTGAGAAGCCTGCCTGATTCTCCCCTGGGAGAGATAATCAGCTATGTGCTCTCCTCTTCAGGAAAGAGGGTTCGGCCCTTAATCCTGATTTTCTCTGCACAGGCAATGGGTGGCAGCGCGCCCTCGGCCATGAACGCGGCTCTGGCTATTGAGCTGGTGCATGCCGCCTCCCTTGTGCATGACGATATTCTCGATGATGGTGTAGAGCGGAGAGGTTCGCAAAGCGCGCTGCAGCGTTTTGGTCCGGAAGCCTCTCTTCTCGCCGGGGACTGGCTCATATCCCGATCTATAGATTTGATATCTCATTATAGCCAGCCGGTAATAAGCACTTTTGCCACCGCCTGCATGGACATGTCTGAGGGAGAACTGATGGATTTGTCTTCAGCCTCCTCCCCGGATGATTACTATCAATGCATCTCTAAGAAAACCGCCTCTCTCTTTTCCGCATCCGCCAAGATGGGCGGACTCATAGCCGGAGCTGATGAAGAGGATGTGGCCAGGTTTGAAAGTTATGGGACGCACCTGGGCCTGAGCTATCAGGTGCTCGATGACCTGGAGGAATTCCTGGGGCTGGATCAAGGAAAATCGTCCAAGAAGACTTCTGTTACTCTTCCCATAATCTACAGCAACCAGTATCCGGATGATGTCGTGAGGCAGATGTGCATTAAGGTCATTGATGATCACAGCGGCCTCGCAAAAGAAGCTCTTTTTCTCTCAACAGGACGCAATGAAATGCGATCTCGCCTGGAGAGCATCGTGGACGAGATGACGCACCGGGGACTGGAGAGATGCAGATCGCAAAAAAGCCTCTGCTGAGGATCGAGGCTTCCGCCGAAGGAAGAGGCATCCGGCTTGCTGCCAGAGGCGCGCTCGCACCCTTGGCAAGACCGGTCATGGACAGGATCAATAAGATCTTCGCCGATGAGAAGCCGATCAGCTGCGGCCCGGACAAGTTCATCTTCTCCACCTGGATTCCGCCTGCGCCAAGCCTTGCCTTCGATCGCATGCTCTCCGCCCAGGTGGCGGCTTTGACCCGCCGCCCAGTTCCCGATCAGTTTTCCATAGCGGTCATGAGGGCCTGTCCCAATGACTGCATCCACTGCAGCGCCCCCTCCCGCCAGGGAGAGATACTGGAGAGCCTGGTAGTAAAAGATGCACTCTCCCAGGCCCTGGATATGGGTTCTTACCTCATAACGTTTGACGGGGGCGAGCCCATGCTAAGAAAGGATCTGCCCGATCTGGTCTCGTCCGTGGACGAACGGGCCATTGCCACGACATTCACCAGCGGCTACCATCTAACGGCAGAGAGGGCGAAGCAGCTTAAGCAGGCCGGGCTTTATGCCGTGCGAATCAGCATAGACAGCCCCTTCGAAAAGGAGCATGACCGGGTACGGGGTCGTGAGGGCGCCTTTTACGATGCGCTCGATGGCGTTAAAAACGCGCTGGAAGCGGGTCTCCTGGTCGATCTCTTCATGGTAACTTCTCCTCACAACATCGACCATTTAGAGGATGCCTTTTCTCTGGCCGCGGATCTGGGCGTGCATGAGCTCTCCTTTTACGAGATTGTGGCCGTGGGCCGCTGGGCATCGCATGAGGATGAGGTGCTCACCTCCGCGGATGTGCTGCAGCTGGAGCGCTTCCACAAGGAGAAGAATCGCTCCGCAGGACCCAGGGTCTCGGCTCTGCCCTATCTGCTCGGCCCGGAGATGTTCGGATGCTTTGCCGGGAGAAGGTGGATTCACGTGGATGGAGCAGGCGAGGCCTTGCCCTGCGCTTACATGCCACTTGGCTTTGGCAACATCAAAGAAAAGAGTCTGAAGGAGATCTGGAAGGAGATGACTCGCTATCAATGGTTCCAGGGAAGATGCTCCTGCCAGATGAGGGACCCAAAGTTCAGAGAAGCGCACCGCAAGATACTGGGGAGATAGCAATTATAGGCAAGCGTTAGATTTATCCTTACGCCATGGACTGAAAGACTGCAAATGGGAAAATTCCCCTGGAGTTTTCCCTGGATTTTAGTGGAGGTTTTGTTAATGATTAATTCGAGAAACATCTTGTTAATGCTGGTCGCCATTGCCTGCATTATGGTTGGTGCCCTCGCCGTGCCCACTCTAAGGGTCATAGAGCCAGACGGTATGGACCTGTCCCTGGATGGAATGCAGATATCCGATCCGGAGCACACTGCAGAATACATGGAAATGACGGGCGGCACAGCGAAGCCCGGCCTGCAGGCGTATGGTCGCAATCTGGCCGGCAATTGGAGCTTTGAGCTGAAAAACATGAAATCCTTTCCCATCGGCGACATTGAGTTGCGACTTTACCAGTCGGAAGCGGCCCTCTTTGGCACGGGAGTCTTCAAGCAGGGCTTGAACCGGCAGATCGCAACAGCGGAAGGCTCTCTTCTGGAAGGAAACGCCATGATCCTGAATGTCGTATCCCTGGACAACGTCTTCCTCTACCGGATGACTCTCAACAGCGCTGACGGCAACAGCACATCGGGAGCATTCACTCTCTACTCGCCTGCGGGCGAGGCGCCGGTGAAAGGGACGGTCTCCGGCGGCAGAAGTGACGTGCGCAGGATCAGCTAAAAAAGATAAATTTAGAGTTCAGGGAGCGTTCCGCTTCCCTATGATTTTTGTCTCTTGCTTTTTTTTGCTATTCGCCAATGCTTACGGTATTACCACAGTTCTCCGTCCGTTCGTCCTCTGTGCGCTCTGTGACTCTGTGGTTTTATTACATCACCGCTTTATGTCGCAGAGTTTAATATCAAGTTGCGCATACGGAATAATGGGTGTAATGATGCCTGCCGCCGGAACAGACACCAAATCGCTGATCAATGCATGGAGGAAGACCAATGAACAGGAGCTCTCCAATAGCCTGAAAATAGAATACGGCTTTTCTCCTGCTCTCGCTCGATCACTTGTTCAGCTTATGCATGAGCATATAGAAACCAATTATGGCAACCTCCGAGAAGATTCGCAGGTTATCTACCATGCGATTAGCGCTAAAGAAGGTCCAGGAAAATCAATAGACAACCTCAATATTGTGCCGGTTACTCTGACGATATCCCATCCGGATGACGCCGCCGTTCTGAAAGAACGGGGAGTTCCTGGCTTAAGGAAACACAAACTTCTCAGATTTGCTAATGAGGCGTATGATCAGGGCGGTCTTCTCATTCAGGAAGATTTGGCGCTGCTCCTTACAACCAGCATCCGTACAATTCAAAGAGATATGCAGGAGATGAGAAGGCAAGGCATAGTCGTTCCGACTCGTGGC
>Ga0351889_10194_pt1 | contig 20283 bp, 23 predicted proteins | sample TotcelFGM3001M14_FD_206767 | JGI IMG/M metagenome (GOLD analysis project Ga0351889, IMG submission 206767) | Enriched cells from coal bed in the Powder River Basin, Montana, United States - Total cells FGM rep3 HSBNCT.FGM.300.1.M14 ...
GATCTTCACAGAAGGACAACAGATCCCTCGGCGTGTAGCTGACATCATCGTTTTCAATCGTCAACCTTGTTCTGACGTCTACCATCAGATCAGCGATAACAGCCTTCAAGCGCTGCAATGCCAGGAATTTATCCCCATAAACGCCACCTGCATGAATATTGATCACGTCCGCCCCCACCGCCTCGGCCAGCATACCCTGGTATTCGAGCTCACGGATGGAATTCTTGACCACCTGCGGATTGGCAGATGACAATACGACAAACTGATCGGGGTGAAAGCTGAGCCGGATATCGTGATGGCGCGCAAATATTCTGGTATTCTCAAGTTGATGCTTGATATCTGTCGCATCCGGAAGATCCTCAAGCCGGTAACCCACATCCGGATGCGTCATGCGCGGGAAAAGCGGTGACATGATCCGGAATGCCCCGATATTCAAACGATGTACGGTTTCGAGCGCCAGGTACAGGTTGTTCGCGTTGTGGAAGCAGATTTCAGAGACCTTCTGCAGTTGCCGGTCGCGATGAAGTGACAGCAATCCTTTTGCGGTGGTCGTCCGAAACGAAACCGGTTCTTTTTTAAAAAGGCAGCAGAGGCCAAAGCGCATTCGAGATTTACTCATCGGGGACCTCGGCTGTCATGTCACGCTGAACTGCCATTATCCGGATCGACAGGCTCTTGCGTCATCGCTTCAAGTCATAAATAAAGATATCGTATTTGCCCTGAATATTCCGGGTTGATCTCCACACCGTGCCACTGAAACAGCATAAGCGCAATAAACAAGAGGCATCCGAATCAACGGATGCCTCTTATACATAAATCGGTCATGATCGCATCATTGAAAACGAGTATACGATGCGGGTGAGAACTGGTTTGGATCAACCGGCAATGGAAACAGGTGAAGCTTTGCCGATCAGCGCCATGGTTTCTTCGTATTTGCTTCTCATGTCCATATGGCCCCCGTCGATCTCTTTTTTAATGGGGCTCCACTCTGTCGGACATTCATTGGAAAGTTTTTCAATTCGCTCTTCCATGTCGGCGACGATCATGTTCAAAGCGCCCATGTGGCCAAGTATTTGCTGTTTTACGTTGCTCGGCAAAGCCTCGATCTTTCGATTTGCATCATAGAGTCTTGCCTTCCAAACCGTCAATTCCTGCTCAACATTCTTGCAATAATCATTTACTTTCATAGCGATCTCCTTTGATTGTTGATGATGTCGTGTGATTGCTTCTCAATCCATGATTGACAAAAATATTTTTGATGAGATTATGATTAATAAATTATATTTATATTAATAATAATTAAGACTGATTATGTCAAGTTCATTGTTGTGTCACGGGTTCCCAATCAACGTATGGCGTTTGTCACTTACCAAAACAATTTCATTCTTTTGCATGAAATGATGCAGTCGACCATATTTCCAGTTTTTGAAGCCCCGTGCGGATGTCAACTCCCGATCTTCCCTAAAACGCTGATGACATCCTTGTCAAAATCAACTATAGTGAAGTGGAAAATGAAGTTTCTTTCACTATAAGAATGAATTGAAAAATAAATCGCGGAAAGGATTTCATGGATAAGGATCTGAGCAAAATCAAGAGAGACCTCGGAAAGCTTTTGCACTCCCAGCCTCTGGCCGTTCTTGCCACCCAGAACCAGGGGCAACCATATGCCAGCCTGGTAGCCTTTGCCTCAAGCGACGACCTGAAGTCTCTCTATTTCGCCACCACCCGGTCCACACGCAAATATGCCAACCTATCGGTTGATTCGCGGGTGGCGATGCTCGTGGACAATCGATCCAACAAGACATCCGACTTCCGCTGGGCCATGGCTGCAACCGCAACCGGCACGGCCGAGGAGGTGGACTCGCACGAGAGGGAAAATGCGCTGGATCGATACCTTGCCAAACATCCCCATCTGAGTGACTTTGTTCATTCGCCCACCTGTGCCCTCTGCAAGATACGGGTTCAGACGTTTTTCGTGGTCACTCGTTTTCAGAGCGTGGTGGAGGTCCACGTCAGACCTTGAAACTCGCGCTGTCTCTACATGAAATTACCCGAAGAGACCGATCCCGGGTCGGCGGAAAGGGCTTTGCCCTGGCCGAGATGCAAAGAAGCGGCATGCAGGTTCCGGAGGCGCTTTGCATCAGCACGGATGCTTATCAGGATTATCTGTCATCAACAGGCTTGCGGGAGCAGATGCACATGGAACTCTACCGCAAGCCATTCGATGAGATGCGATGGGAAGAGATCTGGGATACGGCGCTTCGCATCCGAAACATGTTCATAAAGACACCCATGCACAGCCGTCTTCAGGAGCAACTGAGGACGCTTCTCGCTCCCCGGTTTTCCGAGCGGCCGGTCTCGGTCAGGTCCTCTGCCCCCGGCGAAGATACTTCAAAAACATCCTTCGCGGGTCTCCACGAATCCTTTGTCAATATCCGAGGTTTGAATTCCATTCTGGATCACGTCAGGCTTGTTTGGGCTTCCCTGTGGTCGGACCGGGCGCTACTCTACCGGCAGGAGCTGGGCCTGGATGTGGAAAAAAGCACCATGGCCGTGGTGGTCCAGGAGATGGTCCTGGGCGAACGATCAGGGGTCGCCTTCGGCATGAGCCCAATCCATGAGGGGCAATCCGTCATAGAGGCCGTCTTCGGGCTTAACCAGGGTCTGGTAGACGGGACCCTGGAACCGGACCGGTGGATCCTTGATCGAAACAGTGGGCGGATCCTTTCTCATCATGCTGCCCTCAGAGAGAAGATCCTGGTGCCCGTTCCGCAGGGTGTCCGGTTAGAGAGCCTCCCGCGCAAACTGCACAATCGAGCCCCGCTCAGGAACAGTGATGTCAATGAAATCTATGGGCTTGTCATGAATGCCGAGGCCATTTTCGGCTCCCCTCAGGATGTGGAGTGGACCTATAGCAGGGAAATCCTCCATGCGCTTCAGTCTCGTCCCATCACCACGAAGGCACCGTCCTCAGAGGACCAGCGCCCCTGGTATCTCAGTCTTCACAGGAGCTTTGACAATCTCAGAAGCCTTCGGACCCAGATCGAAACGGAGCTCATCCCTCGAATGGAAAAGGAAGCCCATGAGCTGAGCCTGATGGATCTGTCTGCTCTTCCGGATTCAGCCCTTGCCCAGGAGATCCGAAGGCGGAGGCAGATCCACAATACGTGGATAAAGATTTACTGGCACGACTGCATTCCCTTTGCCCACGGCATGAGATTGTTTGGAAAGATCTACAATGACATCATGAAGCCGGAAGACCCCTTCCAGTTCATGACCCTCCTCCGGAGCCCAGACATGGTCAGTGTCCGGAGAAATCAGATGCTGGAAGAACTGTCCGGGTTGATCCGGGAAGACCCGGGCAACAAGGCCTGCATCCTGGCAGGCAATCAGGATGCCTGCAAACCGGAGGTCAAGCAATTGCTGGAGCGGATTATGGATCAATTCGGGGATCTGGCATGGGAGAATGGTCGATTGGGACAGGACCCGGGCCGGCTGTTGCGCCTTGTTCTCCAGATGCCCTCGCGCGCTGCAAATGGAAACGACCTGAAAGCGCAACAACCAAGGGAATTGGATGAAGCGTTTTTGTCTCGTTTTGAGGAAGGGCAGCAGCCTTATGCCCTTGAACTCCTGGATCTGGCGCGGGCCAGCTATCGGCTTCGGGATGATGACAATATCTTCATGGGAAAGATCGAGGGGCAGATTCTGGCCGCTGTGGCGGAGGCAAACCGGCGTATCGCGGAAAGGCCCGTAACTGACAGCAAGATCCCTGAAACCGATGATCTGTTGCGGGCGGTCCGAAGTGAGGCATCTTTCCAAACGCCAAACCGGAAGGCAGAGCCGTCTGTTTCAAAGGGCGGTTTTTCCCTCAAGTCGAGACAGATTCTCGGTCAACCTGCCGGACCCGGAATGGCGGTGGGAAAAGCAAGGGTCGTCCTCGACGCCTCCGATCTTTTCAGTTTTCAGAGCGGGGAGATCCTCGTGTGCGATGCCGTGGATCCCGCAATGACCTTCGTGGTCCCCCTTGCATCGGGAATCGTGGAAAGACGCGGGGGCATGCTCATCCACGGCGCCATCATCGCCCGGGAGTACGGCATCCCCTGTGTGACAGGCGTCCCGGATGCGGTCAATCAAATCAGGACCGGGGACTTCATCACCGTGGACGGTTATCTGGGAATCGTCATCATCGGAGAGGCGAGTCTCTGACCCGAAAAATGCTTGCCGGCCGTTTGCGCAGCCTCATTCGATTTGTTTCACTGCCGAGTCATTGGTTATGAGAATGGCGAACTACCAAGGAGGTTTAAAACACATGAACGACACATCACCCAATGTCCTGTTGACGGGCGCCACCGGATTCATCGGCGGCCGACTCTTGAGAAAACTGGCGTCAAAGGGCATCCGGGTCCGTTGCCTGGTTCGCTCAGCAAAGCGTTTTCCGGGCAAGATTCCTTGCGGCATCGAACCCCAAGTCATGGAAGGGGATCTCCTGCAACCGGACACGCTGTTGCGGGCCATGGAAGGGATCGATACGGCCTATTACCTGGTGCACTCCATGGGCGGCCGGAGCATGTTCCAGTACAAGGCCTACCTGGATAAAGACGTCCAGGCCGCCCGCAATTTCATCCAGGCCGCTGATCAATCCGGAGTCAAGCGCATCATCTACCTCGGCGGATTGGGGGAGATGGCGGATAACCTCTCCGAGCATCTAAAAAGCCGGCAAATGGTGGCCCAGGTGCTTCAATCAGCCCGAGCCCGAACCACTGTTCTCAGAGCTGCCAACATTATCGGGGCCGGAGGCGCCCCGTTCGAGATGCTGCGTCACCTTGTGGAACGCCTTCCTGTCATGATCTGTCCCCGCTGGATAGAAACGCGTTGTCAGCCCATTGCTGTCGAAAACGTGATAGAATATCTGACAGGCTGTCTGCTTGAACCCGAAACAGCAGGAAAAACCCTTGATATCGGCGGCTCCGAGATCATCACTTACCACCAGTTGATGACAAAGTATGCCCATATTCGGGGGCTACGCCGCCTGATACTCACGGTTCCGGTCCTGACCCCGCACCTTTCATCCTACTGGATAAACTTTGTGACGACGGTACCGGCAGGCGTGGTGATGCCCCTGGTGGAAGGGCTCAAGAACGAAGTCGTATGCAAGAACGACGAAATCAGAGAGCTCATCCCCATCCGGCTTGTTTCCATGGATGAAGCCATCCGCACGGCGCTCTCGGAGATGGCCCAAGGCTCGGAAAGTCTTGTATGTTGCCAGTCGTGCCTCAGGCCATGAGCCTCATGCCTCAGAAACGATGGATAACCACAGAGATCGAAATCAACGCGCCCAGTGCTTTTGTCTGGAAGGTCTTGACGGATTTTCCTTCTTACGGTTTGTGGAACCCTTTTATCAGACAGATCACGGGGAAGTTGATCGTTGGAAAACGATTGAGCGTCTTTGCCCGCCTGCCCTGCGGTTTGCCGATGGTACTCTGGCCAAAAATCCTGGGTTTCGGGATCGAGCAGGAAATCAGATGGCTGGGAAGCCTGATTGTATCCGGGCTGCTGGATGGAGAACATGTCTTCGAACTGAAGCCTTTGGCAGAAGCCCAAGTCCGTTTTATTCAAAAAGAGGCGTATAGCGGGGTATTGTTGCCGATTATGTGGCCTTGGCTCAAGGGCCAGGGTTTCGAAGCCTTCGGGATGATGAACCTGGCGCTTAAGAGGGCAGCGGAGCAATCGTGTGAAAGCTCGTTTTGATTTCAGTATCGATATGGAAAAACCCGACAGGCAGACGCATGTCCTGAGGGCAGTCATGCGCCTTCCCCTTGACATCCATGCGGTTTTTGCGTTTTTTTGCGACGCCTCCAATCTTGAACGCATCACACCGCCGGAGCTCCGCTTTCACATTGCAACCCCCCAGCCCATTCAAATGGCTGAGGGAGCCCGGATCGATTACCGGCTGCGGTTGTTCGGCTTTCCATTCACGTGGCGAACACGGATTTCCTTGTGGGACCCTCCCCGCAGTTTCGTGGATGAGCAGATTCAAGGTCCTTACAGGCAGTGGATTCACACCCACCGTTTTCATGAAGGGGGCGGGATAACGACGATTAAGGACGAGGTTGCCTATCGCCTGCCGTTCTGGCCTGCGGGGGAGATCGTCCATCCGCTGACAGCGGCTCAGCTCAGGCGGATATTTTGCTTTAGAAAGCAGGCAATTGAAAAAAACCTATGCACGGACTTATAGACTGAAGGGAGATGTTCTGCGGCTCAAACCGGATACTGGGACTTCAGCGTCAACCGTCGTCGCGTAGAGCAGCTTCGGCATGAGCTTCAGGGCAGAGATCTCATTCACCACCCGTAATCTCGGAATTGTTTGCCTCACGGTGGTCAATATTTCCCTGGAGCCCCCCTGAAACTTTACTTTTGTATCGTGCGAATTATAATGTTGTCAGTGAATACCATCAACTAAAGGAGACAATTATGAAAAACCTGGAAGAAGACTTTGAGAGCACCAAAGGATCCGGTGTTCTGGCTACTGCCGACAGCAGCGGCAAAGTGGATGCCGCCATCTATTCCCGCCCGCACTTTCTGGAGGAAGGAACCCTGGCATTTATCATGCGCGATCGCCTGACCCATCACAACCTGCAATCCAACCCCCATGCCACGTTCCTTTTCATGTAAGACGGACCGGGTTACAGCGGCAAACGGTTTTTTTTTGAAAAAGGTTCGTGAAGAAAGCAATCCGGAACTGATCCGGAAGATCAAACGCCGCAAATACACCGATGATAATGAAGAACCCAAATTTCTGGTGTATTTCACACTGGATAAGGAACTGCCGCTCATCGGCGGCCAGGCTTAACAACAGAAACGGAACTTTGATGAAGCTTAATGCAGATATTGGGCTTTTTGTGAAGCCATCAAGGTTGATGGCGTGAAGTCTTGAAAAGGAGAATGGAAATGGAAGACAAGATCAGGATCGGTGTCAGCGCATGTCTTCTCGGGCAGCCGGTCCGATTTGACGGCGGCCACAAGCACGACCGTTACCTCACGAACACGCTGGGTGAATACCTGGATTTCGTTCCGGTGTGCCCGGAGGTAGAATCCGGTTTCTCCATCCCCCGGGAGACATTACGTTTGGTCGGTGACCCGGAAGCCCCGCGTCTTGTCACCTCCCGCACCAATATCGACCACACCGATCGCATGACTGGTTGGGCTGAAAAACGTGTCCGGGAACTCGAGAAGGAAAACCTCTGCGGGTTTATTTTCAAGAGTGACTCACCCAGCAGCGGCCTCATGCGGGTCAAGGTGTACAACCCGAAGGGCATGGCGGAAAAGAAAGGCGTGGGTCTGTTCGCACGGGCTTTCACCCGGCACTTTCCCCTGCTGCCGGTCGAGGAAGAGGGGCGGCTGAACGATCCTGTCCTGCGGGAAACATTTATTGAGCAGATCTTCACCCTGAAGCGCTGGCGGGAAACGCTGGCCCTGGGCAGGAACATGAAAAACCTCGTCGATTTCCACACCCGGCACAAACTGCTCATGCTTTCCCACAGCCCCACCAACGCCAGGCTGATGGGAAAACTCGTGGCAGATGGCAGAAAGACGCCCATTCAGACGGTTTATGCGCAGTATGAAAACCTTCTTATCGAGACGCTGCGCATGAAATCGACGATCAAGAAAAACCTGAACGTGCTTGAGCACATCCTCGGCTATTTCAAGAACCAGCTCGACCCCGACGAGAAGCAGGAAATGCTTGAAATATTCGACCGCTACCGCAATGCGTTCGTGCCGCTGATCGTTCCGGTGACGCTCTTGAACCATTACGTGCGCAAAAGCGGCGAGCCGTATCTGAAACAGCAGGTGTACCTGAATCCGCATCCCATAGCATTGAAACTCAGGAACCATGCCTGATCAGAGAGCAGGCTGTAGGCCTAACGGCCGGTATTGTGGAGTGCCGGGCCGTCCAGGAAAAGATTCCACAATTGAACCATTGTTTCGGGGTCATGCCCCCCGGAATTCGCCGCACATGATCCGCCGGCAATATTTGGGCAAGCAGTTGGTGGGCAGGGCTCATGGAACTTGATTTCCTGAACAGGTGAGGCGAATAAATAAGTTGCTTTTTGCAATAGCACCTGTCCTGGATACTGTGGACATTAGACGCCGATTTCCCGGTTGATTCCCTGATGGGTTTGAATCGTCATCAATTGGCGGTTGGTTTCGAATCTCCGACCTGAATCACTTGCCTTCACCCGGCTTGGGTGCCAGAAACCGGACGCTCAGAAGGGGAACAATCAGACTCACCAGGGTCACCGATATCATCAGGATGCCAAGCTCACCGTAGTCGCCACGCCCAACCGTGTAAATTTGATTGACATATTTTGTTGCGAGTTGACTGGCCGAAAGTGCCAAGTTTGTAAAGGCAGCCATGACCGCAAAATAAGTGGCTTTCTGATCCATCGGGGCTTCTTTTGCGATCCATGCCAGCATCGGAATCATGACGAGCTGCCCGAGGGGCGAGTCGGCCATGGTATCGACAACGGCAATCGTTCGGGCGCCGAAACCCAGATAACGGGAAGTCCATTCATGCAACCCATAGTACATGCCGATATAAGGCAGGGCCATGAACGTGCCGTAAATGGAAACAAAGACAATCAGATACGGAACAGGACGTCTGGCCATCCATGCCCGAAGGCCGAGCATGCCGATGATCACCAGAACAGCGGAAATCTGGCGCAAGGATCCAAAAAAAGATTCATCAAAGCCGAGAACATCGATCTGCCACCAGCTGGCCCCCGCGCCGAAACCGGGCATGGCGCGATAGATGAATATGATGGCGGCTATGGCACAGAGCTCCCGGCGTTTGACGGACGAGACAGACTTCAGGAGCTGCTGCATCAGATAGAGAATGATGGCAAGGGAAAAAATAAAAATCGTCTCTTCTTTGTATTCTAAACCCGATAATCCGAGGCTCAGGGATATGATAAAAAAGGCAGCGCCGCCACCCAGGATGGTTCGGCTTGCCTTGATGGGCGTTTCCGGAAGGGGCGTTCGGTCGACGGGACTGCGGGCCTGAAGAAGCCCGTGGAGACATACACCGGATACGGAAATAACGGGAATGACCATAGCCAGCCGATACATCCAGACATATGACAGGATGCCGGCCAGCCAACCACCGGCACCGGCAACAAGCGCTCCACCGCCGACAATGGCAACGCGTCCCATGGTTTGGACGGTCACATGCATCCGCTGCCGCTCGGCGTCAGTCCAGGGTGATCCGTCATCGCGATTGGGTGGAACCGCCTCCACGGTCATGGCGTCGGCAACGACATCCTGAAAAACATACCCGATGGGCCCTAAAAGCGCTGAAATGACATACCAGGTTTCAAGGGGCAAAAACCCCACCATAAAGGCCGGCTCTCCCGTCAAACCGATCATGATCGCCAGGCTTGCTCCCATCAGGAGCGCCCCGAAATAGACCCCCAACGATTTCCAGCGCCAGTATAAATCCACCAGATGTCCCAGAGGCACCTTCATGGCCCAGGGCAAACCGGCCCAAAACCCCAGATTGGCCAGAAACGCCGGACTGACTCCCAATGTATCCTTGATGTAAAAGGATTCGACAATCCCCGTAAAGCCGGAAACGCCTGCCGCAAAATAGACCATCAGCGGCGGCAGATAGCTGAGACGTAATTCCTTGAAAACCTCGAAAAAGTCATTTTTAAGAAAGCACCATAACCCGTCGTTTTCGTTTCTGTTCATGGCAGATTCTTCTTTGTCATGACTGCCGCCTTATTTCTACTCTGCCGATTGTTTTCGCCGCGTCAGCCACTTTTCAAAACTCACCGCCCAATGGGAGATCAGCCCCACGGCGATAATGCGCAGCCACGAATCGTAGCCGATGGGCGCCGTGTGGAAAAGGCGGTTCATCAGGGGCAGGTAGGTGAAAAGCAGTTGCAGGATAACCATGAACGCGATGCCGACGATAACCAGCTTGTTGGAGAGCGGTCCCACCCGGAGAAAGGAGTGGTGGAGAGAGCGGCAATTGAGAAGGTAGAAACATGAAATCACGGAAAAAACATTGACGGTGACGGTTCTTGCCACGGCATCGCCCGCCCCGGTCCATTCCTCCCATTCGAACAGACCGAAGGCCGCTACCATCAGGATCACGCCGATGATGAGAATACGCCGAATGAGCACCCCGGACAAAATGGGGCTGGACGGATGCCGAGGCGGCCGGCTCATCAGTCCCCGCTCCTTGGGCTCGAAAGCGAGCATCAATCCCAGGGACCCTGCGGTTGTCATGTTGATCCACAGGCTCTGGACCGGGAGAATCGGCAGCGGAACTCCGGCGAACACGGCGGCGATAATGACGAGCCCCTGACCCAGGTTGGTCGGAAGCGCCCACACCAGAAATTTGATTAGATTATCGAATACGCATCGCCCTTCCTCGACGGCGGCTTCGATGGATGCGAAGTTGTCGTCTGTCAGCACCATGTCCGCGGCCTCCTTGGAGACCTCGGTACCCGTAATGCCCATGGCAACCCCGATATCCGCCTGCTTGAGCGCCGGCGCATCGTTTACGCCATCGCCCGTCATGGCCACGACATGCCCCCTTGCCTGAAGCGCGCGCACAAGATTGAGTTTTTGCTCCGGGGCCACTCGGGCGAAAACGTTGGTTTCTTCGGCAACGGAAACCAGTTCCTCAGGGGAAAGAAGCGCCATCTGTTTGCCGGTGAGAACAGCCGCGCAGGACGGCAAGCATTCGGGTTGCGTGACGATACCGATTTTTTCAGCAATGACCGAAGCCGTCAAGTCGTGGTCCCCCGTGATCATCTTGACCTGAATGCCGGCCCGCAGACAGGCATAAACGGCTTCAATGGCCTCTTCACGGGGCGGATCGATCATCCCCTGCAGGCCAAGGAAAGTTAGGTCCGATGCCACGTCTTCATGTCTGAATCCGACAAGCCGTACAAGGATATCCCGTCTGGCAAACGCCAGGACGCGCAAGCCCATGCCCGCCAGCTTTTCGGCCGCTTCCAGGATGGGGAAAGGGTCGATGGGCAACGGGGAGCCGTTCCCCTCCAGAATGCGCGTGCAGCGCGGCAAAATCCGCTCCAGGGAACCCTTCACGTAAATGCGCTGCAACCCTGCCTGCGGTGTGCCGTGAAGCGTGGCCATATACTGATGTTCGGATTCAAAGGGAATCGTGTCTTGCCTGGGGTAGGTCGCGGGTTCAACCGCTTCGGAAAGCCCGCCTTTTCGGGCGGCAACCAAGAGAGACCCTTCCGTGGGATCGCCCTCGATCTGCCATCGCCCATCCTCCTGGATAAGTCTCGAATCGTTGCATAAAAGGCCTGCGCGGAGACATTCCTGCAGTGGGGCGCACGACACGCTCCCGTCACCTGGATCGCAGACCATATCAAATGTCCCCGAAGGGTCATAGCCGATACCGGTGGCCGAATAGATCCGGCCGCCGGCCAGAACATGCTGAACGGTCATCTGGTTTTCGGTGAGGGTGCCGGTCTTGTCCGAGCAGACAACGGTCGTGCTGCCCAGGGTCTCAACGGCAGAGAGCCTGCGGATGATCGCCCGGCGGTTGGCCATGCGGCCAACGCCGACGGCCAGAATGATGGTTACGGCTGCGGGCAGACCCTCGGGGATGGCCCCGACCGTCAGCGCAACGGCTGCCATGAACATGTCGATTACCGACTTACCATGGAGCAATCCGGCCAGGAACGTGATGCCGCCAAGAGCCAGTATGGCAAGAAGGAGAACGTGGCTGAAACGGCTGATCTTGCGCGTCAGAGGCGTCTCCAGGGACTCGACTTCCGCGATCAACTGGGAGATTCGGCCCATTTCGGTGCGGTCCCCCGTGGCAACGACAACGCCCGTGCCTTGCCCGTAAGTCACCAGACTGGACGCGTAAGCCATGTTGCTCCGGTCCGCAAGCACCGTATCGCCGTCAAGGATACCGACGGCTTTTTCCACGGCAACCGATTCGCCCGTCAGCGCGGATTCGTCGATCTTCAGGTCTCTCACCCTCAGCAGGCGCATGTCGGCAGGTACTTTGTCCCCGGACTGAAGGGCAACAATGTCTCCCGGCACCAGTTCTTCGGACGGAATCAAACGGGGCTGGGCGGCCCGCACGACGCTGGCCGATGTCGTCATCGCGCGCGAAAGGGCTTCGATGGCTCCCAACGCCTTGGATTCCTGGACGAACCCGATGATCGCGTTGACGAGTACCACCGCGAAAATCGCCGTGGCGTCGGACCATTCTGAAATCAGTCCGGTTGTAACTCCTGCGGCAAGAAGAATGTAAACAAGGGGCTGATGGAACTGCACAAGGAATCTCAGGATCGGGCCTTTGGCCTTTTTGGGCGAGAGCCGGTTGGGACCAAACTGCCCCAGCCTGGATTCGGCTTCTGCAGGGTCCAGTCCGCGTTCGGCATGGCAACCCAACTGCTCCAGCAGTTCTTCAGGGGGGAGGTGGTGCCAGAGTCTTTCCTTTAGTGTACCCAAATTTCCTTGACCTCCGGAATCATCGAAGCGAACGCTCAGAGAGGATTGACAACAGACGAACCACATCGAAGACCACCACCGTCAGCCAAACCACGATGCTGATGCCGACAGCCGCGGCAGCCATATCCTTGATGGCTCGTATCTTTTCGTTTTCACGGGTTTCCAGGAAATCGCATATGGCTTCGATGGCGCTGTTGAACAATTCTGCCATCAGAACCAGGCCGGTGGCCAGCAGGATCAACTCGAAATCCACCCATTGCTGGAAAACCAGCGAAAGCACCAGAATGATCGCGGACAGCGCCATTTTGTAGGTGACGCTGAACTCGTTCAGGATCGCAAATCGCAGGCCTGCCAGGATGATCTTGATCTTGCGCAGGGGGTGATAGCCCGTTTCGCCGGTACCCAGAAATTTATTTCTCATGGTGTTTCCAGACCTTCTTTTTCCACCTCCATCGCAAAGAACACCCGGCCGGATGTTCCGATTGCATCCAGATCCCTTACCTGGACCGTTTGGATAACCTCCGGTATCTGATTCAGCATCAGGAAGGCGATGCGCCCCATATATTGAGGCCATAACACTCTTGACACACAAGATTCAACTTCCTATAGTCGATGCTGACGGATTCGCAAAAAGTGCCAATCACTGTTCAGCTAATCTGAAATAAGTAAATATCGTTTTAGATTATAAGACCATAAAAATCAAGGAGACGATCATGGGAGAATTCGATCAGGGAGAACTGTTTGTAAGGGTCAAGGACAGCAGCGGCGAGGAATTTGTCTGTCCCCTGAAGGCCTTGAAAAATCCGAAGGACCTGAGCCCTGAGGAACTGGAGCACTGCGTCGACAGCGCCACGGTCGGACGGTATGCCGGGGATATCAAGATCGTGAATAAGAAATAATGAACCGGGAGTTGATCCGGTTAGCCGAATCCGGCCTGATCCCCGATGAAGTCATCCGCAGGGGAATCGGCCTGTTGAACCGGAAACGGCTTCGCTTGGAAGAAGCCGGTTCGGCGGAATCCCGGCAGAAAAAGAAGAACGACTTCATTGATGGCCTGAAGCAAAGCCCCTTAGTTCTTCAACCGGAAAAGCCCAGGGAGCAGCATTACGAGCTGCCGGCGGCCTTTTTCCAAAGGGTCATGGGAAGTCGGATGAAATACAGTTGCGGCCTCTGGACGGGTTCGGTTCAGACCCTCGACGCGGCCGAGGAAGACATGCTGGCCGAGACCTGCCGCCGGGCCGGCATTGCGGACGGCCAGAGCATTCTCGATGCCGGGTGCGGCTGGGGAGCCTTGTCTCTTTACATTGCCGAACGCTTCCCCCGTTGCCGGGTGGTGGCGGTATCCAATTCGGCGCCCCAACGAAATTTCATCGAAGGCCGTTGCCGGGAAAGGCATCTGACTTCGGTTGACGTCAGGACTGCCGATATCGACGCCCTTGATCCCCGGCAGTCATTTGACCGGATTCTCTCCGTCGAGATGTTCGAACACCTGCGGAATTACCGGGAAATACTCCGCCGATTTTCTTCCTGGCTGAAGCCGGACGGGAAGGTATTTATCCATATTTTCTGCCATCGGGAATATGCCTACCTTTATGAATCCGAAGGTCAAGACGACTGGATGGGCCAGTATTTCTTTACCGCCGGGATGATGCCTTCAGATGACCTGCTCCTCTATTTCCAGGATGATCTGAAGCTGGAGAGACACTGGGTGGTGTCGGGCCGGCATTACCAGAAAACCGCCGAGGCATGGCTTGGCAACCTGGATCGGAACCGCGATGCGGTCCTTCCCATTCTAAGCGCGGTTTACGGGTCGGGGAATGAAAAACGCTGGTTCCAGCGGTGGCGGATATTCTTTATGGCCTGCTCCGAATTGTGGGGGTTCAGGGGCGGCGAAGAATGGTGGGTCGGCCATTACCGATTTGGTCAGCGGTGTTGAAACAAAGGCGACATAACTTTTCTGGAAAAACGTCCAGATCACAGGTGCCGGATTGACCGATTAAATGAACAAGTGACAGGTTAGGGCTTATATTTTGCTTATGAAGGATGTCTATTGCAAATGTTCAAAAGTGTCTAACTGCAGGAACAATAAAGTATGATTTATTTTTAAAAAATGTTTAGGAGGTAGTTATGAAAGTTGAACTGAAATGTTTTTCGAAGCTCGTAAATCCAGGAACCTGCGATTACAAAGACAGTACCTCGTACGAACTGGCTGATGGCCAAACGATTCAGGACCTGCTTCAGCGTGCGGGTATTGCCAGCAAAGACGTAAAAATCATTTTTGTTAACGGTAGGATAGTGAGTTTCAACACGGCCCTGTCCGATGGAGACTTGGTTGGACTGGCACCGGCGGTTGGCGGGATGTAAATCATATCCGATTTTGATCAAGTATTATCAACATTCCGAGAGTCGCAAGTCACAGCCCACGGATAGGAGATGTCCGTGCGCTTCGGCCTCTGCTGCCTTTTTAAAAAAGAACCGGTATCTTAGGGAAAAATAACCTCCACGTTCTGACCTTTGACTGACTTGGCTGTAAAGTCAGTCGTCGGCTGACCCCCGAACGCTTCAACCCTTTCCGCAAACATCTCTGCGTGGCGCATCTCATCTATGGTGATGAGCTTGACCTTTGCGGCCATGTCACCGTAATCCATGTTGTCCAGTTTGTAGTGCTGGTTCATCAACTATATATCGGCACTTTCTTACAGCAACTAATATTTTTTAACGTTGTAGACGACTGGCAGTAACTGTATTCGATCAAAGCAATTATTCCCGATAGAATCACTCGGCATGGCGACAATTCCCCCGGCATCATTTCTCAATCGGAGTATTTTTTTAGGCTTGACCATTTCTATAAACCAAATTATGTATAACACAATCTTTTATCAATCCGTTATATTCCAACTTTTCAAGCGGTTTATCCCTGTAAGAGTTCATACAAAGGGGATGTGATGATGCTGATAATCAGGGAACCCACCTTCATCCGGGGGACTTGTATGAAAATCCGAATATTTTCCATCCTGCTCGCAGTCATGATCGCGATGTTGTCAGGGGGATGTTATCCCAAGCGGGTAGGACCCGAGAGCGCTGATGGAAAAAAACTGACCTGGGCTGAGATGAGCTTGGCGCAGCGGAAAGAACGCATGCGTAATGAGGTGCTGCCACGTGCCGGCGCTGTGTTCCGCTCCTGGAAACCCGAGCGTTTTGAGACTATTTCCTGCAACCTCTGTCACGGAAAGGGGATGGAGACAGGAAATTTCCATATGCCCACGGCCCACCTTCCCCGGCTCAGCGGTGAATTGCTGCTGGGGCCTGAATTTGCCAAGCATCCGGACACCACCAATCTGAAATTGGATCGCCTGGTACCGACAATGGCCGATATCTTGGGCCTGAAAAGCTTCAGCATCATCACCCGGTCCGGTTTTGGTTGTTATTCCTGCCATCTAAGCCCTGATGGCCCTATATTCGGCAACTCCTGATGAGATTTGAACATGTTGACCGTCGGGGGCAGTGCAACGACTATGGGGGAGAAGACCTGCCATAGGACAACGGGACCGATCCAGAAATTTCCCCCTGCCGCCCCGAAAACCACCGCCATCCAGGCAGATTGAAAGCCGACAAAGTTGATTTCTGGACGGCCTAAAAGTCAAGAATTGGGATAACAAATCCTTGAGATCGGTTTTCATAAAGGTTTGCCACACGAAACATCGAGGAGCCAATTTTCGTTTCTGAATACTTCAGAAAAGGATAACATATACTTGAGATCGGTCCTTCGCACGCGTTTGCCACACAAAACAGTGAGGAGCCCCATTTTTGGAGGTGCGATTCATGAAAACACGCATAACACAACTGTTGAATATTGAACATCCCATCATTCAGGGCGGGATGCACTATGTTGGATTTGCAGAACTGGCTGCCGCAGTTTCCAATGCCGGCGGTCTCGGGATTATCACGGGTTTGACCCAGAAGACGCCAGAAGCACTTTCAAAAGAGATTGCACGCTGCAAGAAGATGACTGACAAACCCTTTGGCGTCAATCTGACCTTCCTGCCCACCGTCACATCTCCGGATTATCCCGGATATATCAGCGCCATTATCGATGGCGGTGTGAAAATTGTCGAAACAGCCGGCCGTAATCCTCAGGAGTATCTGCCGAAACTTAAGGAAACCGGCGTAAAGATCATCCACAAATGCACGTCCGTACGTCATGCACTCAAGGCCGAAGCCATCGGATGTGATGCAGTTTCCGTAGACGGGTTTGAATGCGGGGGACATCCGGGAGAGGACGACATTCCCAATATGATTTTGCTGCCAAGGGCCGCAGAAGAACTGAAAATTCCCTTTGTGGCTTCAGGAGGCATGGCGGACGGGCGCAGCCTTGTGGCTTCCCTGGCGCTGGGTGCGGACGGGATCAACATGGGTACGCGCTTTATTGCGACCAAGGAAGCGCCGGTACATGAAAATGTCAAGCAGGCCATTTTGGCCGCAACCGAGCTTGACACCCGCCTTGTCATGCGCCCGCTGAGAAATACCGAGCGTGTATTGAATAATCCCGCAGCATTGCGTCTGCTGGAAAAAGAGATGTCGCTCGGCAAGAATATCCGGTTTGAGGACATCATCGAAGATGTGGCCGGGGTTTATCCGAAGATCATGATGGATGGAAAAATGGATGCAGGCGTCTGGTCCTGCGGCATGGTTGCAGGCCTGATCCATGACATTCCCACCTGCAGGGAACTCATTGAACGCATCATGTCCCAGGCCCGGGAAATCATCCGAACCCGGCTTGAAGGCATGCTGGCAAAATAATGTTCACGGAATATATATCGGATCAAATGCCCCTTCGTTGGAAAGAGTTTGTTGAGGATACCCCGAAGAAAGTGATCACTTATAACCACACCTCACCTTGATTCTCCGAGAGGTTGGAACGATGGATGACAGGGTTATTTGTGGTAAATTTTATCAGGGCCACAATGATCGTGATGGAATTGACGGTCAACCCGTCCAAGAGGATGGGGTGGGGGTGTCGTCCTATAGGTCCATGGGCCTGATCGAAGACTTGCAGATCAATTTTTTGGTGCTGTTCACGTGAAGAGAAGCGTCAGGCGGCCGCAGAGCGCCATCCTATGAAACGTATCGGGTCAGTGCAGGACATCGCTTGATAGGCCTTATTTCTGCTATCCGATGACGCAGGTTGGATAACCGGCCAGGTTTTTCACACGGATGGGGGTGTGGGCGCTAAATCTTTTTCCGGATTGAATCGTATCGGTGCCATAATAAGTGTGTCCTCTCCTCGTTTATCATGTCTTTTAGCGCCTAAAACTTCCCCCTATAATTTCTTTTGCTGGGCCGCTGCTGCCAATACCGCTTCGGCCGCCAAGCGTCCCGACATCAAGGCCCATTGAATCGAGGGTAGGCTGCCGTACTCACCGCAGATAAAGATTCCCGGTCGCAGCTCGCCGACGGCAACCGTGGGATCGGGAGCCGGGGCCGGCTGGTCCGGCAGTGCATGTCGGATCGAATAGGCCCGCAAGAGCTCCCACCGGTTTGCGACTTTTCCGAACCATTCACTGAGCTGGTCCCTGACGGCTTCCTCCAGATTCGATTTCGATACAATATGTTCACCGATGACCGTGACCGAAATCAGCGAACGTCCCGCCGGGGCGTAGGCCGAAGCGACGAGACTGGGCACACACAAATTGTTGATCGGCCCCCTGCCTTCGGCATTGATCACCAGGAGGGGTTCTCTGAGCGGTGGTTCCTCGGCGGAAAAATAAAGACAATGCTCCCCGAGAGAACCGGTGCGCGGAGCAAAACCCAGCAGGCGCTCGACCTCGGGCGCCTCGACGGCCAAGACCGCTTTGCGGCAGGACAGCTCCTCACCAGATTCCAAGGTAACCGTGCCTTGCTTCAGGGCTCGAACTCGGACGCCCGTGCGAAGCCGATCCGGTTCGATGGCTCCGGCAATCTGCTTCGGGATTTCTTCCATGCCGCGGGCGGGAATGCTGACATCGCCCATTGCAAACATCCTGAAGATGTACCGGAAGACGCGGCTGGAAACCTTTATTTGCGGATCCAAGCAGACACCGCTGAAAAAGGGCATGAAGAAGCGCTCGATCATCAGCTCGGAGAATCCTTCCCCCCGAAGAAAGTCCGGTGTCTGGATGTCCGGCCCTCTGTGAATCTCTTCCGGGCCTGCGCGGGTGAGCCGTAGGTTTAGCCTCGCCATGCGCAGGCGGTCGCCCAATGTAGCGATGGGTGCGGCGAGTGTTTGGATCACGTATCGGGGGGCGCGCAGAGGATCTGCCACCGTATGAAAACGACCGTCAATGCGGAATACCGCGCCCGGCGCAAAAGCCTTCAAGCCCAATGCCGCATAGTTCAGAAATCGTTGCGCTTCAGGATAGGCCGTTTGCAGCACCTGAAAGCCGCGGTTCAAAATAAAACCCTTAACGACATCGGTCTTAACCCGGCCGCCAACTCGGTCGGATGCCTCTACCAGGAGGTAATCGGCCCCTTGTGCTTGCAACCGGCGGGCACAGCTGAGGCCTGCAAGGCCCGCCCCGACAATGATTGCGTCGAAAGTTTTTGGATTCATTTCGCCTTCCCCATACACCTTCATCCAGAATACCTTTTAAGGTGAATCATGTTCGATGCCGAACGGTTGGGAAATTTTTTGCTGCCCGATTTTAAAATTGGCAAACGCTTTTCAAGGGATGGTCAACAGGCACTGGTATTTTCGCGCTTGGTGATTGTAGTAAAAATTTAATGGAAGGTAAAGAGCGCATGGAATAAGTTCTTGCAACAGTAGCCACGGCTCATGGACCTCGTTCACATGACAGCCTCGAGTCTCAACCTTTATTCCGTTGGGGCCGTTCGCAGCTGGAACCTGAATCTGCCGGTGGAAACCGGCACCTTGTCAAACCTGCTGTCCATCGAGCCCTTGGAGATGGTATTCTTCGGCCAAAAAATACCCCTCTTTTACAATCTGATCCCAAAATCCAAAGTGTTTGTCACCGGTACCTGTAGCCGACGGTTACAATCTGACCCCAGTGGCCTGCCGATCACCGGACTTGGTATAGGTCGTTTAACCCCATTTGCGCCAACAACTTGCCCTGTAGGGCCGCGGTGGTATCGTTGAGCAGTTTGCTGCCGGCACCGTCCATCAGGGGGTCCACCACGGTTCTTGGCGGCCTTGTGCCATGGGGCATTTGAACGAGGCTGACAACGGCTTCGGCGATCTTTTGGGGATCCGGCGCGCCGTCACCAGACATGCGCTGCGCATAATCTTCGGTCATGCGTGCCTGTCGTTGGGCCAAGTCCTGGTAGGCGTCCAAGCGTGTCGCATCGCTTGGTTTGGCCATGTTGTGGCGAAATGCCGTGGGAAACCCTCCGGGCTCGACGATGACCACCTCGATGCCAAAGGTACCAAGTTCATAGCGCCAGCTCTCACTAAGTCCCTCCAGCGCGAACTTGCTGGCGGTGTAAGCGGCGGCAAACGGAATCACCATACGGCCCATGATGCTGGAAATGTTGATGATAAGTCCTTTGCCAACGGCGCGCATCGCCGGCAGCACCGCCCTGGTGACCCGATGGACCCCAAACAGGTTCACTTCGAAAAGCCGCCGAAGTTGATCCGTGGTGACGGCTTCACAAAACCCGCCAAGGCCGACCCCGGCGTTGTTGACCAGCACATCGATACGGCCGGCAACGCCAAGGCCAGTCGTCACGGCCGTGGTCACGGAATTGTCGTCAGCCACATCCATGGACAGCAAGTGAAGCGTT
>Ga0351889_10195_pt1 | contig 20152 bp, 13 predicted proteins | sample TotcelFGM3001M14_FD_206767 | JGI IMG/M metagenome (GOLD analysis project Ga0351889, IMG submission 206767) | Enriched cells from coal bed in the Powder River Basin, Montana, United States - Total cells FGM rep3 HSBNCT.FGM.300.1.M14 ...
GCCATCGCCCAAGACGTGCCTTGGGACGAACAAGGGCAAAGCGATCGTCGCTACGGTGCCCTGAACAAAACGACGGCGGGAAATCGAAGCACGAAACTGCCTCATAACGGGACTCCTGGTTCTGGTCAGTGGCGGGCGCGGTTGAAGACCGTCCACTTGCGAGGTTCACTTCTTCTCCGGCGGCAGGGCGGGCTTCGGCTGGGGGTCGAGCTTGGCGCTGGGGGTGGCGTCGGCCTCCAGGTCGCCCAGGGCGTACTGAATGCCGTCGAGGTAAAACTGCAAAATCCGCGGGTCGCGGAAGATCCGCCCGTCGTGCCCGAACGAGCAGTAGAACACGCGCCCCTTGCCCACCTGCTGAATCCAGGCGATCGCATTGTCGCCGTCCTCGCGGTTGGGGGCGTCGGCCGGCAGCCTGCTCATGTCGAAGCTCAGCAGCACGCGAAGCCGGTCGCGCGAATACGGATCGCGGAACTTGTACATCTCGTCGCGGAACCAGAAGCCCTGGCCCTCGAACACCCTCAGCAGCGGGTTGGTCGGGTCGTCAAGCTTCACCGGCGCCTCGTACCACGGATGGCCCGCGAACAGGGCGCCCATCATCGCGGCTCCCTCGGGCCACTGGTAGAAGTTGTCCGTCGCCGCGTGCGAGCCGACGATCCCCTTCCCGCCGCGTACGAAATCCAAAAGCGACTTGCGATGCGCCTCGTTTTCGAACTTGAGCGCCGACGTATTGTTGAAAAACACGGCGTCGAACTCCTGGAGCTTTTCCGGTTCGAACATGGCCATGTCAGCGCTGATGACCGGCGTGTATGCTCCTGTCTTCTCGCCGATCACCTCCAGCGCCTTGTTGCTCCAGGCGATTGCGTCGTCGTGGAAGAAGCCCTCGCAGCGCCAGAAGATCAGCAGCTTGCGCGGTTGCCGCGGCTTGACCGTCGCCTTCTCGGGCAGCACCTCTTCGAGCTGTGCGATCTGGGCCTCGGAAAGCTGCTTCAACTGACGTTCGGCCGCGAAGCCGGAAGAGGATGCGATGCTGACGGCCAGTGCTGCCAGAAACATCCCAAACAACGCACATCGAGTACTCATGGTCTTCTCCTCAGTAAAGGGATGGAAACGCGGGGGCCAAATCTCCAAGTTCCCCCGATTGTAGGCCAAGCGGCGACGCGGGGTCAACCCGGCGCCAAACCGCATTGTTCATCAACGTTCCGCATAGTGATGCTACTTTGCCTGCCCTTCTTTGTTCGCGGCAACCTATTTTTCTGCAGGGCCTGACCTTTTCTCCGGCGGAGTATAACCCGCCACCCAGTCGGTTCCGCCATACTTGTAGGCGCCTATATCGGCAGCGCTCCCAATAAATCCGTCGGTCACGCCGGCGATTACGGCCCCGGCGTCTCTCGCCGGCGAATCGGATCGGATACGGTAAGCAAGCCCTCCGGCTCCTTCGTTCACAAACAAGGGATCTTGCTTTCGGTAAAGTGAGTGTGGTTCTGATGGTGTTCGTTCTTGCCATGCGACGGTCCAGGGAGAACGGAATATGTTGTTTTTCATAACATCAAATGCCGCCTTCGCATCGTCAAAACTGGTAGCGACTTTGTATGACGAATTTATACTTGTGCTTGCAAAGGTGTTGTTGTAGATCCTACTGATTGCGCGAGGATAGGGATGTCCCTGGTGGGTTCCTCCAAGCTCTCCATGCTCCACATAATAGTCACACTGTAGATTGTTCCACAGCACATTATGATCCACCTGGGCATTTCCGGAATGCTGATCGAAGTAAAGCCCTACCTGTATTCCTTCTCCTCCATCGGGATCTAAAATGGCCTTCGAATCATGGATCCAGTTGTGGTGGATTCTGGATCCTGTCTGTTGGTATGTCAAATGGGAATACGTTGCCCCCCCGTCAATATTAAGGGCCAAAAATTGGGACATATCGTTGTATGCAATCTCCATATTCTGGCCATCCATCAAATCAATGCAGGCTCGTCCTACCCGATATACTGTGTTGCTTATAATCTTTTGTCCGGAGGCTCCGTTATATGGCGTAATTGCGCTGGCATAAGCCCCTTCGTAGTTGATATCATGCACCAGGTTGTTGTATGCCGTACAATTTTCCCCCAATACAATGCCCATGCATGAACCGAAAGCAACCACGCTGTTTTTGATAAGACTGCCTTCGCCCATGAGGCGAATGCCTGTGGATTGCTCGGGCTTTTTCGTTTGTCCGGTGTGTGTGTAAAGACCATGACCCTCTGGCCATCCGGGTTTATGCGTAAAACCACCCCCATCTGTTATGGTTACAGCGTGATTGATGTATCTTGCATGTATCCCGTCCAATGTAATACTCTTGCTGTCGGGATTCGTCATGACCGATGCCGCAAATATCTTTATGTTCTTAACAGTGATATTCGATTTGCCTCGAAGGTCAAAAGCGAAGTTACGCTTTTTCACCTCCACATGTGCCGGGCTTCCGCCGCCCCGCTGCCACAGGTACAGATGGGTGCCGTCGTAGAGGAATTCCCTCTCTGTATCCAACGCACCCAAACGCCCGGTTACGTAATAAAACCGTCTAAACTTTTCCGAGTCAAGGATCCTACCTGAAATCGTAAGGGTACTGCCGGAATGGGCCGTTATGTCCCGGGTTTGAGAAACAAACCAGCCATTGATCCAGATGGTCCCGCCTGTCCATCCACCGGGGATATTCGGACGTCCAGAATCCGTGAGTGTCTGCTTGCCGTCTTTCGTTGACCACGTGGCATACGAGGTATGTTTTATCTTGGGGTCTTCGTGGCATCTCCGAAAACTCTTCCTTTCAAGCAGATCGTTTTCGCCGGAGATATTCGGCCAGCGGGCCTCGATCATCATCTCCCCGTTGACAAACACCTGATTGGCCATCAGTGTCGTGTTGTCAGTCATATAGGCGTTGTAGCCATTGGTCATTGCCATGGTTTTCCTGTAGATGTTCCCGTCGTGTTGCGTCCACGCTCCATCCGCGGTATCCGCCCCGCTTACCGTGACCACAGGATTTCCGTCCGGCTCAAAGACAATCGGGTTGCCTTCTGACCCTGAATTCGCTGGTATAATCGTCTCTCGGTACGTGCCCGTGCGGATTTTGACCGTACTTCCCGCCGTCGCTACCGCAGCGGCCTTCTGGATTGTCGCAAAGGGTCGAGACGCCGTGCCCGGGTTGTTGTCCGAGGCACCGGTGCCGCCCACGTAGAAATCGGCGGCCAGCGCTTGCCCCGTCCCGACGCCCAGCAACGCCAGCACCGCCGAAACCATGACGCCGACAACACCAGCACGCGGAAGGCTCCTGCTGAAAGTGGATTTCCTGAGTCTCATACGATTTCCTGACTGATTGATAGGGAATTTAACGGATGGGGAATGTGATGGGTGTTTCATGATCTTCGTCCTGTGGTGGTAGAAATTTGGATTCATTGGCGGCCGTTGCTTCGCCTTCAAGGACTCACCCATCGGATTCTGCACATCCTCAGTCCTGAGCGGTTGAGCGCCTGAGGGTCCTCGATACCGCACGAACTCATGTAGGTAACGCCGTCGATCTGAATCAATTCCGGAGCATGGGAGAACACGGTTGTTATCTTGTTCTTCGGATCGAAGCGTCTTGGATTGTCGGAAACCACCACGAAGGTCTCGTAGTATTGACGATGCGCGAACCCGACAAACAGGTAGTAAATGCCTTCGTGGCGCATCATGAAGGGCGACTCGAAAATCCCGAAGCCGGACGGCGTGCCGGAAGGGAGGTTCTCCACATAGCACGGCTCTTCAGCCTTCCAGTGCATGAGATCCTTCGAGCTTGCCAGCCCGATGGTATGCAAACCATTATCCCAGCCCGTGGCGAAGTATTGAAAAAATGTACCGTCATCCATGCGCACAACGCACGGATCACGGTGATTCCTTCCGAAGACGGTTTTGTCCCCCCACAAGGTACCCTTCTCGACATACGTCCAGTCCGTGAGATTCGTGCTGGTATAGATCCCCGTACCCGATGAAGGCACGAACATCCAGTACTTGCCGTCGTGCCGAACAACGTATGGCGAACCGTATCCCTTACTTGGACCCTTCTGGGGATCAAGGGCCGCAGGCAGCCTCTCCCACGACCGCATGATATCGCCGGAGACCACCGCATGCCCGACGCGAAAATGCGTTCCAGCACTGTAAAGATGTCCGTGCACGACTTTGTGCAGCACATTGATGAAGGGCTCGTCCGATGGTCGAAGTAAACCGCCCACCACCTTGAGGGCTTGCTCGGCGGTGGGAAACGGATTCTCAATGCCGAAATAGTGGATGTTCCCTTCTTCGTCCTGAATAAGACAGTGATCGTTGACCATCTACTTGTTCTTGTTTTGTGGATCGGGTTCGTAGACCAGCTTCAATTCCCCGTCGATGACCGGAATCCTAAGCCTGGGGAAATCCTTCTTAACTCGGTCAACTGCAGATTCGGTTTGAAACACTGGCGGATAGGCGGGGACTGTGTCACCCCGTGCGCCCTCGGCGGCATGCGGCGTGGCCAGCGGTACCGCAGAATCCTCGCCGTCTTGCGGGTAAGCCGAATCGGCGGCAACGACGCAAAGCAAAGCCAGCACCGCCGAAACCATGGCGCCGGCAACACAAACACGCGGAAGGCTCCTGCCAAAAATGGATTTCCAGAGTCTCACGCGATTTCCTGACGGATTGACAGGGGAGTTGACGGATGGGGAATGTGACGGGTGTTTCATGAGTTTTGGTCCTTTCATTATCTTAGTCCTGTGGTCTGCATTTTAGGCGAACTTCGTCGCCTCGGTTCCGCCGACCTGAACGAAACTCAAAGGGGTCAGGCCTGGCGTGTTCAGTTTATGGTTGTCAATACCAATGTCCTTGATCCCGTTTTTGTTCTCGGTAGAACCTCGTAGCAGGAGATTCGGGCCGTTTTGGAGTGCGGTGGCTTGACGCCGCTTTCGTTTTGCGGCAGCTTTGCATTTTGCACGATAACCGTTGGAGTAGCGGAAAGAAAGAAAGGCACAGCCAAAGCGGCGTCAAGCCACCGCACTCCAAAGAAAGCGGACCGGCCTGTGGGGAACAAAAATCGTCACGTTCCAGGAGCACAAAACTGGGCGAAAACGGTACAAATTGAACACGCCAGGTCAGGGCTCTTTGTTTTTGGCTCAGGTCTCTGGTAGACTCCTGTTTTGGCTACTATGCTCGCTTTGCGATCTTTCTTCATTATGGGGACGGTGGATACGCCGCCCGCAAGGCGATGCCAGCGAGGATCTCATACACGGGAATTGCTGACCATGACGATTTCATCCCGATGCTGCGATTCGTAGTGGTTTTCATCGGGTATCCTTTCGCAGTCCGGCGGTGAATTCTTCAGATTGTTCAGAGTTCAGTGTACAGTGTTCACAAGCGATGACCGGTCCTGATGATCAGGAGAAAACCGCCCACGAGCAAGGCCACGGCCAGCCAGCCGGCCAGGAACCCAAGGACCGAGGTCCGCGAAGGGACGGGAATCTCCAGTCCGAACGCGGTCACCAGCATGGGCCGCCGCGCCGGCGCAACCCCTTCCGGCAGCCTGCAGGACTCCGTGACGCGCTCGCCCGGAACGATCGGGGTGCGCGTGAGCGTGTAGAACCGGTCGAGCCGTTCCTCGGGCATCGGCCGGGTGAGCAAGCTGACGAAGATGCCCGTGGCGAGCGCCGTTGCCGTGTAGAATACGATCGACCACGGTTCGTAGATCGCCGGCGCCTTGCCCGGCGCCTGCCAGATCAATTGCAGCGCTTCGGCAAAAGGCAGCCGGGCAACGAAGCCGATGAAGAAGCTCTGCGTGGTGAGGAACCAGCAGGCGAAACCGGTGAGCGTCACCGCCCAGGCGCCGGCCGGAGTGGCCCGCCGCCAGAACAGCCCCAGCCAGAAGGCGATGCCCATCATCGGGGCGATGCGGAACCAGATCATCAGCGCCGTGACGACGTCGGGCACGCGGTACGCGAAGACAATCCCGCCGGCCACCGCGCCAACCGCTGCGAGCCGGCCCACAAACACGTAATGCCTGTCGGTTCGACCCGGCAGAAGCGGCTTGTACATGTTCTCGGTGAACAACGCCGAACTGGATACCATCATCGCATCGCAGGAACTCATTACGGACGCAAGCAGCGATGCCAGGAAGATCCCCAGCAGTCCCGGCATGACGCCCGGGAGGAACTCGCGGGCGACATCGCCGTACACGTGGTCGGGCGTGATCTCGCTCAGGGGCGTACCGCGCTGCATGTACCAGGCCACGGCCGCCAGTGCCGTCAAGCTCCAGGCGATGGTGCAAATCCGCTTGACCACATTGCCCACCATGAATCCCACGCGGCCGTCCATCTCGGTGCGCCCCGCCGCACACACACTCATGATGAAGGGCTGCGCCACGATGCCGATCAAGGCCTGCGCCGCAAACATCGCCACGAAGAAGATGCCGATTTCGCCGGGCACGACCAGCGAGAGCATCTCGGGGTTGCGGATGGTTTCGCGGATCCCGTGCATTCCGCCGACGGCGTGGAGTACGAACGGCAGGAGCATGAACGAGAACAGTACCGTGAGGATGCCCTGGAAAAAGTCGGTCACGATCGCCGCCGCCAAGCCGCCAGCGGTCCCGTAGACCACGAACAGCACCGTGATGACGGCGATAGCCCACTCGGCGGGAATCATGCCCCCGGTGCATGAGTCGATCATCACGCCGGAGCCTTTCAGAAGCAGGCCGATCTTGACGGCCAGCCCGGCAATTCCCACGATGGCAAACAGCACCGCCACGCTGTGGTTGTAGCGCAGGGTGTACACGTCGGCGGTCGTGACCGCGCGAAAGCGGCGCATGATGGGCGCGATCAGCCAGTAGAAGGGAGTCGCCGGCAGCCAAATCCACTGCCACCAGATGCCGGACAGCCCGCTGCGGAACGTTTCGGCCGCCACGCTTACCGCTTGGTCGGAGGCCGTGCCCGCCCCGAAGGCGAACGTGACCATCATCGTCTTGCCAAAGCGGCGGGGCATGAAAAAGTCGCCCGTGGTGCGGACCTTGCGGGCCATCCAGACCCCGAGCGCCGTGATGCCTACCAGGTAGAGAACGACCGCCGCGATATCGATCGGGTGCAGGCCGTACATGGAGCCTGCGTTCAGTGCCTCACTCATCATTTCGCCCCCATTATTCTGCCGACTTTCGATCGAACGCCCGGATGATCGCACTGTTATCGGCGTCGCCAAAACCGGCCGCCTCGGCCGCTTCGAGCAGCCGGCGGTGGGTCTCGGTCAGCGGCAGATCCTGCCCGGCAGCCGCTGCCGCGTCGAGAATCAGCCGGATGTCCTTCAGGTGCTGCGACAGGCGGGCCTGGGTTCGAAAGTCGCCTTCGATCATCTTGCGGCCTTTGGTGTCCATGGTCCGCGAATAAGCCATGCTGCCCATCAGCACCTGCAAGGCGGCCTCCAAGTCGATCCCCAGGGCCTGGGCAAACACCAGTCCCTCGGCGAGCGCCGCCCGGTTCAGCCCCAGCACCAGGTTGCTGACCAGTTTCATCCGCGAGCCGCTGCCGCAGGGTCCGGCGTAGATCGTCTGCCGCACGCAGCGTTCAAACAGGTCGCGGCAGGCCGCAAACGCCTCTTGCGGCCCGCCGACGATGGCCGTCGCCTCGCCGCGGCGCGTCTGCTCGCTGGAGCCCGAGATCGGCGCGTCCAGGTACTGCACGCCGCGGGCGGCCAGTCGGTCCCCCAACCGAACCGTCTGCTCCGGCTCGCCCGTCGTCGTATCGATCAGGATCTGGCCGGGCCGCAGTCCGCCGTCCAGTTGGCCGAGCACTTCCTCGACCGTGTCGGTCGTGTACAGGCTGATCAGCACCCGCTCGCAGAGGGCCAGCGGGTTGTCGGCCCACTGCGCCCCGCGGGCCACCAAGGGCCCAGCCTTGTCCCGAGTCCGATTGTGGACCCAGACCGCGTACCCGGCCTCCAGCAAGCGTTCCGTGAGCGCCGTGCCCATCAAGCCCAGCCCGATCATGCCAACCGTCTTTGTGTCCATCGCAACCCCGCATCTGCTGCCATCCGCGCCGTAGGAGATTCTTCGTAGCCGAATTCGTGAGAATTCGGGCGTGTTTCGGGAGGACCAGCGACCACCGCAGCCTCTGAATTCTCACGAATTCGGCTACTCTCCGTCCAAATGCGGAAGTTCAAAGGCCTTGGGCGATCCCTCTCTTGGTTTTCGTTCCCGTCACTGCGACAAAGGTCACAGCCGGGACAGGAAATCGGCATACGCGGCCTTGAGATCGGGTGTGGCGTCTGGCGGGCCGGCGTGCAGCAGCACGCCGTAGCGCAGCCGGAACGATTCGCCGGGCTTGACGACCACCTTGCTGGCCGGGCCCTTGCGAAAGGCCTGCTGTCCGAACGGATTGGCCACTAGCGCGCCGTAGTCCCGCGCGTGAAGCCAACTCGGCCGAAAGTTCTGCGGATCGCACATCGTCGTGATGCCGGCGTGCCGGCCGTCGATCGTCCCGCTGTAGTCACACCAGTCGGCTGCGTTGCCCCAGACCTCGCGCTCGTTGCGGCGTCCCATGGCGTCGCGGATGGTGCCGCCCTGCTTGACCGCGATCGGCGTGGCGACGCGAACGCCCAGCCCCATCTTCTCCTGGTCGCCGAAGACGATTTCGCCCTGCTCCGACCGGAAGGTCGCTTCCCAAATCAACAGGTTGCCGGCCGGACGCGCGATCAGCGCCAGACGCGACATCTGCGTGCAGACCTGCTCTCCGTTGGCAGCCTGGAAGGCATTCTCCGCCGTGAAGGTGACTTGCCCGTCACGGACCGCGGGCGGTTCGACGAACCGCTCGTGAACGATGCGGGCCTTGTTCCGCCAGAAGTCGTGCCCGCTCAAGTTGCCGAAGGCGAGCCACACGCCGGGGTGCATGGTATCGTGATCCGTCGCATCCTTGCCCGGCACCGGCGGATGGTTTCGCGTGACCTGAATCCCGCCGGGCGCGTGGACGTTGGCGAAGTACGGCCGCAAGATCTTGTCGTCGCGAAACACGTAGGTCGCCACCGGCCGGCCGCCGTCGGTGATGATCACACGATCGGGCTTCTGTTGGACGGCGAACTCCGCCGCGACGGTCCGGCGGTCGGCGGCCAGCAGCGTTGCGGCCCCGACCAAAATAAAGGAAACGAGCAAGCGATGGTGGTTCATAGTCGGAAGAGCTTTCTGGCGTTAAGGGTGAAGATCTTCTCCCGATCGTCCGGCGGCAGATGGAGCGAGTCGAATGTATCGCGGATCAACTCCGGCTCGACCCACGGATGGTCGCTGGCGAACAACAGCCGATCCGCGCCCAGGAACTCGTAGGCAAACTTCATCGCCAGCGGCTGCGGCGAGACGATGTCGAGCCACACACGGCGCAAGTACTCGCTGGGCGCATGCCGCAGGTTCTTCGGCCCGCGCTTGAGCACCTGCGTCTGATGGTCCAGTCGACCGATAATGAACGGCAGCGCACCGCCGAGGTGCGGACAGACCAGTTTCAGCTCGGGGAACTCGTCCAGAATGCCCGACATGATGATCCGCGTGAGCGCAATGGTGTCGTCGAACATGTTGCCCAGCGAGCTGGTCATCTCGTAGGCCTTGACCTGCTCGATCGTGACCGGCTTGGCGGGGTGCAGCAGCAGGGGCAAGTCCAGCTCCGCGGCCCGCGCAAACAGCGGCCGAAACTCCGGCTCGTCCGGGAAGCGGCCTGCGAGATTGGTATAGAGCAGGATGCCTTTCATACCGAGTTCTCGGACGCAGCGGTCGAGTTCGATCAGCGCAGCCCGCATGTCCTGCAGCGGCAGTACGCACAGGCCAAAGAACCGTTGCGGATGCCGGGCCACGATCCGCGCCACGAAATCGTTGGCCACTCGGGCGACCGTCGGACCATCGGCACCGAACCATTCCGGGCCGGGATCGTTGATGCTCAATGCCGTACGTTCCACGCCGGCAGCATCCATCGCGGCCAGCTTCACGTCCACATCCAGGTAGTGCGATGGTATCTTGCGCAGCCAGTCGCCCATCTTCAGCATGCGCATGCCGTCCCTGACGAAGACCACCGGATCGCTGGACCGCTTCTCCATCAAGGCCACCAATTCCTCGCAGAACAGGTGGCTTTGACAGTCGATCAGGCCGCCGCGGGCGGTCGTCTCGGCGGCTCTTGCCGCCGCCGTGATCGCCGGCGCGCCAACCGCCGCTGCCGCCGCGGCCAGGAATCGCCGACGCGAGACGTCGCGGCGTCTTTCGGTAGCGGAATACGCGCTCGGGCTGCCGCCGGTCCGCCCGCTGACGTCACTGCTGCTGTTTGTTCTCATCACGGTTCTCCAAAGCTGGCCTAAGATCCTCACGGACACCGCCCAGGCGCGCGAGAGATCCGCGCGCCGGCCCGTCACGTTTGCGTTCCCTTCGGGATGGCCCAGTGGCCTTCCTTGCGGTAGCGGCGTCCGAGCAGTTGGTTGGCTGCGGCGTCGTCGCCGACGATCTGTTCGGTGCGCGGGTCGAGGTTCAGCGATCGGCCCAGTCGCACTGCCGCGTTGGCCAGATGGACCAGGGCGACCGAATCGTGTCCAACAACAACGTCGGCGTTGGGTTTGCGGTCTTGGCGGATCGCGTCGAGGAAGTCCGCCTGATGGCCTCCGGCCACCAATTGCGGAGGCTTTTTGGGGCGGGCGTTGTCGATCCGCTTGTCGCGCTCCCCAAAGACTTCGCATTTGCCGCGCTTGCTGACCATCATCCGCCCGGCGGTCCCATAGAACTCCGCGCCGCTGTCGACGTTGAAAGGATAGTTGGTGCTGAACAGCCGCATTTCGAAGATCAATTGCCGGCGTTTGCCAACGCCGCCGTCGCCGGGCCACTCGAACGCACAGGTCGCCGTGTCCGGGTACTCCTGGTCGTCGTCGAAGAAGTACTTGCCCCCGACTCCCGTCGCCGTGGTGGGCAGACCTTCGACACCCAATCCCCAACGGGCATAGTCGATCTCGTGCGTGCCGTCGTTGCCGATGTCGCCGGTGCCGAAGTTGTACCACCAGTGCCAGTCGTAGTGCAACCGGTTCTTCTGGAAGGGCATCCATTCGGCCGGACCAACCCACAGATCGTAGTCCAAGCCCGCGGGCGGATCGCTGGGCTTCGCCCGCCCGATGTTTTTGCGGCGCTGGATGTTCCACGCCTTGGCGACCAAGACGTCGCCGATCACGCCCTCGCGAAGCATCTGCACCGCGCCCGCGATCAAAGCGTTGGACCGGCTCTGCGTGCCGTGCTGGACCACGACCTTGTTCCGGCGGGCGGCGTCCACCAGCAGCCGGCTCTCGCGCAAGTTGTGGCTCTGGGGTTTTTCCACGTACACATGTTTGCCCGCTTCACACGCCATGATGGCGATCGGAGCGTGCCAATGGTCGGGTGTGGCGACCACCACGGCGTCGACCGTTCGGTCGTCCAGCACGCGGCGCAGATCGGATACGGCGTGTTTGGCACGAACTTGCTCCTGAGCCCGGCGGCGACGCGACTCGTCGGGGTCGCACACGTAGGCGATATCGGCCAAGTTGGCAAAGGCACTGGCCAACCCCGCGCCTCGGCCGCCGCACCCGATAATCCCGACGGTCAAACGCTCGTTGGCCCCCGCGGCATTGATGCCGCCGGTCCAGGCCCACGCGGCGGCCCCGGCCGAGGCCGTCGCGGTGTGTTTCAGGAATGATCTTCGATTCGAGTCAGTCATGGCAGGTCTCCAGCAAGTTTGAGATACGTGGTGACTTTTCAGTGCGGGTTGTGAGCGGAAGGGCGCTAGCCCCCGGTTTCTGCAGCACCCACCGGCGGCTAGCGCCGTGCCGCTCAACCGTGCCGCAACCGTCCCAACATACCATTTGCCCTGGAGAATCCGTAACGCCGCGTTTTACACAATCCGCCAAAACTTTTGCACTTTTTGCGGATGCCCGTGGCAGAACGGGCGACGGTCGAGGATCATGGGTTCCATGCGACACGTGGCCATTCTGATCGAAACCTCCCGCGCCTACGGCCGGGGCTTGCTCCGGGGCATTGCCCGGTACCTGCGGGAGCGCGCCCCGTGGTCGACCTATTTCCAGCCGCAAGGGCTGGGCGATCCGCCGCCGCCGTGGCTGGCCAAATGGCGCGGCGACGGGATTCTCGCGCGCATCGACAATCAAGCTTTGGCCCAGGCGGTGAGCCGTTCGCGGCTGCCCGTCGTGAACCTGCGCGGAACGATGGCCGATCTCCCCTTTCCTTTCATCGGCTCCGACAACGAAGCGATCGCCCGGCTGGGCGCGGAACACTTGCTGGAACGCGGGTTCCGGCATTTCGGCTTCTGCGGCTTCGCCCGCGGCTATCATGCCGGACTGGACCGCCGCGGGGACTGCTTTCAGCGGTTCATCGAACAGGCCGGTCACGAGTGTCAGGTACTCCAGGATCTGCCGCGGAAGCGGGCGCGGAGTTGGGAGCAGGAACAGGAGTGGCTCGCCCGCTGGATCGCCGGGTTGCCCAAGCCCGTGGGGATCATGACGGCCAATGACGACCGGGGGCTGCCGGTGTTGGATGCCTGCCGGCGCGTGGGCGCGGCGGTGCCGGATCAGGTGGCCGTGTTGGGCGTGGACAACGACGAGTACCTGTGCGGCCTGTCGCTCCCGCCCTTGTCCAGCATCGACATCAACAGCGAGGAGACCGGTTACCAGGCCGCCGCGTTGTTGGATCGCTTGATGGACGGGAAGCCGCCGCCCCAACGGCTGCCGGAAATCGCGCCGACGGGTGTGATCGTGCGCCGCTCGACGGACGTGCTGGCCACCGACGACAGCGAGGTCATCCGTGCGGTCCAGTTCATCCGCGAGCACGCCTGCCGCCCGATCCGTGGGGCTGACGTATCTGACGAACTGAACATTTCGCGAAGCTGCCTGGAGCCACGGTTCCGCAACGTGCTGGGCCGTACGATCTATCAGGAGATCGACCGGGTGCGGATCGAGCGGGCCAAAACGCTGCTGGCCGAGACCGACCTGCCGATCAAGTCCGTCGCCCAGCAGGCCGGCTTCCAGACCGTCCAGTACTTGACTCGCGCGTTTCGCCGCTTCACGGGAGACACCCCCGCCGCGTTTCGCCGCCGCCGCGCCGGCCGGTTGCCCTGAGGTTTCGCGATTGGGATGTTCCCGTCCTGAACCACAGAAGTTCGCCAGCCAGCGTCCGGCCACCGCCGTTGATCTCGCTGGAGACGAGGAACCCGCCGCGGGCGAGAAGCCGGAAGGAGGCATCCCATTCGGACGGCCACGCGGGAAACACGCGAATCACCTCCGGTTCGCCCGGACGTGGCGAGACGCTCTGGACGAGTGCCCTCTTGCAGGGTTGTGGTCAGCAAGCCAAGGTGCTCGACGGAGGCCGCCGTCGGCCCCTCGAACAGACTCATCCCGTTCGGCAGGGGAGCAAACGCAGCGTAATAGCGTTCCAGGACTTGGGGCAACTCCTTGCCCATCGGCGATGGCGCGATGATGCTGTCGGGATGAATACGTTCCTGCCGCCGTGGGCTGCTGACGGCGACGTCGTTCAACGGCGAGTCCGGCGAACCAAGAGCTTTTCCCGGCCATAAGTGCTCTTGAGGATCTAGTTATGGCCGCTTATGATGCGCTATAAGTGGCCATTTCTGTCTTCGTATTCTGCTTTTTGGCCGCTTTCGGAAAGGACTTGGCGTGCAAAAGCTGATTGGCAGATTGGAAGAACAGGCGGTTCTCCGCAAGGTCTTGCGGGGGAACGAACCCGAATTCCTGGCGCTGTATGGACGGCGACGCGTGGGCAAGACCTTCCTGATCCGCGAGTTCTTTCGGGAGGCAATCCGGTTTGAACTGACGGGGATCCACGATGCTTCGCGCTCTCTGCAATTGCGGAATTTCTCCGATCAACTTGCTCGGGCGATGGGGACGCGGCTCAGGCCGGAAGTGCCCGCCGACTGGTACGCGGCGTTCGGGCAGTTGACCACATACCTGGAATCGCTGGACACCGCCCGTCGCCATGTTGTTTTCTTCGACGAGATCCCTTGGCTGGCGACCCGCCGCTCGGGGTTCCTGCAAGCGCTGGAGCATTTCTGGAATTCCTGGGCTTCCCGGCAACCGCACTTGGTGGTGATCATCTGCGGCTCTGCCGCGGCGTGGATGATCGACAAGGTGATTCACAATCGCGGCGGTTTGTACAACCGCGTCACCCGTCGCATCCGCTTGGAACCGTTTTCGTTGGCCGAAGTTCGCCAGTTCTTGGAAAGCCGCAACGTCCGGCTGGAATCCCGTCAGATCATCGAGTTGTTCATGGTCCTGGGCGGGATTCCCCACTACTTGAAGGAAGTCGAGCCAAGATGTTCCGCGGCCCAGAATATCGATGCGATCTGCTTCTCACCCAGCGGTCTGCTGGCGACGGAATTTCCGCATCTTTACGCTGCCTTGTTCGAGCAGCCCGCGCGTCATCTGGAGATCGTCCGGGCACTCGCGTCCCACCCCAGCGGTCTGACTCGACAACAGTTGCTGGAGAAAGCCGACCGCTCGTCGGGCGGTAGGACGACTGCCACGCTCGACGAATTGGTCGAATCCGGGTTCGTGCATCGGATCGATCCGTGGGACAAGGCTCGCCGCGACGCCTTGTACCGGTTGGCCGACGAGTTTTCGCTGTTCTATCTGAAGTGGATGGAGTCGCAGCGGCGACGCGGCGAAGGGACGTGGCTCAAGCTGCGAGGCACCCCGGCTTGGCGGGTTTGGAGCGGTTACGCGTTCGAAAACGTTTGCCTTCGTCACTTGCCTCGCATCAAGCACGCCTTGGGGATCGCTGGTGTCGAGACGACACACGGTAGTTGGTTGCATCGCCCCACGACGCGGGTTGACGAAGGGGCCCAAATCGACTTGCTGATCGACCGTCGGGATGATGTTATCAACGTCTGCGAAGTGAAATTCGCCGATGACCAGTTCGTGATCGACAAACAATACGCACGGGATCTGCAACGGAAGCTGGATGTGTTTCGGCGAGCCACGCGGACGCACAAGTCGCTGTTTCTGACCATGATCACGACGTTTGGTGTGCGAAACAACGCCTATGCAGCGGACCTGGTGGCCAGCGAGATCACGATGGAAGATCTGTTCTGACGTCTTGGGGATCGTCGCCTTGTCCCAAACGCCCTGAAAGCCCCCAGTACAGTATATTGGGGTCAGAGCTTTATATTGGGGTCAGAGCTTCATTAGCCATTAGTAAGGCGTCTTGCCGAGTTCTGTAGCGTTTTCCCACAGCGGGAACTGGCGGCCTCGATTCGTCGAAGCGCATGTGGTAGTACCACTCGTCGTGCAGCGCGAACGGCCTGAGGCCCTGCGCGACCGGGTGGTCGGGGAACTCCTTGATCTCGGCCGTCCAGAACGGGTTGACCGACCAGTGCATCTCGAAGTAGCCGCCGATCCAGTCCCTCAGTTGCGCGCCGCCTCGATCCTTGGGCACCTCGACGGCGAAGTGCAGGCAGGCCAGCCCCACGCCCTGCTCCATCATCTTCGCAACTTGGTCGAGGTGCGGAAGCATCGGATGCCTGCCGTCGCCGTCGGAGAAGATCACGATCGTGTCGGCCCCCTCGAAGGCGTCTTCCTCCTTCGGCCAGTCGCGATGCAGGACCGTCTCGATCGGCAGGCCGCTGGCTTCCAGCCGCTCGCCCAGCAGCTTCAGCCCGGCATAGTGCTCGTGGCTGGCGTAGCCGTGGCTCGGGCTGCCCGCGATCAGGACGACCTTCTTCGTGGGATTGCTGCTGGTCGGGTTGCTCGGGGTGGCATCCTCCTTCAGGCGGATGTTGCGGAAGCGGATCGTCATCGGCGGGCCGGAGTGGAGTTGAAAGGCGATCAGGCCGCTGGTGCGCGCCTGGGGCGCGTCGTCGATCACCTCGTGCATCGTCTGGCCGTTGATCTTCGTGACGATCCGGTTGCCCTTGGCGATCACGTGGTAGTCGTTCCACTCGCCGCGCGGCCGGATGTGCTCGAGCCGCTCGTTTTCGTCGGCGAAGCGCTCGGCCTTCTTCTGGCCGTCGGCGGCGAACTCGACTTTCTCGCCGCGCCGGGCCAACACGCCGCGGCCGGCTTCCTCGTACATGATGCCGGTGATCCAGCCTGCGTGGGCGATGTCGGGCTGATAGCCGCCGACGCGGTGACCGTTCAGCCGCTGCGAGCGCACCTGGATGCCCGAGTTGGCCCAATCGGTATCGATGCGGTGCTGGAACTTCAACTCGAAGTCGGCCGGCTCGCCCTTGTCCCAGATCAGGAACGTATTGCCCTGGGTCGGATTGTCCGGAGTGGTCTGGCCGACGATCGCGCCGTCGTCGACGCGCCAAAACCTCTCGTCGCCGTCCCAACCTTGGAGCGTCTTGCCGTCGAACAGCGAAACGAAGCCCTCGTCGTCGGCCGCCGGCGCCGGACCGCCAACCAGCAAGGTCAGCAAAGTCAGCACCGCAACCGTCGTGCTCAGGAGTGTTCTCGCTCCGATGTGTACTGCCTCGCGGCGAGTAAGACTGATGGCCCCTTGCTTGTCACCTTTCATGTCGATGCTCCTTCGTGCTTGGTGGTTAATGATGTTCTGTTCGGCGAATGAATTGTGGCTCGCATTCGTGCGGCTCCTTAAACTGACTAAATACTTGTCAAACACGGTACCAGGCCGTTTTGCTATGGCGCTTTCTTCAAGCCTTCCCATTTCACCGTCCAAGATCCATCATCAGGAAAACCGGGAGCATTCCCCGCCGGACATCCATCCCAACCGGCGGCCATCATGGCCACCGCGTACAGCAAACCGCCATTGCCAGGAAAGTACCCTGTGCCGTTGGTGGAAAACTTGAAATTAGGGTGCAGCAGCACATCGACGGCAGTTTCAGGCCTTCCCAAGCGCGCGGCGGCCATCGCCACCATTCCATAATCCCAGCCCCATCTCCACCTGGGCCAAAGGTGGTACACGTGATCAAAGGTCCGTTGCATTGTCTCCAGATCTACCCCATCGCCCGGAAGCATTCCATAGAGACCCATGACCGATGGGTGGTCGGAAAGCCATTGCTGGTTTGCCCAAGGATCGACGGAGGTATCCCGGAGGCCTGTGTTGCGAACCACGGATTCCCACATGATATAAACACCGTCCCGCACCGGTAAGGGTGAAAGGCGCTCCAAGAGATCATCGTAGCGAGCATCGCGGGGCATTCCAAGCCGCTCACGCCAACGCTGTGCAATGCGAAGTCCGAAACGAAAGTAGCTCAAATCAAAGGACGGGTTGATGGTCTCGAAGTGTGGATTTTTTTCGGACATATCCTCGATCGGATATCCCAGGACCAGCCGCTCGGGATGCTCTTTGTCCTGGCTGGGAAAGGAGGCGAGAAAATCGGCGGTTTCCAGAACAACCTTGCGCCATTTGTTCAAGGTCTCCATGGTGGGGTGCGCACGATAATCCATTTCCGCGAAAAAGATGGGATGAGGGTGTTGCCAGACCAGCCAGGAATGCGAGGTCCAGGGCCATTCCACCGGAGTGTTTCCCGTACACTTGAACCAACGCGCGCCCTTATACCCTTGTTTCCGGGCGGTTTCCTGCCCGCCAGGAAGATACCGCTGGTAAATATCGATATAGCGGTTCAACAGTGGCCACCGGTCCCACAACGCCCAATGCGTGCCGTGCCACCAGATCATTTCGAAGTGAAACCGCCCGTGCCAAGGGTCTGGTCTGAGGCCGGACTCCGGTGGAGGATACGAGCCTGCTTCATTGACGGCCATGGCGTATTGCGAGATGACAATACGACGCTCCAGTTCCCTCCAGCGCGGATCACGGCTGCCCGAAAGATCGATGGCACCGCCGCTATTCCAAAAGTCCGGCCAGTGTTTTGCACACGCATCGACAGTTTCTGTCGCCGATGGAAGCGTATCGGGCAAGGCCCGGGGCGTATAGGCGCAGACAAACTCGAACTGGCCCGCCGCTTCTGGCGACAATAGGAACTCGTGTTTGCCCGGGTTTTCCAGTTTGCCTCCGCCTGCCCACGCCAAGCCTACGTTGTACGAAGTGGCGTCCGCTGTTCTGGCTATGTCGGCGCGCCGGGTGCCGCGCGATTCCATGATTGAAGCATGCGCATCAGGCCGGTTAAAATCGCCGGACTGATTGGGGTAGGGAAACGTCAGCTTGATCCGCAGGCGGCCGGCGGAGATAAGCGGGGAGGTGATCCGAACCGCGATGGCGTCCAAGGTGGGATGCACGCAGGTTTCCACTTTCACCGGCTGCCCGTCGATGTCGTATCGGCTGGTTAAAAGGCCCTTCCAGAGGTCCAGCGTCTGTTCGCGGTTCTGGAGGTCCTGCATAGCCGCGGTAGAGCCGTCCTCCTTGATCAGAACCAGGCCTAGCCGGCCGAGGTTCGCCTTATGAGGGTTGCTCATAAGCCATTTGCCAATTTCCGAACCGTTCGGCAGAGGATAGGGTCGCTCGATGCCATCATAACCCCGGTGAATGGGCCATTTATAATCGTCTATCGTTTGTCCAGCAGGAAGCGGATCGGAATGCCACCCCCAATGGGCTAGAATCGGGTTATTACTGAAGCTGATCAGGCCGGAGATGTCAGTGGTAATCGCGAACTCGCCGTTGCCGACCTGCAGGTCTGACGAGGAGGTGACCTTGATATTGTGCCGGGTCACCACGGCTTGCCGGTCGATGCCCCGGCGTTCTTGTCTGCCCGCATCCGCGCCATACGCCATAGACATTACCCCGGCCAGAAGGCCGCAGAATAGCAGACTCGTTCTCATCATCATCGTTCCTTGCCTGTTACTCGTTCTGTCACGGGGTACAGCACTCATTCTTGTTTCACTCACTTTCGTGCATGGGTTGTTCGGCAAGTTCGACTCTCCTATTTTTCGGCGTGGTTGAGTTCCTGATCGTGCTCGCCCAGCTCGCGGAAGTCGTCGAGCGCCAGGGCGGCTAGGAGTAGGCCGCTCGACGTCCGGTTGACGTTGAAGACGGGCTCAGATTGATGCCACTGGAGGAGACTGAACCTGTTACCGAGCAACGTGCGCGTGACGTTGGGGCCCCCTTCGATCACCGGCAGCACGCTGGGCGGCGATTTACTTGCCTGTTGGTACTGGTTCGCCATCAAAAGAACATCAAGACGCGCCTCGCCGGTGCAAACGGTCTTGAACGCTTTCTTGTTTGGCTCGTATCCTTCGTTTGGGTTATAGTACTGACTCATGACGCTTGACAGTTGGCCGTGGTAGTTGTCCACGGTGAGGTATGTTTCGTAGGGTTCATCCAGGCGCCCTGTAAGATTATCGTGAGGACCACGAGCAACGTAATTTTTCCCACATATCTTCGGGCCGCTTATGGTCACGCGACCGGCTGGCAGCGTGGGCGAGCCCGAGATGTACAGGTACGGACCACGCATATTCTCACGCATACCCATCTGTTCTACGTAAACATCGCTGGCCACGACGCTCTGGTTGTCCTCAATCCGTAACCTCGATTGGCAGGTCTGTATGCCGAAAAAGCCTGATCGGTCGATCTGCGTGCCCTTGACCCGGATAACACCCATGCTGTGATGGCCGCCGACGTTGAAGAGTATTCGCGCGCTGGAGCAGTTGTCAAAGGACATTCCCCCGCCTCCGGAATAGGCATCCCAGATGGTCACCACAGAATCCTTCGACAGGCCCACGGCCTCGAAGGCTCCGTTTCCCGTGAACGTATGGGGAATTGCGGTAGGGCCGCCTCTCAGTTCGAGGTGCTCGTAGGTCATGCGGGAAGGTTGTGGGATGATGCTCACCTGACGCACCGCCACGACGCCAGTTGGTGGATGTATCCCCATGTGCTCCAGCGTCACGTTTTGCGGGTCCGAGACGAGGATGACGGGTCCGACCTTGTCGCCTTGCCAGCTGATTCCTGTCGAAAAAATACCCGCACCTTGCACGTAGTAGTTACCGCCGGTGATATTGATAGTCCTACTGACCCGGTAATTTCCACGCGGCAGATACGCAACGGCCCCCCGGCCGTAATCGCGCGCGGCATCGATGGCCCTCTGCACGTCGCCGCCGAAGTCCCGCTTCGCGTCGAACACCCGGGTGGGTATGGCTGCTTCGCTGCTGAAGAAGCTCTGTTGCGCGGAAGTGACCGATCCCCCACGCTGGCCCGGGGGTACCTCGATCACGT
>Ga0351889_10199_pt1 | contig 19895 bp, 20 predicted proteins | sample TotcelFGM3001M14_FD_206767 | JGI IMG/M metagenome (GOLD analysis project Ga0351889, IMG submission 206767) | Enriched cells from coal bed in the Powder River Basin, Montana, United States - Total cells FGM rep3 HSBNCT.FGM.300.1.M14 ...
TCCGCTCATCCAGCGTGAGGCGTCCGCAGTGAGCTTCCACGATCGCGCGCGCGATCGCCAGGCCGAGCCCGAAACCCTCTTTTGTGTTCGAGGACGCGCCTACGTCTCCTCGCTCGAAGGGTTCCAGCATCAAATCCCTTCTTTCTCGTGGGATGCCTGGACCCCTGTCGGCGATCTCGACGACCGCCGCGTCATCGCTTTCGATCACTCGGATTTCAGGGTTCTCCCCGTGTTTCACCGCATTGTCGATTAGGTTGGAGAATGCGCGTTCGAGATTGTCCGGACTGCCCAGAACATTGACGTGATCGATTCCGTCGTAGCGCGCATTGGCGCCCACATCGACGAACTGATCGACGATCGCCTGCAGCAGGCTCGCCAGATCCAGCGCGACGATCTCCTGCTGGAAACCACCGCGCAGATAGTCGAGGCAGCCGCCGACCATAGCTTCCATCTGATCGAGGTCCCGCAGCAGTTTCGCTTTCGTTTCGCTGCTCTCAATGTATTCGGCGCGAAGACGCATCCGCGTGATCGGGGTCCGAAGATCGTGGCTCACCGACGTCAACATCCGCGTTCGCTGAGAGGCCATCTCGGCGATACGACGCTGCATGCGATTGAAGGCCCGCGTCGCCTTGCGGACCTCTTCGGGGCCTGTCTCCGCGAGCTGCGCCGGAACACTGTCGAGGCCGAAGGATTCGGCGGCGTCCGCGAAATTCGTCAGGGGCCGCGTAAGCGACAACGCGGCCCATAGGGAGAATATGAACAAGCTCACCGCGACGAAGCCCAGGGTGACGATCGCGAATCGTGGAAAGCCGGAAGGCCGCATCGGAGCGTCGAGCAGGAATTGCTGCCCATCGTGCAACGACCCGCTAAATCGCTTGTTGTCATCGTGCGCTGCGATCTCGACTCCGACGGGAAGGCGAAACCGAAAATAAACTGGCTGCGCCCCGTTGCGCGGGACGACTCCTGGCTCTGAGAGCGCGACGTGGAACCCCGGAAAGTTCTCGTTAAAGCCTGTTGCGATGGCTGGCCTTTCCGCCGCGGAGGCGGCGTCCAACGCCGTTAAAGCCGCCACGACAATGGAGGCGCTCAGGTCGCGAGGGTGGCCGGGAGCGGGTTCGGACAGGAAAAGGATCGTCGTCACCGCCGCGTGGAACAGGCCGACGCATAGGAGGAGGAGAAGTCCCAGCTGCACATTGATGTTTCGGAGCGCTGATGTTCTCACGGGACGTTGACTTTCGCCGTGAACGTATAGCCCATCGAGCGAACCGTCTGAATGAGCGTCGGGTCTCGCGGGTCATTCTCTATCTTTTGACGAAGCCGGCTTATCAGGATGTCCACGCTCCGCTCAGTGGTGGACGACGCCTTCAGCTCGTCGCGCGAGAATATTTTTCCGGGATTACGGCAGAGCGTCAGCAACAGGTCGAATTCCGCGCTCGTGAGGATCACCCGCACGCCGGTCGGGCCCAACAGGCGCCGCGTGGAAGAGTCCAGGAAGAATCCAGAAAAGCTATAGGCGCTGATTTTCTGGGACGACTCAATATCCGGTGCAGTCCGCCGGAGGACGGCCCCGATGCGCGCGAGCAGTTCACGCGGAACGAAGGGTTTGACAAGATAATCGTCCGCCCCAAGTTCGATGCCAAGTATCCGGTCCGTGTCTTCGCCGCGCGCGGTCAACATGATCAATGGGGGACTTCCCGTGTTTCGCAAGCGCATGCAGATGGAAAATCCATCCTCACCGGGAAGGTTGACGTCGAGCACGATAAGGTCGATCCGCGCGCTTGCGAGAACCTCGTCCATCTGTTTGCCGTCACGGGCAAGCATCACCTCGAACCCGTTGTCGCTGAGATATTTCCATAAAAGCGATCGAATATCCTCGTCGTCCTCGACGACCAGGATCCATCGCCTATCGGCCGCGCTTGATGCGGGTTTGTTCAAGGTCGGAGAGTTCACCTACTCGCGGCTTCGAGCCAGCGGCGAGTTCCAAACCGAAAATTCCGCACAGCTGTGTCGAGATTCTGGCGCGGTTGTTTCGTTTTGTTGCGCGCAACGCAGCGTATGACAGCCTCCAATGCTGGCCTCCTCGCCTCCTCACGCCGTCTGAACGAACTCTGGCGGCGCCCAAGGAGTCAGCTTCAAAAATAACGTCTGGATAGAACCGTAGCAGAAAATCTCGATAATGATGAAGGACATATAAGACAACTCCTCTCGGCAAAGCTCTCGCCATTCAGTGCTGCTGCACAGCGACAATGCGACGAGAGATCGATTACGGTGCAGCAAGTGGGCGGCCGAAGGATTGCGCAATAAGCGCCGGCCAGGCCGCCCGACCGCGCCGCCCAAGCGTAATCTTCGCGCGCGATCGCGCGCGAAGATTTTAGGAATTAAGGGCTGTCGCTTAAGCGCATCGGCGCCACATAGGACAGAGTGTCCGCCGCCAAGCGCACGCCGACCTGTGGGCCTTCGTCTGGTTAAGGCGGGCGCGATCACCATGTCTCCGGTCTCGATGCGAAAGCCCGCTGCTTGGACGAAAAGCGGCGACAGAGGATGGAGGACGGGAATGGCGCTTAGGGAGCAAATCGACGAAGAGCTCAGGGCGTTTCTGGCGGAGACCAATTTCACCGGAGCGGGCGCCGTCATCACCGACCTCGACGGTACCGCGGTGCACGAGTTTGAAGGCCGCATCGTCATTCCAGATCCGGTCGCTTGCGGCTTGAAGCGCCTCAATGATCTTGGCCGCCCCATTGTGCTGAACACGCTGCGGTTTCCGCTGAACGTCATCCGCACCTTCGGACGCGAGTGGTATTCGATCACCAATGCGCCCTTGCCGCTTGTCTCGCTCAACGGCGGCGTCGTCGGCTATCTCAGAGAGGATGCGGCGGGAGACATCGTCTTCGAGGAGCTCGACGCTTTCCCGCTTGAGCCGCTGGAAATTGACGAGGTGCTGACGGGCGTGCGCGGGCTGCGTGCGAATGGCGTCGACGACCTTCTTGTCTTCTACTACACGCGCGACTGGATGATCGGCGAGACGATCTGGACGCCTGTCCGGGAGAAGATCCCCCATCTTCGCGCGAAATACACGAGCGCGTCGTCGATCGTCTGCCTCTCGCTGGATGATCTTCGCGAGTCTTTGATGGCCCAGGACATCTGCATGATGTTTCTGCTCGTCGAAGCCCCGCAGGATCGCCTAATGGCCTATCAGCACGTCAAGCGCTCGAATTTCGCGACGCGCAAAGGCGTCGATAAATTGTTCGGCGTGCGCGCCATTGCGGACCGGCTCGGCGTCGACCTGCAGGCCTCTGTCGGCTGCGGCGACACGCAGATGGATTCTTTTCTTTCCGGCGTCGGCCTTGCCGTCCATGTCGGGTCGCGCGATCTGGAATATAAGGGCCTGCTGCGGACGGTGAAGATTGAAAGCTCCCAGGAGCTTGGCGAACTGCTGTTTCGTCTTGGCGGGCTGGAGAGCGAGGCGCTGCAATGACCGCTACGCAAGAAGCGCCAATCGATCCGCGCAAGGCGCGATCCAATGCGGGCAAAATTATCGAGCATCACCTCGGGTCAAAGCCAAAGAGCATCGTGGCGCGCGGCGGCGGCATCACCAATTTCGTGTTCGAGGTCCGCCACGCCGAAGGTGATTTCATCGTCCGCATGAACACAACGCCGGACAAGCTAAAGGATTATCTCAAAGAGCAATGGGCGATCACCAAAGCCAGCGAGGCTGGCGTGCCGACCGCGAAAATTCTGGAGGTCGGCGCCGACATTATCGGCATGCCTTACATGGTGCTTCCGAAAGTCGAGGGACAGGAGGCGACGCATCATCCCGAACGCTTCACAATTTTGCGTGAAATGGGGCGACTGACCGCTCTGATCCACTCCGTCAAGACATCGGGCTTTGGCCAAACTTTTGATTGGTCCGACAATACACTCTCGCGCATAGAAACCTGGAAGGAGTATCTGCACGGCGAATTGAAAATTGAAGCGCGCGTCGACTTGCTCGATGCGCAGGATATGCTGGACGCTGGCCAGCTTAAACGGCTGAGATCGGTCGTTCGCGACATGGAGCGCTGGGATCCGTCGCCCGTTCTCAACCACGGCGACATGCGGTTAAAGAACGTGGTCGCTGACGAGTCCGGCGCGATCACGGCCGTGATCGACTGGGAATGCTGCGCCTCCAACGTTGCGCCCTACTGGGATCTTTCGATGGCGCTTCATGATCTCTCGGTCGACGCCAAGCAGGAATTTCTCATGGGCTATGGCCTGAAGGAGGAGAAGGTCCGCGAAATGGCGCCGATCATCAAGGCGATCAATCTCATCAATTATGCGCCCTATGTGGAGCGGGCCGTTGCGGAAAAGGACAAAGCTCGGCTGGAGCAATATCGCACGCGACTGTCGGGGGCGCTGGATCTATATTCGCTTTGACCGCATTCATTCTTTATCCAGTCGCACTTTACAAAACAGTGGTCGGAGAGCCTGGAACTGTGCTGGCGCGCGTAATATCCTGCGACGCCGCGACGACCGCCGGTTCGCAAAGACGTGAGAGGAAAACATGTTCGACAAACTTGTCCTCGCCTTAGTTTCAATCGCGCTCATGACCGGCGTTGCACGCGCGGAGGAGCGAACCGCCGACGTCATCGACAACAAAGGGAAGGGGATCGGCGCCATCGAGGTCAAACAGGGGCCGCATGGCGTCGTTATTCGCGTCATGCTGCGGCCGGGCGCGCTCGCGCCGGGCTGGCATGGCGTCCATCTGCACGAAGTTGGCGACTGCTCCGACATCGAAAAATTCATGCACTCGAAGGGCCATATCAATCCGTCAAATGCCGAACATGGGTTCCTCAATCCCAAGGGGCCGCACCCGGCGGACCTGCCGAATGTCTATGCATATTCCGATGGCTCCGCGCAGGCGGAAATGCTCGTCGACGGCGTGTCCTTGAGCGGCGGCAAGATCAATCTTCTGGACGCGGACGGATCGGCGATCGTGGTGCATGCGAGCCCCGACGACCACATGTCGCAGCCGATTGGCGGCGCCGGCGCGCGCGTCGCCTGCGCCGTGCTGAAATAGCGTGGGCGCTGCGCGCGTGGGGGCCGCGGGCGACGAAGATGAGCATATGCCTAGGCTGTGGCGCTATGACGGGTCTATCGGCGAGAGTCGTCTCGAACGCCACAGCGATATTGAGGCATGCGATATAGTCTACGAAAGCCACTCCACCGGCACATTCAATGCCTGCGCGAGCTTCGCGATGGTCTCGGGGGTTCCCGTACGGCGGCCACTTTCGAGATCGGACAGATAGCCCTGACTGATGCCTGTTTTGAAATTCAAATGGCGTTGCGTTTCGTCGCGCCAGTTGCGGATGGCTTTCAATCGACTCTCACCTCGAAGAATCGCCGCACTGACCTCCGGGGGCAGCACGCCGCCGCCGGCAGCCAATTCGGCCTTCCGAGCATCGTAAATGGCGATGTCGTCGGCTTCCTCGGCGTGGTGATCGGCGCGCTCGAGGAGCGCCTCATATTCGGATCGGGGCAACACCACCAGCTCTTCGCCGCTGGGCGTCCGAATGATCTGTGGCGCGCTCATAGCCTTAGCTCCTCTTGTAAGTCGTCGTGGCCCGGCGCTTAGGCACCCGAATAGTCAAGCGATTATATCGCTCATTTCCATATGATCGACGTGGGTCATATGCGTTGCTTACGGCGAGCCATAGCGCCGGGCTGTGGCAGCGGGCTCTGGCGTAGGTATGGCGGCCGCGCCCGACTATGATGGGTACTAGGAGATAGTCATAAGGCTAAAGCATCGTTTCGAATATTTGGCTTCGTGCGGCGATTGATGGGCTTAGGCTGCGATTGCGTAGCTAACAGCGGCTAGATCGGGTACTTGGCGGGGTGGCCGCTCGTCCAACAGCGGTCATTCTTGAGACATTAAAACCGGTCCCGAAACCTACCGGAAACGAAGCGGCTCGTCACGGATCGCGATACAAATCGAAGCGGCGTTGCTCGCGCCACGCGACCATAGGTGAGAATTTGACACAGGAAGGACGGCGCGCTGTGCAGCGCGTCCCTCCTCCGAAGAAGGAGCCATTGGGAATGAAAATTTTCTGGTCCTGGCAGAGCGATCGCGATCCGAAGCTCCACCATTATTTCGTCCGGGACGCGTTGAAGGGCGCCTGCAAGCTGATCGCTAGCGACCCCCATTATGAGGAAGCAGACCGGCCGGAAGTCGACCATGATACGAAGAATGTCGCGGGCACGCCGGACATCACCTCGACGATCTTGGGGAAGATCGCGTCGGCGAACGTCTTCATCGCGGACATGACACCTGTGGGCTTGACGGACCCGGCGGTGCTGCAGCCGGGCGTGGCGGCGGACAAGCGATCCGAGCCCAAATATCTCCAGAACCCGAATGTGATGTCAGAGCTGGGCTATGCCGAGCGTGCGTTGACGCAGGACCGTATCATCCTCGTCGCCAATCGCGCGCATTATCCGGGCCCCGAGGCGCTGCCCTTCGACTGGCGCCACCGCAGCGGCGCGAAGACCTTTATGTTGGCCGATAGCGCGACCAAGGAGGAGATCGCGGCCGAGTTGAAGCGGTTTGCGGAGGTAATGAAGAACTGCATACAGCCGGCTCTTGCGGCGCAGATCCCGGCGAAGGCACCGCCGCCGGCGATCATCTGGCAGCCCTCGAGCGAGACCGATCCGGCCATCTGGACGGGTGCGGACGGCAAGCTGCGATTCCGTAACGCCTCGCTCGGCGAGCAACAGCGCGAGGTGCGATTGGCTGATGGCAAGCGGATATTCGCGCGGATTTCGCCGTCGGAATGGTTGACGCCGCCGCGGAGCGATCTTGAACCCCGAGTCATGACAGTTGGCTTGGTTATCCGTAGCCAGGACGGCGACTGGGGGCTCAACGGCGACGGCGCCTTGTCGGTGTGGGGTCGAATCGGTTCGGAACGTGATGAGATGGAGGTTTGGAACGCTACGCAATGGTTCCAGAAGACCGGCGAAATATGGGCGGTCAATACCAATAGCTTCACGGAGCACATGGGCCGGACGTGCTTCTCGACAGGCGTGCCGTTCGAGCCGCTGGATGCCTTCATTCGCAAGGGCACCGCTGCCATTCGGGAGATGGGCGGCAAAGGCCCGATCGGCGTCAAGCTTGGCGCAGCCGATATTGGCGACACGGTCCTTCCTGGTGAATATAGCTCGCAATTCGTCGAGGCCGTAGCGAATAACGTTGCGGTTGAGCAAGTGGCCGCCGATTGGACGCCGGGCGAGCGGCGCACGCTGCTGCTTCGTTTCTGGAACGCACTGATGGACGCTTATGGTCGGCGGCCGATGACTATGGCTGAATTCGAGCGGGCGGCGAGCCTGCCGCATTTGGCGGAAGGGGTGGGATTCGAACCCACGGTGGAGTCGCCCCCACGCCGGTTTTCAAGACCGGTGCCTTAAACCACTCGGCCACCCTTCCGCGTTCGTCGTGATATAGCACGCGTCGTCTTTTTCGCGACCGGGATTTGCGCGTGCCCCTCTACTTCGCCTACGGCTCCAACATGGACGCCGCCGCCATGGCGGGCCGCTGCCCCCGGTCCCGGCGGCTCGGTCGGGGACGGCTTGCCGGCTACAGGACGATTCTGATGCCTTCGGGCTTTGTCAGCGTCGCGCCGGACCGCCGCACGAGCGTTCACGGCGTGCTGTGGGACGTCGCGGTCGGAGACGTGGCGTCGCTCGATCGCTACGAAGACGTCGCCCGTGGTCTTTACGCCAAGAAAAATTTGCCCATTCTGCGCGAACCGGTGGGCTCGGTTCTCGCGCTGACCTATGTCGGCGCGCGGCCCGATCTTGGCGCGGCGCCCCGCGGCTATTTCGAGGCGGTCATCGCCGCGGCGCGCGCGCAAGCGCTGCCTGGCCCGTATGTCGACTATCTATCGAGCCTGCTCTCCGCTCCGCAATCAGGGCGACGATCATGAATGCAAAAACGCCTATCGTCGGCGCCGTCGACGAACTGCGCCGCTATGTGCGCGCGCGCCGCGCCGCCGGCGAGCGCATCGGCCTTGTGCCGACCATGGGCGCGCTCCACGCCGGCCATCTGTCGCTCGTCAACGCGGCGCGTCAGTCCGCGGACCGCGTCATCGTCACGATTTTCGTCAATCCGGCGCAGTTCGGCCCGAACGAAGATTTCGCCCGCTATCCGCGCACGCTTGCGGCGGATGTCGAGAAGCTTTGCAGCGTCGCCGCCGATCTTGTCTTCGCGCCGTCCGTCGACGAGATCTATCCGCGGGGCTTTTCGACGAAAGTCGTGCTCGAGGGGCCGGCGACCGCCGACCTCGAAGACCGATTTCGGCCGACGCATTTTTCCGGCGTCGCGACGGTGGTGACGAAGCTCCTCAATCAGGCGCAGGCCGACGTCGCGGTCTTTGGCGAGAAGGATTACCAGCAGCTCCTCGTGATCAAGCGTCTCGCGCGCGATCTCGACATCGCCACCGACATCGTCGGCGCGCCGACTCTGCGCGAGGCCGACGGCCTCGCCATGTCTTCGCGCAACGTCTATCTTTCACTCGAGGACCGTGAGCGCGCAAAGCAATTGCACTTCGCGCTGAGCGAAGCGGCGCGTCAGATCCTTGCTGGCGAGAACATCGGCGCGGCGACGGCAGGCGCGGGCGCCGCGCTTACCGAGGGGGGATTCGAGGTGGACTATCTCGAAGCGCGCCACGCCGAGACGCTCGCTCCGGTCTCCTCTCTCGCGGATGGTCCCCTTCGTCTGCTGGCCGCGGCGAAGCTCGGCGCGACGCGGCTCATCGACAATATCGCGGTTCAATCATGAGCGATCGGGAGATCATACGCCTCGTCATTGAAGGCCGGGTGCAGGGCGTCGGCTATCGCGCCTTTCTTGTCCGCGAGGCGGATGCGCTCGGTCTCACCGGCTGGGCGCGCAACAGGCGCGACGGCGGGGTCGAGTCGGTCGTCTCGGGGCCGCGCCCGGCGCTTGACGCGCTTATCGCTGCGGCGCGACGGGGTCCGCGGCTGGCGCAAGTCGACGCGCTGCGCGAGGAGCCGGCCGATGAAGCCGCGCTCGTCGCCTTTGGCGGCGCGGGATTTTCCGTCGCCCCTGACGCGTGAGCTGGAGACGAGACGTGGAGACGAGAACGTGACGAACGGCCATCGCTTTGTTCTCGCCGGGGTCATGGGCTGGCCGATCGCGCATTCGCGCTCGCCGAAAATCCACAATCACTGGTTCGCGCAATATGGGATCGAGGGCTGCTACGCGCCGCTGCCGGTCGAGCCGGGCCGGCTGGAGGCCGCGTTACGCGCCATGCCGGCGCTCGGCTTCGCCGGCTGCAACCTCACGATTCCGCACAAGGAAACGGCGCTCCGGTTCCTCGATCATGTCGATGACTCGGCGGCGCGGATCGGGGCGGTCAATTGTGTGGTCGTCGAAAGAAACGGCGCTTTGATCGGCCGCAATTACGATGGCTACGGGTTCATTGCGTCGCTTTATGAGGCGGCGCCGCTTTGGCGCGCGGAAAGCGCGCCCTGCGTCATTATTGGCGCCGGCGGCGGAGCGCGCGCGATCATCCATGGCTTGCTTGAGGCTGGCGCGCGCGAGATTCGTCTGTTCAACCGCACCCTGGCGCGAGCGGAAATTCTCGCCGCCGACTTTGGGCCGCGCGTGTCGGCGTTGCGCTGGGAAGAACGCGAGGCGGGGCTCGCCGGCGCGGGGCTTCTCGTCAATGCGACGAGCCAGGGCATGGTCGGCCAACCGCCGCTGGATCTGTCGCTCGCGGCGCTGCCGAGATCGGCGCTCGTCGCCGACATCGTTTATGCGCCGCTGGAGACGCCCTTGTTGGCGGCCGCCCGCAAACATGGCGCAACCCCCGTCGATGGGCTCGGCATGCTGCTGCATCAGGCGCGCCCGGCGTTTCGCGACTGGACCGGCGTGATGCCGGACGTGACGCCGGCGCTGCGCGCCAAGATCGTCGCAACGCTGTAAAAGATCGTCGCAACGCTATAAAGAAAGAGCGCCGCGACATCGCCGCGGCGCTCTTCTTAACATCAACTCACTTTTCGCGTTACGCCGCGCGCGCGCCATAGATCGGCGCGATGGAGAAGCTCAGCAGACGCTGCGCGAGCGTCATCAACTCGGTCGACTGCCGCAGCAGCGTGTCGAGCCGGTCACTCACGAAACGCGACTGGAGCGTCGTCACCTCGTCGATCGTCTTGGCGCTGGCGAGCCGCTCGGCGAAGTCGAGGAACGCCGTGGCGTTTTCCGCCCAGAGATCGATGGATTTCTGCTGCCAGAGGGCAGGGTCGAATCCTTCGGCCTCGCTTTCGGCGGGCTTTGGAGGTTCGGAGATCGCGAGGGCTGTAGAGGGAGCCGCGACGATCACCGGCGTCTGCGTTTCAACAGGGGCGGGGGCCGGCTCTGCGCTGACAGCTTCGTTCGCCGTCGGAGCCGTCTCGGCCTCCGGAACGCTGGGGGCGAAGCGTTTCGTTTCCGGGGCCTTTGGCTTTTGGGAACCGTTCTGCGGATTGGCCATTGAGCTTCTCCCGGTTAGGACTTCGTCGTCGTGCGCTGGAGGCTCGCGCCAAGCTCCGTGGTCTGCTCCTGGATCGCCCGCAGTTGCGCCTGCACGAACTCCGACTGAAGCTTGAAGACTTCCTGCGGGTCCTTGGCGTGGACGAGCTTCTGGGCCAGATCGAAGGCCGCGTTCACATTGGCCTCGGCAAACGACAGGGCCTTGACGCTGACATCCTTGGCGCTCGGCAGCCCGAACGGGATCTCCGCCGAAGTGTCTAGCGCCTTCTGCGCGGCGCCGGCGAAACCTTCAAAGGCCTTGCGCGCCTGTTCGACGCTCTTCTCCGCAAAATCGCGGACTTCAGTGGGAATTTGGTAGACAGCTTCGACCATGGCGCACCTCCGTGCGGTGAAAATCAAACAAGCGCCGCGCTAAACGATATTAACCCGCGTCGCGCCCGGCCCCAACGGCGATCCGGCGAGTCCAGTCATACTGCCCGATTTTATGTTGCGATGCAACAATTTTGTGCGCCGCAGCAGATCGGGAAGTTGGAAACGTAGAAATACGATGAAAGGCGCGCGACAATCATAGACCTTGCGCGCGGCGGCGGCTAATTTGCTTGCATCCGTTAGCGTCGAGCCGACGAGACGCCTGAGAAGCGCGCGGCGGGCGAGACCGTCGGTTGAGGCGGTAGGCAATGGGCGGTTCGCAGCAGGACCTCGAGGAAGACGCGCGAGCAGCCGCTTGCGTGGCGGCGGATCCTGTTTTTTCCGCGCTCGACGCCTCCGGCGCGCCAATTATCGCGGCGGGCGGCGATCCCCTGCGCATTGCTTTTCTGAACGAGTCCGCCCGCGCGGTCTTTGGCGAAGACGCCGGCGCGCTCGCCGAACGCCTGTTTCGCGGCGACGATCCGGGGCCGCGACGCCTGGCCGAGCTGGTCGGCGACATGCGCCGCCGCCCAGGTCTTCGCCTTGAGCGGCTGCGCTTTCGTGTTTCGGGGCAGCCGCAAACGATCACTTTTCTCTGCCGCAGCCTCGCCGTGGAAAGCGGCGCCTGTTTCGTTATCGCGGCGCTTGGCGTTCGCGCGGATTCGCCAGCTGAGGAACCGCGCGCGGCTGAGACGCGGGTCAGCGATGAGACGGCGGCCCTCCGCCGCAGCCTGGCGGCGCGACATGGCGCGCGTTCGCCGCGCTTTTTGTGGAAGACCGACGCGGCAGGACGATTCACCGCCGTGACCCACACGCTCGCCGACGTGGTGGGCGAAAAAGCCGCCGACATCCTCGGCCGTTCAGTGCAGGATGCGACGCAAGCCCTTGCGCTCGACGCTGCATTTGTCCGCGCCGTCGTCTCGCGCCGTGCGTGGAGCGGCGTCGAGGTCGAATGGCCCTTCGAAGGGGAAGCCGGATGCGTGCCGACGACGCTCGGCGCTCGGCAGATGACGGATTCCGCAGGGCGGTTTCTCGGCTATCAGGGTTATGGCGTGTTGCGCATCAATCGCGCGCGAGCCGCCGAACCCACGGCGGCGACGGGCGCCGATTCGAGTTTTGAAGAGAACGCCTTCGAGCCATCGCTCGATAATGTTGTGATGCTGCGCGCGCCGGCTTCGCAGCGCGTCGATGTGGGCGAGGCGCTCAGTTCGAGCGAACGCCTGGCGTTTGACGAAATCGCGCGGGCGCTCACGGAAGGCGATCTCGTCATCCCCGCAGCGGAGGCCGCGGCGCCCTCGGAGCCCGATCCTGACGAGCAAGCGGCGCCGACGCGTCGCAATCTCGAACTCAACGCGCCGGGCCCGGAGCAAAGCGCCCTGGCGCTCGCGCGCATGCTCGAAGAAAAGCTTGCGCGGGCGAAGTCCGAGAGCGCGCTGCTTGGCGCGGCTTTCGACCTCTCGCGCGCGCCGCTTGCGATCGTGGCGGCGGACGGGGTGATCGTGAGAGCCAACGCGTCATTTGCGTCTTGCTTGGCGACGGAGGCGACTGCGCTTGAGAGCCGCGACCTGGCGTCTTTTCTCAGCCCATCCGACGCGCAAATCCTCAATCAGCGTTTTTCTGACGTCCAGCCGCACGCCGACGCGCGCGTATCGCTGGCCACAGGGCCGCTGCGGGGGAGCGTCCCCGTCGATCTCAGCCTGAGCCGGATCTTCGTCGATGGAAGGCCGATGGTGTTGGTTTCGGCCGAGCCTTGGGAGGCCGCATCTGCGGATGACCGCGCGCTGGAAGCGGCGCGTCTTGCAGCCGAAAGCGCCAATGCGGCGAAGTCCGATTTCCTGACCCGCGTATCGCATGAGATTCGCACGCCGCTGAACGCCATCATGGGCTTTGCTGAAGTGATGATGGAGGAGCGTCTCGGGCCGATCGGCTCTCCCCGCTATAAGGAATATTTGAAAGACATCCGCGCTTCCGGCGCGCATGTCTTATCCCTCGTCAACGATCTATTGGATCTCTCCAAGATCGAAGCTGGCAAGATGGAGCTTTCGTTCTCGCGCGTCGACGCCAATGCAACCATCGCCGAATGCGCTTCGATCATGCAGGCCCAGGCCAATCAGGGGCGCGTCGTCATGCGTCTCGCGCTTGCGGCGGGCCTGCCGCCGCTGCGGGCCGATGCGCGCTCGCTCAAGCAGATTCTTCTCAATCTTCTGTCGAATGCGGTGAAGTTCAACGAGCCGGGCGGTCAGGTCATCGTGTCGAGCGCGCTGAACGACGCCGGCTCCGTCGTCATCCGGGTCAAGGACACTGGGATCGGCATGTCGGAGGCGGATGTCGCAACCGCCTTGGAGCCGTTCCGGCAGGTTGGCGCATCGCGCAGGGCGAGCGGAACGGGGCTTGGACTGCCGCTGACAAAGGCGTTGATTGAGGCAAATCACGCCTCATTCAGCATTAAGAGCCGTCACAATGAGGGCACGCTGATCGAAATCGCATTTCCGCCGCCGCAAGCGCTCGCGGCGGAGTAGCCGAATAATGATGGAAGAGGGGGCCGGTGGGAAACGAGAGCTGAACCGGAGCAGCTCAGTCCGTTGGCGCGACAACGCCGACGCTTAGGCCAAGCTAGTGCTCGCCAACGGACTGGTATGGGACGTAAAGGCCTTACTTTTCTTGACCTTAGCGGCCAATCTTCATCGCGACGAGAGCGCCGCCGATGACGATAGCGAGCATGAGTCCCGGGATAAGATACTGCATATTTTTCCTCCCACGTTGAGCCAGCCAGTGGCTCTTTTTTCCGGCTTCGCCGCGATATAGCTTCACCAAAGGGCACTGTCTTTGTCAAGCGCCACCTTGCCCTATTTGTGCGGGTTTGTGCCGATCTTCGCTGCATCGGATCGCTATGTCACAGGCCGACAATCGCGGCGCTGAAGCCATAAGAAGTTGTAGGGCGCAGACTGACCGAGCGTTGCGGATTGCCGCCGCAGCGCGGTTGCGCCAATCTCGCGGCCCCTCTTCAAAGGCGACTCGCATTTCTCATGACTTCCGCCTCTCGCGCCATCGATCTTAACGCCGACCTCGGGGAAGGGTTCGGCCATTGGCGCATGGGCGACGACGCCGCCATGCTCGACATCGTGACGAGCGCCAATGTCGCTTGCGGCTTCCACGCCGGCGACCCCGACATCATGGCGACGACCTTTGCGCGCGCCAAGGAAAAGGGAGTCGCCGTCGGCGCCCACGTCGCCTTTCCGGACCTCGCAGGTTTCGGGCGGCGCAGTTTGCCGATGAGCGCATGGGAGATTGAGCGCGCGGTCGCCTATCAGCTCGGCGCGGCGCAAGCGCTGGCGGTTCTGAGCGGACATCGAATCACGCATGTGAAAGCGCATGGTGCGCTCGCAAATATCGCCGAGCGCGACGCCGACGTCGCGAACGCCATCGCCCGCGCGGTCCGCGGCGTCGATCCGTCGCTCGCGCTGCTCGCGATCGCGCTGTCCGAGCAAACGCACGCCGGCGCGCACGCGGGGCTGCGCGTCGTGAATGAAATTTTCGCCGATCGCGCCTATATGGACGACGGACGCCTGCAGCCGCGATCGGAAGAAGGCGCGGTGATCGAGGATATCGAAAGAGCCTGCGCCCGCGTGCGGGACATGCTCGCGAGCGGCGGTCTGAGAACCATTAGCGGCAAACTCCTGCCGACGCAGATCGATTCGGTTTGCGTCCACGGCGATTCGCCGCTTGCGGTTGAAATGGCCCGGAGCCTGCGCGCCGCGCTCGAAGGCGAGCGCTGGAAGCTGCGCGCCTTCGCAGGAGCCTGACCGCAATGGATGATGAGACGCCGCGCTTCCTCGACTGCGGCGAGGCGGCGCTTTCAGTGGAGTTCGGCGACAGCGTCGATCCCGCCGTCAACGCCCGCGTGCTGGCGCTCGACGAGCGTCTTCGCGCCGCGCCGCCGGCGGGCCTCCGCGAAACGACGCCCACTTACCGCGCGCTGTTCCTGCGTTACGAGCCGCTTGAAATTTCGCGCGCCGCGCTGATTGCGGCGATCGAAGCTCTGATCGGGCCTGCGGGCGTTGAGGCGTCGCAGCCGTCCGCGCGCTGGACCATTCCCTGCTGCTACGATCCCAAGTTCGCGGAAGACATTGGCGAAGCCGCCGCGCTGCTCGGGCAGACGGCGCAATCGCTGGCGAAGCTGCACGCCGGCGCCGACTATCGCGCTTACATGTATGGTTTCGCGCCGGGGTGGTGCTACCTCGGCGGACTGCCTCAGGCGCTCGCGATCCCGCGGCGCGTCAGCCCCCGCGGTCCGACGCCGCAGGGCGGGGCGTTGATCGGCGGCGCGCTCTCTCTGATCGCCGCCAGTCCGATGCCAACCGGCTGGTATGTCGTCGGGCGTACGCCTGAGCGCATGTTCGCGCTGGACCGCACCCCGCCTTTTCTTGTCGCGCCAGGCGACGCCGTGCGTTTTGAGCCGATCGACGCCGAGACGTTCCTGACGCTCGATGCGCGCGCCTTGGCCGGCGAGACGGTGGCGCGCCGGGAGACGCTGCTTTGAGCGTGCGGCTGCTTATCGAGGCCGCCGGGCCCGGCGTCACGATCCAGGACGAGGGCCGCTTCGGACTGTCGCGCTACGGCGTCACGCCGGCGGGGCCGATGGATCTTGGCGCTTATCGCGCCGCGACGCGCGCCGCCGGCGCCGACAGCGCCATCGAAGTTTCGCTTGGGGGCATGACGCTTCGGGCGGAAGGCGCGACGCTTTGCGTCGCTGTGGCGGGAGGCGATTTCGACATCCGGCTGGACGGGCGGCCAATGCCGCCGGCGTGCCTGCTCCCGCTTACCGAGGGTGCACGGCTCGTGCTGCGCGCCGGCCCGTCAGGGGCTTGGTGCTATGTCGCCGTCGGCGGAACGCTCGCTTTCGCGCCGACACTCGGTTCGCGCGCGACGCACGCCCGGTCGGGCCTCGGGCCGAAACCGCTCGCCGCCGGCGACGCCTTGACGCTCGCCGAGGCGCAGCCGCCGCCGCTGGAGCCGATGGCCTTGGCGGCGCCTTGGCTGACGTCAAGCGACGCGCCGATCCGAGTTCTTCTCGGGCCTCAGGCGGATTATTTCACGCCGGAGGAGATCGAGGCCTTTCTGAACGCCCGCTGGCGCATCGGCGCCCGCAGCGATCGCATGGCCTATCGGCTCGAGGGTGCGGCGATCCGCCATCGGCGCGGACATGACATCGTCTCCGACGGGGTCGCCATGGGCGCGATCCAGATTCCCGGCGACGGCGCGCCGCTCGCGCTCATGGCGGACCGACAGCCGACCGGTGGCTATCCGAAAATCGCGACGGTGATAGGGGCGGATCTCGGCCGGCTGGCGCAATTGCGTCCCGGCGAAGACCTGTCCTTCCGCGCCGTGGAGCGGGACGAGGCGGTCGCCGCCCGCCGCGCGTATTTCGCAGCCATTGAGGCGGGCGCAAAACGTGAGCCGCTCGGCGCCGAGATGACCACCGAGTCGCTGCTGGCGGAAAATCTCGTCGGCGGCGTCGTCAACGCGCGGGACTGATTATTCCGCCGGCTCTTTGACCTCGGCAAGGAGAGCGACGGGCTCGGCCGGCTGCGCCGCCGCCGCGACGGCTTTCGCCGCCGCTTTGCGCTTCTTCCACCATTTGATCAGCATCATCCACCAGGGGTCGCCAACGTGCAGGTGATAGCGCAGCGGCGTCTTGATGATGGCGAGCACGAGTCCGATCGAGAACAGACACCAGACCGCCGGCCATTCATTGATGTTGCTGGTCGTCAGGCCGGCGAGAAACGGTCCGGCAAGCCAGGAGAACAGGATGAAGCGCCAGCTGCCGAAGAGCGCTGGGATGTAGAAGGCCATCAGCGGATATTCGATATAGCCGCGTCCGAGATAGGCATTATCGACCATGGAATTGCCAAGGCCATTCGTCGGCAGCAGCCAGGCGATGTGCCATTCGCCGCGCGTCGTGCAGAGCACGTCGCCGCAGAGCGGTCGTCCGAGGGCGCAATGGCCGGCCCAGGCGAAGGGATAAAGCTGGAGCAGCATGGCGATGGCCGCGACGAAACAGCCGAAATAGGCCCAGGGCGCGATGATGCGGGCGCTGTCCTTGGGCATGAAATAGAGCGCGACGGCGTTAATGAAGAACGGCTGGAACGTTATGTGGAGATAACCAAACATGGTCATCAATTGATTGAGCGGCGAGTCGCATTGGTTGAGAACCGAATAGGCGACCGCCTGAAGCGACTCCATGCTGGCGAAGTAGAGAAGGCAGACCCAGAGGGCGAGCGGTTCGGGGTCCTTTTTGAGCGCCGAATAGGCCGCGCCGGCGATCCCCGCCGTCGCCAACACCGCTGACGCCTCTCCACTCCAACACATTCGGGCATTTCCTCTTTTATTGTCTGCGACCCGATACACTATCCGCCGGGTCGATCAAAGCCCCCGATCGGCTGAAAAGCCCTTGCGTTCAGGCTGGAACGTCGGGGGAGAAGTCCGCCGGCGCCAGCTCGAAGCCGGCGAATTCAAAGCCCGGCGCGACCGTGCAGCCGACGAGGGTCCATTCGCTCGCCCCCCGGCCGAGGCTTTTCGCCGACTGCCACACGCCCGCGGGCACTACGGCTTGTGGCCGCTCGCCCGCCGCGAGTTCGGCGCCCAGGCGCAAGACTTCGGTCGAGGCGCCCTGCGCCGCGATCTTAAGCTCCAGCGCTGCGCCGGCGTAAAAGTGCCAGACTTCGGCGGCGTCGACCCGATGCCAGTGGGACATTTCGCCGCCAGGGAGCAGATAATAGATCGCCGTCGAGGCGCCGCGGGAGCCGCCGACCGGCATGGGATCGCGAAAGGTCTGCCGATAAAAGCCGCCCTCGGGATGCGGCGCGAGTTCGAGAAGCCGCACGATCTCCTGCGTCGACAGCGCGCTTGTCATGCGGCGAAACTGTTCTTGCGCTCGCGCATCGCCGCGAACACGGCGAAAGGATCGGCGTCCCGCATGCCCATCGCGGCCTTCACGCTCGGGTCCTCGACGCGCAGGAAGGGGTTTGTGGCGTTCTCGAGCGCGATCGTCGTCGGCAGCGTGAATTTTCTGTCCTTGCGCAGCTCGGCGACTGCTTGCGCCCGTTCGCGCAGCACCGGATTGTCGGGATCGACGGCGAGCGCGAATTTGGCGTTAGCCTGCGTATATTCGTGTCCGCAATAGACCTGTGTTTCGCCGGGCAGATTGGCGAGCGCTTCGAGTGTGAGGCGCATCATGTCCATGGTGCCCTCGAAAACGCGGCCGCAGCCGAGCGAGAACAGCGTGTCGCCGACAAACAAAATTTCATCGTCGCCGAAATAATAGGCGATGTGTCCAAGCGTATGGCCGGGCGTTTCGATGACGCGCGCGCGCGCCTCGCCGACTTCCACGCTATCGCCTTCCGAAACCGCGCGATCGAGCGGCGGCAGTCGATGCGCGTCCTTGGCGGCCCCGATCACCTTCATGTGCGGAAAGCGCATCTTGAGCGTCTGCGTTCCCTGCACGTGATCGGCGTGATGATGGGTCAGCAGCAGATGCGTCAGCGGCCAGCCGCGCCGCTCGGCTTCTTTGGCGATCGCTTCGCCGTCCGGCGCGTCGATGCTCGCGGTCGCCCCGAGCTCCGGTTCATGAACGAGCAGGCCGAAATTGTCATTCAGGCAGATAAACTGCGCGACTTCCAAAGCCATGGGGCATCGTCTCCTTGGGCGGTCGCCTATCATAGCGCTTCGCCAAAAAACACGACAGCCGAACGCGCGCGACGGGCGCGCCTTGCGCCACTGATCGATTGCGTCGATGATCGAGGCCATGCTCGACGTCGTCAATTTGCGGGCCTTTTACGACACGGCGCTGGGGGAGGTCGCGCGCCGCCTGGTGTCGCGGCTGGTGCGCACGCGCTGGCAGGATCACGCCGGGCTGCGCGTGCTCGGTCTTGGCTATGCGACGCCTTACCTCGACAGTTTTCGTGAGAAGGCGCAGCGGGTTCTCGCCTTCATGCCGGCCACGCAGGGCGTCGTCCATTGGCCGACCGACGGGCGCTCCGCCTCGGCCCTGGTGGAGCCGTCGATGACGCCGCTGCCCGACGCCAGCATGGATCGCATCCTGATCGTGCATGCGCTGGAGACGGACGAACATCCGCATGATCTGCTCGAAGAAATTTGGCGCATTCTCGCGCCCGGCGGCCGGGTGCTGATCGTCGCGCCGAGTCGCACCGGCCTTTGGGCGCGCGTCGACACGACGCCCTTTGGACAGGGTCACCCCTATTCGCGCGGTCAGCTGCAGCAATTGCTGCAGGAAGCGCAATTCCTGCCGCTTTATTGGGACGAGGCGCTTTACGTGCCGCCGTTCCAGCGCGCGTCGCTGCTGCGCTCGGCGCCGGCCTTCGAGCGAATCGCCGGCCGCTTCTCGCTGCCCGGCGGCGGCGTGCATATTGTCGAGGCGACGAAGCAGCTCTATCGCCCGGTAATGCGCCGCGCCGTGCGTCGCCTGCCGATCGAACTTGAACCGGCGATGGAGCCGGCGGGCGCCGAGGCGGGGCTTGAGGGAATTTGAGGCTTCGGATGAGCTGTGGAATGACGGGGTAAACGTCACCGTCGGCGAAGCTCGACGGCGACGCCGAAGGACTGCGCCAGGAACAGGGCGCCGTGGATCAGCCCTGTTTCGTCGATTCCATGGCCAAGCCGCGCTGAGAGGTGCCATTGGGTCGGCACGCCGGAGTCGGCGAGCGCATTGGCGGACATGAGCAGCGCCTCGACGGGGATCATTTCGTCTTCTTCGCCGTGAGCCAAAAGGACGGCCGGCGGTTTCTCGTAGGCCATCGGCGCTTCGCCCGCCTGCGCCGGCCCGAGCACATAGACGCCCGAATAGCCGAGAATCGCGCGCGGCGCGCGCTTGCGGCGCAGTCCAGTATGCAGCGCCATCATCGTGCCCTGGCTGAATCCGATCAGCGCCAGCGCCCTGTCGTCGAGGCCG
>Ga0351889_10201_pt1 | contig 19815 bp, 11 predicted proteins | sample TotcelFGM3001M14_FD_206767 | JGI IMG/M metagenome (GOLD analysis project Ga0351889, IMG submission 206767) | Enriched cells from coal bed in the Powder River Basin, Montana, United States - Total cells FGM rep3 HSBNCT.FGM.300.1.M14 ...
TGACCAGGAAGTTGCCGCAGCCGCAGGCGGGGTCGAGGAATTTCAGCCGGGCCAGGCGCTGATGAAACTCGGCCAGCTTTTTGCGCTGGTTCTTGACCTGGTGGAATTCAGCCCGGAGCTCGTCCAGAAAGAGCGGCCCGATGAGCTTGAGGATGTTCTTTTCGGTGGTGTAATGGGCCCCGAGATGACGCCGCTTCTGCTGGTCCATGACCGACTGGAACAAGGCCCCGAAGATGGCCGGAGAAATCCGGCTCCAGTCCAGGGCGCAGCAGTCAAGGAGCAGGTCCCGCATATCTCGGTCAAAGGCCGCCAGGCGCAGACGTTCGGCAAAGAGACTGCCGTTGATGTAGGGAAAGGCGGCCAGGTGGTCATCCAGATTTTTCAGGAGCTGGTCACCGGGCGTATTTAACACCTCAAACAAATTCCCCAGCCATTGCGCCAAATCGCGCCCATCGGGGGCGGTGCGCTGTTCGATCAAGTCCTGGAACCGGCGGCGCTCGAAGATGCTGGTGTCATCGGCGAACAGGCAGAACAGCAGGCGGACCAGATAGACTTCCAACTCATGGCCCTGATAACCGGCGGCCTTGAGCTTGTCGTGCAGCCTGCCCATGCGTTCGGCGGCCTTGATGTTGACCGGGTCCTGCTCTTTATAGGAAGTAGTCTGATACCCGGCGACAAAGCCGAACCGCCGGACGTTTTTGTAGAGATTCTTTAAGGTGAATTGGTGTTCGGTGTCTTCCTCAAGGTCGTAAAGGCGGAAGCGGGCGAAGTCGGAAACCAGGATATAGCGGGGCAGGTCCCGGTCCTGGATACCGGGGAAATAATCCTTGGCCTGCTCATAGGCGCGGTCTAAATCTTTGCCCCGGGATTTTTGCTCGACGAGCAAAATTCCTTTCCAGAGGAGGTCGATATAGCCGTCCTTGCCGTCGATCTTTTTGACGCGCTGTTCAAAAGAAGCCACCCGCCTCCGGGGCACCCCGAAGACGTTGAAAAAGGCATCCCAAAAGGATTTGGCTTCGGCATCCTCTGACGCTTCATCGGCCCATTCCTGGGAAAACTTGAGGGCGCGGTCTTTAATCTCGTTCCACGATAGGGGCATAGTGGCGGAGCCTTGCTAGGGTTGAGGTGGTGAATTATCGCCTTGTTGTTTCATCTCTTTGGCTTTACTCTGATGCTGTGGAATTTTTTGCAACCCCTCCCCGATTGCCTGCTCCGCCAGCCGCAGTTCGTAGTTTTTTTGCAGGTTCATCCAGATATCCGGTCCGGTGCCGAACCACCGTCCGAGGCGCAAGGCCGTATCCCCCGAGATGCCGCGCTTGCCGCGGATGATCTCAGTAATCCGGTTCGTCGGCACCCCCAATTTATTGGCCAGTTCGTTGGCACTCATGCCCAGCGCCTGCAATTCGTCGGCCAGGTGCTCCCCTGGATGGATGATAAGCCGTGCCATAAGTCACCTCCTAATGGTAATCCACGATTTCCACATTAAGCGGCCCCGGGGAGCCTTCCGGCCAGGCAAAGCAAATCCGCCATTGATCGTTGATGCGGATGCTGTACTGGCCTAGCCGATCCCCCTTGAGCCCTTCAAGCCGATTGCCCGGGGTGTTGAGCGCCATCAGGCGGTCAGCCGCGTGCAGGCGGTCGAGCCGCAACATGGCTTGCCGCTCGAATCCCTGGAACGTCTTAACCCGGACGCCCTCGAAAAAGGCGCGGGTGCTTGTCGCGGAAACTTATAATCATTTATTACCGTACCAGATTATATGTTATACGTCCAGCGTATAATTTCAAGACTCTTGGAGGGAAGAATCGGTTCGGGGGCCCCGGGATAGCGGGCAGGGGCAGGTGGTTAGGCGGACATTCGTTGCAGCAGGCTGGCCTTGATGCGGTCGAACTCCTCGGGGCTGATGACCCCTTCTTCCCGGAGCTTGATGAACTCCTCCAGTTCCTCCCGGAGGCGTTCCGGCGGCAGCCAGGCGTGGGGGTCGGCGGCCGCGGCCTCGGCGTCGAGGTTGAGAGGACCGGCCAGGGCCAGGGGCTGTGGCCGCCCGCCGGGGAGGCTGGCCTGGTCGAGACGGTGGGCCCCGGTGTAGCGCAGGGTGAAAACCCCGTTCATCAGGGAGATTTCCACGTCCTTGCCGCTCTGGGTGGCCTCCCGCATCAGGTCCTGGAAGTCGCCGGTCTGGGCCGCCATCTTGGCCTTGATGACCCCCCAGCGGCGATAGAGGCGCCAGACGATATAGGCCAGCAGAGCGGCGAAGCCTGCGAAGATATAGGCGTTGAAGCCCAGGATGCCGGTGACCCACACCAAGGCTATGATGAGGACGAAAGGAATGGCGATGAGAAAGATCAGCAGGCTGTAAAAATTAGCCATATTCCCCAGGGATGAGACCCCGGGGTCCACCGGATCTTTCTTAAAGCGAGAAAAGAATTTGCCCATATTGTCGTTCCCGAGGCGGTTTGAAGCCCTCGTTTTTTAAAGGTACCATTTTCCCGAAAACTTGCAAGTAGACCGAGACAACAGTAGGGGCGGGTTTTAAACCCGCCCCTACGATCGGTTAACCCACCTCAGGCTTCACCCCGCCTGGAAAAAGGCCCGGAAGGCCTTGAAGGTCATGTAGAGGTCGGCCTTGGAGGCCACCTCGAAGGGCGAGTGCATGGAGAGCAAGGGCGTGCCGCAGTCGATGATCTCCATGCCGTACACCGCCAGGTACTTGGCGATGGTGCCGCCGCCGCCTTCGTCCACCTTGCCCAACTGGCCCGCCTGCCAGACGACCCCGTGGTCCTGGAAAATCTTCCGTATCCAGGCCACGTACTCGGCGTTGGCGTCGCTGGTGGAATACTTGCCGCCGCTGCCGCCGTATTTATGGAAGCAGACGCCGTAGCCCAGCCGGGCGGCGTTCCGTTTTTCGTGCACCTCGGGGAAATCCGGGTCCAAGGCCCCGGTGACGTCGGCCGACAGGGCTTTGCTGGCCATGAGCACCCGGCGCCGGGCCCGGGGACTTTCGCCCTGGCGTTCCAGGAGGATCTCGACGATCTCGTTTAAGAGGAAGCTCTGGGCTCCGGTGTTGCCTTCGCTGCCGATTTCCTCTTTGTCGTAGAACATAGCCAGGCTGGTGTGCTCCGGTTCCTGCACGTCCAGGAGGGCGGCCAGGGAAGCGTAGGCGCAGGACCGGTCATCCTGGCCGTAGCCCCCCACCAGGCTGCGGTCCCAGCCCAGGTCCCGGGCCGGCCCGGCGGGCACCACTTCGAGTTCGGCGCTGATCAGGTCCTCCTCGCCGATGCCGTAATGGTCCTCCAGATATTTCAGCAGGTGGAGCTTGACGCGCTCCTTGGTCTCGGCGTTTCCCAGGGGCAGGGAGCCCACCAGGACATTGAGCTTTTCCCCTTCGAAGGCCTCGGACACCTTCTTGTCCATGGTCTTCTTGGCCAAGTGGGGCAAAAGGTCCAGCACGGAAAAGACCGGATCCTTGGGGTCCTCGCCGACGGTGAGCTGCACCCGGCTGCCGTCGGCCTTGACGACCACGCCGTGGATGGCCAGAGGCCGGGCCAGCCACTGATATTTTTTGATGCCGCCGTAGTAGTGGGTCTTCAAAAAGGCCAGGTCGGTGTCTTCATAGAGCGGGTACTGTTTCAGGTCCAGCCGGGGGGAGTCGATGTGGGAGGCCACGATACGCAAGCCTTCGGAAAGGGGCCGGCGGCCCTGGACCACGAGGACGATGACCTTGCCCCGGTAATTATAATAACCCCGGGGGCCGGATTCCTTCCCGGTCAGGTCCACAAAGCCCAGGGCCTTGGCCTGGCGTTCGATTTCCACCACCGCCTCCCGTTCGGTCTTGGCCCGGTCCAAAAAAGTCTTGTAATGGTCGCCGTAGGCAAAGATGGCGGCCCGTTCGGCCTCATCCACCTGGTCCCAGACCATTTTGGGGTTGACGGCCAGACGGTCCCGCATTTGTTTCAGTTCATCCTTTTCCTGGACTTCCCTACTCATTTGATCCTCCATCGGTGAAAAACCGGAAAAAACCACGCCGGGCGAGTCGCCGGCGCAATTATATGGGTGGGTTTGGAAACCTTTCCTGTCGATCTTAAATAATGTTATTTTCTTTTTATATTTTCTATGGAATAATTTTTCTCAGGGTGCGTCCTACGCTCCCTCACTCCAGTTGAGTGAATGGCTGGCGAGGACGCCCGCCCTACCTGATTTTTCATGCTTTTGCGAGGTAGGCCAAAGGCCCACAAGTGACTGCTCACTGCCGAGGCCTTGCAGAAATAATAACCTTTTTCTATTTTCTCTGGAATAAAAACGCTTATGCCGGTTCAATGGGACAATCAGCTAGTAAATAACACGATTCTCGCCAAGAAACAACGGTATCAGACGATTCCGGAGGCGAGACGGTTGACTTAAGCGGGGAAAATTAATAAATTTATTAGATGAATCGCCAAAGTTGCGAGAGTGGCGGAATTTGGCAGACGCACTGGGTTTAGGGTCCAGCGGGTAAACCGTGGGGGTTCGAGTCCCCCCTCTCGCACGCCGGCACACAAAAGAGTCAGATCGGGGGCATGCCCTCCTGAACGCTGATAAAAAATTAAATTAACTTAAAGATTGCGAGCTTAAGAACATGACCGAAAGCGCCTTGAAGGTGGAGATGGAGAATCTCAGCGAAATCAAACGGAAATTAACCATCGAGGTCCCCTCCACCGAGGTGACCCAGGCAGTTGACCGGGCCTACCGGGAGTTGGCCAAGAAGGCCAAAGTTAAAGGCTTCCGGCCGGGCAAAGTGCCGCGGTCCGTCCTCGAGATGTATTACCACAAAGACATCGACCATGATGTCTCCGAAACCCTGGTGCGCCGCTCCCTGGGAGAGGCTTTGAAGGGCAAGAGCCTGGAAGCCATCAATCTGAGCTGGCCGGAGCCGGTGCCGCCGGTGGTGGCCGGGGAGGATTACCGCTACAGCGTCGAAATCGAAGTGGCGCCGGAGTTTACCGCCGAGGACTATCTGGGCTTGAAACTGGCGGCCCCGGAAGTAGTGGTAACCGACGATGAAGTGGAGGCCCGTCTGGAGGAGATCCGGCAGGGCAACGCCATCCTCAAACCCCCGGCGGAAGACCGGGGCGCTCAAGCGGGGGATTTCGTGGTCCTGGATTACCAGGCCCACTTCGCCGGGCAGCCGGTGGAGGGCGGCAAGTCGGAAAGCACCTATGTGGAAGTGGGCACCGGCAAGTTCAACGCCGAGTTCGAAACCAACCTCCTGGGCCTCAAGGCCGGAGCGGAAACCCGTTTCGCCGTAGCCCTGCCCGATGATTTCGCCAATCCCCTCCTGGCCGGCAAGGTCGTCGATTTCGCGGTGCACGTCCAGGAAGTGAAGGAGAAGGTGGTACCCGAACTGGACGATACCTTCGCCCAGAACCTGGGGGGCAACTTTCAAACCGTGGCCGACTTGCGCACCGCCGTGCGAGAGGATATTATTAAGGGAAAGGAACAGGAGCGGCAGGCCTTACTGGAAAACCAGGTGTCGGACCAATTGCTGGCCCGCCATCAATTTGAGGCGCCGCCCTCCCTGATCGCCCAGGAACAAGAGAACATGTTGCGGGACCAGATGGACCGCTTCCGGCAGCACGGCATGGACACGGCCGGCATGGACCCCACCAGGATCCTGGAGGTCATGAAACCCATGGCCGAGCGCCGGGTGCGAGTCAGGCTGATCTTGTCCCGCATCGCCGACCAGGAGAACCTGGCGGTGGACGACGCCGAAATGGACGCCGCCCTGGCCCGGATCGCGGTCAACAACCGCCGGGACGTGGTCGAGATCAAGAAGTTTTATCAGGAACACGATTTGCTGGGGGCCCTGAGGCGGACGCTCCTGGACGACAAGACCATGAAACTGTTGCTGGATAAAGCCGAGATCACTGCCGCCGCGGCAGAAGTTGCGGCCTCGGCAGGAGAAAAGGATGAAAAGGAGTAGGATGCAGTTAATTCCCATGGTAGTGGAGCAGAGCAGCCGGGGCGAACGGGCTTATGACATCTATTCCCGGCTCTTAAGGGACCGGATCATCTTTTTGGGAACGGCCATCAATGATGATGTCGCCAACCTGGTGATCGCCCAACTGCTGTTTTTGGAGGCAGAGGATCCCGACAAGGAAATCAACTTTTACATTAACTCCCCCGGCGGTCTGGTGACCTCCGGGATGGCGATATACGACACCATGCAGTACATCAAGAGCCCGGTGGCCACCCTGTGCATGGGCCAGGGGGCGTCCATGGCGGCGCTCTTATTGGCTGCGGGCGCCAAGGGCAAAAGGTTCGCCCTGCCCCACGCCCGGATCTTGATTCACCAGCCCCTGGGCGGTTTCCAGGGCCAGGCCACGGACGTGGGTATCCAGGCCCAGGAAATTTTGCGGATGCGGGAAGAATTGAACGGGATTATGGCCAAACACACCGGCCAATCCATTGAACGCATCAATCAGGATACCGAGCGGGATTTTTATATGTCCGGCCAGCAGGCCAAGGAATACGGCCTGGTTGACAACGTCATCACCCACCGGGAACCGGGGATGCTTTTCCCGGCCCGGCATCAGGAGTAACCGCCTGATCAACGCTGAAGAAAAAGCCGCCCGGTGCCGATGTAATCAGGCAAGCCCGGCGCGGCGGCAGCCAAGCATACCAGCCAAACCCTCGAACCGCTTCTTTTTCGGGGTTTGTGGAGGAAAACGTATATGAGTAAGCGCGGTACCGACAAGAGTGCCGACCTGTTGTGTTCTTTTTGCGGCAAAAGCCAGGGCGAAGTGAAGAAGCTCATCGCGGGCCCCGGCGTCTACATCTGCGATGAATGCATCGAGCTGTGCAACGACATCATCGCCGAAGAATACGAAAAGGACGAAGCCAAACACGCCCGGCTGTCGATTCCCGAGCCGGCGATCATCAAGAAACAGATTGACGAGTACGTCATCGGCCAGGAGCGCGCCAAAAAGATCCTGTCCGTGGCGGTCTACAATCACTATAAGCGCATCAATGCCGGGGTGGACCTGGACGGGGTGGAACTCCAGAAGAGCAACATCCTGCTGGTGGGACCCACCGGCTCCGGCAAGACCCTGCTGGCCCAGACCCTGGCCCGCATCTTGAACGTGCCCTTTACCATCGCCGACGCCACCACCCTGACCGAGGCCGGCTACGTGGGCGAGGATGTGGAAAACATCATCCTCAACCTGCTCCAGTCCGCGGATTACGACGTGGAAAAGGCCTCCCGGGGCATCGTCTACATCGACGAAGTGGACAAGATCGCCCGCAAGACCGACAGCCCCTCCATCACCCGGGACGTCTCCGGTGAAGGGGTGCAGCAGGCCCTCCTCAAGATCATCGAGGGCACCATGGCGTCGGTGCCGCCCAAAGGCGGCCGCAAACACCCGCAGCAGGAGTTCATCAAGGTGGACACCACCAACATCCTGTTCATCTGCGGCGGCGCCTTCAACGGCCTGGAGGACATCATCGGGGCCCGCATCGGCCGCAAATCCATGGGGTTCGGGGCCGACATCCAGAGCCGCCACCAGCGTCCCCTGGGGGAAACCCTGGTCCAGGTGCAGCCCCAGGATCTGTTGAAGTTCGGGCTGATCCCTGAGTTCGTGGGGCGCCTGCCGGTGCTCGCCACCCTGGATGAGCTCGATGAAGACGCCCTGATGCGCATCCTCAAAGAGCCCAAGAACGCCCTGGTGAAGCAGTATCAGAAACTCCTGGAGCTGGACCGGGTCGCCCTGAAATTCACCGACGGCGCCCTGGAAGCGGTGGCCAAAGAAGCCCTGAAGCGCAAGTCCGGCGCCCGGGGGCTGCGAGCCATCCTAGAACGGGCTATGTTGGATCTGATGTATGAACTGCCCTCCCTCAAAGACGTGCAGGAATGCCTGATCAACGAGGATTTTATTATCAAACACGCCGCGCCGATTTACACCTACCGGAGTGCGGATGACGTTGCCTGGGATAAGCCCGGGATGGCGGTGCAACAATGATCTTCCGATTACCCAAAAACCGCGGCGAAGGCTCTCGGGACAAGCACAATCTCCTCACGGTTCCTATGCTGCCCCTGAGGGATATCGTCATCTTCCCCCACATGGTGGTGCCCCTGTTTATCGGGCGGGAACGCTCCATCCATGCCCTGGAATATGCCATGGGGCAAGAAAAATTCATCCTGCTGTGCACCCAGAAAGACCCCCGCAAGGACGAACCCCGGGAAGGCGAGATTCATCGGTTGGGCACCCTGGCGGCCATCCTTCAGCTTTTGCGGCTGCCCGACGGCACCGTCAAGGTGCTGGTTGAAGGCAAAAGCCGGGCCATCACCCGCCAGTTTCTGCCCATATCCCAGTTCTTCCAGGTGGAGGCCGAGGAACTCCTGGAATCCTGGGAGGTCACTCCCGAGACCGAGGCGTTGCGCCGCACCGCGGTTGCCGGGTTCGAGACCTATGCCAAGCTCAACAAAAAGGTTCCCCAGGAAGCCATGCAGAGTCTGGTGGGGGTGGATGACCCGGGGCGCCTGGCCGACACCATCGCCGGCCATCTGTCCATCAAGGCAGATGAAAAGCAGGGCCTGCTGGAAAATTTGGATGCCTCCCGCCGCCTGGAACAGGTGCTGGGCTATGTGAACCGGGAAAACGAAATCCTCCAGATCGAGTCCCGCATCAAGAACCGGGTCAAGAAGCAGATGGAAAAGACCCAGCGGGAATACTATCTCAACGAGCAGATGCGGGCCATCCAGAAGGAGATGGGGGAAAAAGAGGATCTCAAGGGCGAGATCCAGGAACTGGAGCGGAGAATCCGCCGCAAGAAGATGAGCCCCGAGGCCACCGGCAAGGTGAAGCACGAGCTGAAGAAACTGAAGCTCATGAGCCCCATGTCGGCCGAGGCCACCGTCTCCCGGAACTACATCGACTGGCTGCTGTCCCTGCCCTGGCAGGAAAGGACTAAAGACAAGCACAGCCTGGAAGAGGCCGAACGCATCCTGGCCGAAGACCACTATGGCCTGGAAAAACCCAAGGAACGCATCCTCGAGCACCTGGCGGTCCAAAGCCTGGTCAAAAAGATGAAGGGGCCCATCCTCTGTCTGGTGGGGCCGCCGGGCGTGGGCAAAACTTCCCTGGCCAAATCTGTGGCCCGGGCCATGGGCCGGAACTTTGTGCGCCTGTCCCTGGGGGGCGTGCGCGACGAAGCCGAAATCCGCGGCCACCGCCGCACCTATATCGGGGCGCTGCCCGGCAAGATCATCCAGTCGCTTAAAAAGGCCAAGACCAACAACCCGGTTTTCTGCCTGGACGAAGTGGATAAGATGAGCACGGATTTCCGGGGCGACCCCTCCTCGGCGCTCCTCGAGGTCCTGGACCCGGAACAGAACTTCGCCTTTAATGACCATTACCTCGACGTGGACTATGACCTGTCCGAAGTCATGTTCATCACCACGGCCAACAATCTCTTCTCCATCCCGGCGCCGCTCCAGGACCGGATGGAGATCATCCGGCTGGCCGGCTATACCGAAGTGGAGAAGCACCTCATCGCCGAGCAGTTTTTGGTCCCCAAGCAGTGCCTTGCCAACGGCCTGACCAAAGAGAACATCCAGTTCTCGGAAAACGCTATTTTCACCATCATCCGGCAGTACACCCGGGAGGCCGGGGTGCGCAACCTGGAGCGGGAGATCGCCTCCATTACCCGGAAGGTGGCCCGGGAAGTGGCGGCCAAGGGCAAGGATCACCTGGTTAAGGTCACCAGCCAGATGGTGCCCAAGTACCTGGGGGTCCCCAAGTATCGCTTCGGCCGCACCGAAGAGGCCGACGAAGTGGGGCTCACCACCGGGCTGGCTTGGACCGAATTCGGGGGCGAACTCCTCCATACCGAGGTGGTGGTCCTGCCCGGCCGGGGCAAACTCACGATCACCGGCAAACTCGGGGAAGTCATGCAGGAGTCGGCCCAGGCGGCCTTGAGCTACGTGCGCTCCAAGGCCGAGAGCCTGGGGCTGCCGGCGGAGTTCTACCGTAAAATCGATATCCACGTGCACGTGCCGGAGGGCGCTATCCCCAAAGATGGCCCGTCCGCCGGGATTACCATCGCCACCTGCATCGTCTCGGCCCTGCTGAAGATTCCGGTGCATCGCGACGTGGCCATGACCGGGGAGATCACCCTGCGGGGCCGGGTGCTGCCCATCGGCGGCCTCAAGGAAAAGATCATGGCGGCCCATCGTCACCAGATCAAGACCGTGCTCATCCCCCAGGACAACGTCAAGGATATCAAAGAGATTCCAGCCCGGATTCTCAAGGTGGTGGACCTGGTGCCCGTGGACCACATGGACGAGGTTCTGAAGACGGCCCTGGTGCTGGATGATCCCGACAGCCTGTTTAAGCCGGTGCCGCCCCTGGTGGCCCCGGATGCGGCCTATGTTGCGGTGGAACCGCCCGCCGCCGAGATTCAGGCGCATTAAAAATAAAGGGGAAAAGGGCAAAAGGCGAAAGGGTAAGAAGCATCCGGGCCCTCCCCTACCCTCCCCTGAGAAAATGCGGGTAGGCCCGACCCGCCACGGGCTGTAGGGTGCGCCCGGCGCACCTTTTTTCCTCATAACGCCAGAAGAAACTTGGTACAACCGTAATAAGGCTCCCCGAAAGGGCGGGAAGGGCATAAACCCCTTGACAGCGGGGCCTCCATAAGCGAATATTACGGGGGCGGGCGGATAGCTCAGCTGGGAGAGCATCGGCCTTACAAGCCGGGGGTCACAGGTTCGAGCCCTGTTCCGCCTACCAGTTTTTTGGGTTGAAAGTTCAAGGTTCAAAGTTCAAGGTTTGGTTCCAAAGTTTTTGCGGCATCAACTTTGAACTTTCAACCTTGAACCTTGAACCAAATTCACCGGGGGCGTAGTTCAGTTGGTTAGAACGCCGGCCTGTCACGCCGGAGGTCGCGAGTTCGAGTCTCGTCGTCCCCGCCAATGAAATCATGGGGTTAGGTCAATCGGCCTAACCTTCTTTTTTTATTTTCCAACCCTATTTCCAACCTAGATGCAAAAATCGGGGTATAAAGAGGGATGATTGATGGGTCATTTCTCGGGGCCGGCCACGAAATCACCGCGGCCACGCTCAACCTCCTGCCCGATATCTTAATGACAGGAATCCGGGCAAGTCAATGAAAATGCCTATGCTTTCAGGGGAACTAATCCAGGGAACTATCACCAGGGTCTGGCAAGCCATACTCTTTAGCCTCAAGGGTCTTGGGAAATCGAACTTCTCACCTCCCGCTTCCCTGTCCTCCAATGAGTGCTTCTTCCAGACGTCTGGCATCCGGGACGCCTAAATTAATTAGCGTCGATAGCAATCTATCCACGTCGTGTCGTATCGCCTTGTCCCCATCAAGCAGATCCTGGTCCTTACGCCAAATTTCTTCGATCAATACGCACACCCGGCGACCAATCCCATAGTCGTTCCAGAATTCAATGTCATCTGGGTAACTTTCTATCCAAGTCTTAGCGGCCTTTACCAGGAACGGCAGATGTGTCGAGTTTGGAGAAACTTCGAGCAGGTTGAGGGTCAAGACGGCTACGAAGAGCGATGGACCACTCTCAATCAACTTTTCCAATACTGGGAGAAATGAATTGAGCCGATCAATGGCCCTTGGCAGCAAGTAGCATTTGGCAGGTTGGAAAAGGTTGTAATTGTTAAAGAAAAATACGGCGATGGCCGGTCCAATATGCCACCCGATGGACTTGGACCGATCGCCCGCCAGCCACTTCCAGCTCCTGCTCGCTATCAAGCGGTTGGCGAGCGCAGATCGAGTGCTAATCGCGATGGATCCCTGAATGCCTAAATCATTGAAATAGACGGCATCAAGGCTTTGCAGGAATTGCGTAACTACATCGAAGAACGGCTCGTCAGGCAGCGAGCTGATCAATTCTATCGCGAGTTGCTCAATTTCCTTCAATTCAAGTCCGGGCAAACAATAGGCCATGAGTTCGAAAAAGGCTTCGTTCCATTCCCTTGGCGAGTGGTCGATTTCTTCATAGGCTTCCAGGCCAGCACCGTTTGCCGCGGCAGTCCAAGGAGCATAGGTCCGCACAATTTCTTTTATCCAGGGCCTCTGGAGTAAGTCTACCAGGCCCCCGGCATTTCTGAGCCAAAGTGCAGCGGCCTGATAGTCAGCATATTCCTGTGGACGTGAGCGCTGTGCTAGGTGTATATCCTCCTGCCATTGTCCGCCCGGCAGCCGCGTTCCCCTTCGAGGTCGCACCGTTTCCGGTGGGAAGGTCGGCCAATCAGGTTCAGGACGCTCATCAGCAAGCCACGCCAGTTCTGCATCCACGGCCGCTTGGACTCGGTGCCGGTAGCGCTCTAACCGCGCTTCGACCCCTTCTTCGCGCAGTTCCCATTCGCGCCTCGGCCGGATACTCGCCGCAAAGGCGCAGCGCAATATTGCGCGCGGTAAACGCTCGTCGATGGAAGCAAGCATGACGGCCACCGCGCCAAACCCGTGCGCTGTGGAGGGCTGATGGGCGGCAGCTTCGAGGAGAGCGCGCACGTCCCCAGTTGCGGAGCGATCCTTCAATGTGTAGGACATTCCGACGAACGCTATCGAAAATGGGTTAAAACGGATTCCTGACCGAATTCTGTACCCAGGGTCTTCCTTCGTTTGCATCGCCTGGGCAAAGATTCGGTGCGCCCACTCTGAATGAAGGGCGCGCAAATCGGAATCGCCGTCGCGCATAGCAATCATCGCCGCCGAGATGATTGGCATCCAGTCATCATCTGCGTTTTCACCCTTCGACACGGTCATCGCTTTTTGCGCCCACTCAACTGCGGCCTTGGCAAATTCGGGGGATGAGCGAGATGGGTCATCCAACGCGAGGCTTATGGCTGCCTGCAAGTTGGTCTCAGAAAGCTTATCCCGAGAGGCTTCTTGTAAAGATGCGAAATGCCTTCTTTCAGACTCTGGCGGTATATATTGATGAGCCGTTGTCTGCGTACCATCGGTCATCTCAACGGGCACTTCTCGCCAGTTGCCAGGATCGACCAAGTTGAGTGCGTGGACCGCCATGAGAGCGGGATCCCTCATATTGGATAGCTTGTCCGGCGCCCCGAGGCGTGCAGCAGCTTGGTGAAGCAAAGCAGTCAACGTCTCCCGGAGTTCAGCCGGTCCGTATATGGCGTACTGACCAAGAAGTTCTTCGAGGATGTGCTGACGAGAAGGGCGGTTCTTTAGGCTTTCCAGACTGACGGCACCAACCGGCTCTTTCTGGAGAGATTTGAGACCGAAAATATCCGGATACCGAAAGTTCTCGTATACTTGTCGCTCACGGTCAGTGCACAAGAGCTTAGGACAGGCCAGGAAAGGAACCGCCGCTTCACGGGATTCCAGCCAGTGAGAAAGCAAGAGATCGACCGCGACCAGGAGGTATGCCGCCGGAGAGCCGGGTGAACCGAGCACGTCGGCGAGTACCTGGTTTAAGGGCTCTCCCGCTTCGATCCGAAGGTGGGCCCAGGCTTCGAGGGCCATTAAGCCCGCAGTTACATTGGAAAAGCGTGATCCCCACTCTCGGGACCAAGCATATGATTCTATCCATGGGAAAGCCCGCTCGCCATCAGGAAACGAGATGATGAATGCGTCAGCGCCATACTCGCGGCCCTGGCTGTAAAACGAGATCGCATGGTCGACGAGCCGGTGGATCAGCAACAAGCCGTGTTGCGGAGCATGTATAAGGAGTTCAAGGAAAGGACCCTGTGACGGCGATGCAGGAAGAAATTCATGGTCGAGACGGTCGAATGGCCCATAGAAGTCGAGGTCGTGATGGTGGTCATGAGGCCGAGGTTTCGCAATCAGGGCCTTCGCTGTCAACTCCGCGAGCTCCGCCGGTGCAGCCTGGGCGAGAGTCCCACGAAACTTTAGGATACTGCGCACAATATCATCGTTGCCCCGACGCTGGCCCAGTGATCGCAAATATTCCACCGCGAGCTCAGGAGTGCGATTGCAGAACAAAAGAAAGCCAATGCGTAGATTGGACTCCAATGATTTGATCCGATCGTGGTCGATTCCGCCGCCGAATGGCTGACGAATGTCATGGTAGCTCTCGGCATCACGGGCAGTCTCGATCTCGGTCAGCCAGCGATATAGCCATTGCAACAGCAACGGTGTAAGGGGATCGGAACCGAGTGTTCCACCAGACCACGCAGTGTAGAGGTCAACTACTTCCGGGATCGCCGCCACTGGCAAGGTCTCCCCGAGGGTGAGCAACCAGTAGATGAGCCTGTACCAGGACGGGTTACTCGGAAGATTAAGGCCCGCTGGGATCATCGCCGGGTCAACGCCCACAGCCGCATACACCTGCGAGGCCGGCTGAACATCGACCGCCATCACGATACGAATAAGTTCGCGGAGCACTCTTGCGCGGTCGGCGAGCAGAAGGCCAGACGCACGCTTCAGTAATTCAATGCCAATCTCGGAGCGAACGAGAGCCAGCAATGCCGCCCGGCGCCATGAACCATGTATTCCATTGCCGCTTAGACGCTCAATGAACGACTGCCAGCGGATGGAATCGGCTGCACCTTCGAGGAGCATGCGCGCATAGAGCTCCACACCCCTCTCCAAAGCTGCAGGCGTAGGTCGGCTAAGAGCCAACCGCTCGATCATCGCCTCATCGGAATTGAGGAAGTTGGCGATCGCCCATTCTCGAAGGACATCGTGTCGGAAAGCGACGCGGTCACTATCCAAGTCCCGCAACGTCTCGCTCTTGACCAAGGCATCGACCGCCTTCGCTGGGCGATCACTGACATCCAGTGGCTCGACTCCCTGTAGTGCCTGTTCCGCCAAAGCCTTGAGTAGCCTCGTCCGCTCCCGATGATTGTCGTCAAGTCTACCGTCTGCCGTTTGCCACCACTGCACGGCCATGTCGACTTCAGTGCGTGGGATAGGCTCGTCCTCTGGCCGGTTAGCGAGGCGGGCGAGTCGGAAGAGGTTCCTAGTCACGTCACGGGCCGGGTGAAGGTCGGCCAAGAGCGGGGCGAGTCTGGGAGAGGCATGTCGCATCTCCTCAACTTCGGAGTCGCTCAATTCGCTGATCATAATAGGTTCAGTGCGGCCCAAGCGGTCGAGTGCGTCCGATGGTAGCCAGTTCGGCTCATCGATTCCGAAGTTGCTCCTCGCCGTTGCGACCACCGCGAAGCCTGGGACGCTCGGGGCTTCACGGACAAGATCAATAACAGTCAAACGCTCTTCGTCAGTGAAGAAGTCTAGATTGTCAATGAAGAGGATCGCTCCACCATTGCCTGCAAGGTCAATCAACAAGTCACGGGCTGTGCCATCGAATCCGAGCACCACTCGCATTGCGGTCCACCCCCTTGGCGTCGTTCGCATGGGGCTCAAAACGACAATCCGGGACTCGGTAGCGATCTGCTCGGCGAAATGCTTCAGTACTCCCGACTTTCCGACACCTGCATCACCGCGAATCTCGACATAGCGTCCACTGTCAAGGGCGGTGTGAACGGCGGACACGCGCTCGTGTCTGGTCAACATGACTTCGCCGACTCGATCGTCGATGTCTGCAAGGGCTGCGCTGGAAGCCTCAGCAAGAGTGGCACGAGTCGGGAAATAACGCCGTTGGCCAGCAAGACAAAACGCCTGCCGCCTAAGGTCTTCGCTTAATCTATCGCAGGTGCGATCACCGCCGCTCACCGCAATCTCCAGTGCGAGTTCGACCAAAGTGGTCCAAAGGTTTCCAGCCAGCGGCGTGTCGTCTGGGTGGAGGGCGTGTGCGGCGCGTTCCTTGGCAAGCTCTTCAGATGAGGAGCCCTTGGCGGTGAAATCGAAGACGAGGATCTGTAGCCTGCCCAGTAGTCTCCAAACCGTCCCGGCATCGTCCGGCGACCCAGCCTCGCGCAGATGCGTTTTGAAGGTACTCACAAAGGTGGACATGTCAGGGTTGGCAGACCCAGGCCGAGCAATACGATCCATGAAAGTCGCTGCGTCACCCAACTGACGGGCCCAGGTCAGGACGTCCTGGTAGGCACTATCGATCTTCCGTGACGTTCGAGCGATTGCGATCGCAAGCTCGTAGCGGCTGGTCCAGAAGTCGGGTCTGGTTGCGGCCTTGGCAATCTGGCCCACAACTGAACGAAATTCTGGATCGCTTGGGGCAAAAGTGAGTCTTCGCTTTACCTGAATCTCAAGAACGGCGGGGTCGCCGCGAATATCGTGGGCGTGGACGATAACGTCGTCTAGCGGATGGCCCTCAGGGGCCCGTTGGAGCTCAATCCGTTCGATCACGGTGCCAGGAAGGCCACGGGGCTCCGCGCCTACCAACATGGAGAGCAGATAGTGAGCGCCAACCTGACCCTCGAAAAGACTGCCGGCCGGTCCACTTGATGCCGGACTGGTTGCCTTAACCGTCACCGATCTTCCTCTCCGCGAGAACTAGTCGCCCCTCAAATATTTTGCCTCAACTTGCTTTCCCCAAGCATCTGATGATTCAACGCGGATTGGCGGTTCCTTCTGGGACAGTTAATGGTTCGAATCCCCATGGCTGGTCCTTTAATTTCCAGTGGTTACAAGTAAAAATTATTCAAATATTTCTTGACTTTTAGTAAATCATGCCGATTATATAGATAGCTCATCTGCCATGTGTAGAAGGAGTAACGATGCCGTCCTCTCGGGGGCGGCATCAGCTTTTTATGCCCTGCTCTTTCTGCCAATCCTCAAATTCCTTCAAGAGCTTTCTTTTGCGATGTGGTTTGTCCACCAAATAAGCTGTCCAAAGCAGCAAATATCCTTTTCTTTCCGCCAAGACAACTATATATTCTTCCTCTTCAAGAAACAAAAGCACCCTGGCCTCACCTTTCCGAATATTCATCCATACTCTCAGGGTAGAATCTTCCGAATTTTCAATTATTGGCCGAGGCCACCGAATGCGTTCACAACGTTTCAAATCCGGCAAGCGCGATTCTTCCACCGGGCCTTCTTGAACCAAGTGCCAAAATGTTGCTTCCTTTCCCTCCGACATGGGATGCCTTTTCAATCCTATGCGTCTCCCGCGGAATTGAGGTTTTGCTTCTATGAAGTCGGCCTTAAAAAGTTCATAAAGAGCATTTAGATATAAAGGCCAATTGCCTTTAAATTTAAAGAGTGGCGGTAACCATTCAGGCGGGTTCATTCCTGAACCTCCTGGGCCCGCCAGCAAAGGAGGTTTACCTTTTGTTCTGCATATAAAGTCGTTTGGGTCAGCCTATATCTAGACCGTTTCTTGATGCGTTCAACCAACTGCAGCTTTCCTTTGCTTTCCTGGAGCCCCCGGTTAGCATACGAAACTGCACCGATTAAGAGATCAGCCAATTGAAGGAGTTCAGCCTCTCTCGAATGAATTAGTTGGACGCGCTCAATGATGTCACGTGAAAAGTCATATAAATTGTTACATAAAACTTCATGCAATTTTTTGATTTTGGCCCCTCCGCGAGTGTCCTTAATATCAAGGTAAATGCGGTAGCATGCTTGGGGTCTAAGAATAACTTTAAGCATGTCGAAATACATTTTGTAATACCAGACATCGTGATCTTGGTCGGAGAATGCCCCATGGCGGAGCAAGGCTTTGTCCGGGACGATCAGAGCCCGGAAATGCAGGTCGTCATCATCAAAGAAATAATCAACCCAATCCAGATAAAATTGAGCCTTTGCCGGGGAGATTTTGGTCCACTTGACCTCAAAATCAGATGGAAGTCCGTGCCTCTTCTTGATTTCCCTCAGTCGAACGGAAATCTCTCGGATCTTCTCAAGGGGGCACCAGACGGCCCCCAAGACCATGGCTTTTTGATGGTCGTTTTCTAAGTGGCAGGATTCGTCACAGTAAACGTTAAATATCTCCATACAGTGACTCCCTATCGAAGGCCATTAAGAAACTGAATTCGACCACAGGTAGCAGGAATCTTTCACGGCCTGGTAATTGGCACTTAAGACGGGTTCCATCAGTACGATGACGGCCTGGCGCCGGGCCATGTTGGTGACTTCACGGACCTTCGCCAGGGGTAAGGGACCGGCCCATTCCGCCAGTTGGCCACCTCGTTTATGAGCCTGTTGTCATTCATCATTCTCGTGTACTTCGGTTTCATCTGGAGCAACGGCCCTCAGGAGGGGCAGGTGTCCTTTGGCCGCCCGTTCTTCGGGCTGGGGCTCGGGGAAGTCTGAGGCGGCGAACAGGTCGGCGGCCAGGATTTCAGTGAGGGCTTTGGCCAACGCGGGCCACAGGTCCACCGTGTGTTCCAGCACCCACAAAAGATCCAGCAGTTCCTCGTCGAAGTGCCAGGCCGCGGGACGAATCTTGTCCAGGGGCGAGGACTTTTTGCCGGCCCCCTTTTGCATCCGGTGCGCCAACCAATGCTGGACCACCTGGAAGCCGGAAACGCTGAACTCCCACACCTCCGGGCGCACCGGCCCGAAGACCCCCTCCCCCACCTGCAACTGCCGTCCGGCCAGATCATAGGAAAATTTTTCAGGATATTTCTCCGGGGCGGCCGGGGTGCCTTTCAGGCATTTCGCCTGACCTGGGGGGATTCTGCCGGGCTTGTGTCCCGGAGGTACAAAGCGTTCCCCGTAGGTATGCAGCCACAGGAGGCGGCGGCCAACGTCGGCGACGCAGGCGAACCGCGCCGCGTCCCGGGTGATGGGCAGGCGGGGGCCGGGGATGGTCAGTTCGTCCCAAAAGCGGTGCACATAGTCCGGTGAGGCCATCACCGCGTAGCAATAGGCGAAGAGGTCTGTCGCGGTCACAGGCTGGCCATAAGCCCGGGCCAGGGTCTCCAATGTCCCGGTGGTGACGTTGGGCTCCTTAGCCGCCGCGTCCCGCCAGAGGGGGATGACATCACGCCCTCCCCGATTACAAAAATGGTCTAAGTCAGGAATGAGACCTGTCGCTATAGCCGCCATCCCTTCACCGAGAACTTTGGTGAGCAGACTGGTGAGGTAGACTTGGCGGTCGCTGTGTGACCTCCATAAGTCCGGACTGGGGCGGTCAAGCAACCGGCTGTCGGCGAGCAGATATTGGCGGTCGAAACTGCGATAGGCGAAACGGAATGTCTCGGGCGCATGTATGTCTGCCGTAAGCCTCTCAATGGATGGCAAGGGGTTACCCTTTAACGGTGGCAATAATGGGGCGGGCAGGTCAACCTTGCGCCCAGTGGGGCTGTCTTTGAATAAGGTTCGACGGTCTTTGCTTTCCATCAGCTTCCGCCATCGTTGATGCAGCGTAGCCACATCAGCCGCGATTGGCCAGGTTCTGCCGGCCTTTACGCCATTCACCTGCCACGGAAACAGATCAGTTACCATCGGCCAGTTCCAGTAAGGCTTATCGCCGGTGGGCAGGAAAAGGTCAGTCCAGCCGGGGAGGCATGGACGCCAGGGCAGGTCGGCAAACCGGTTCACCTGGGCCAGGGTGTTAAGTTTTTCCGCCTGGGTGCCGCTGAGGCGGGTGTAGTGCACCGCCGCGGGGGTGTCCGGCTGGCCGTCGCCGTAGCGCACCCCCACGGCGATGGCCACCGGGGTCTGGATGGCAAAGACGTTCTCAGTTTTCCTCGCCCCCAGGTTGTCCCCTTCCAGGTCGATGATCCACAGATCGTCAAAGGTTTGGCGCATCACCTGTCTCATGCCGGCGAAGCCCGGCCCCCTAAGGTAGGAGGCGGCGGTGATGAAGCTGACGATGCCGGGGCCGCCCTTGTTCTCAAAGACCTTCCACAAAGCCCAGCGCCAGAAATAGACGTAATCGTTGTACAGGTTCTTGGCGTGCACCCCCCAGCCCAGGGCCTCCAGGGGTTTCAAAAAGCTCTTGAAAATACTCT
>Ga0351889_10068_pt1 | contig 19544 bp, 17 predicted proteins | sample TotcelFGM3001M14_FD_206767 | JGI IMG/M metagenome (GOLD analysis project Ga0351889, IMG submission 206767) | Enriched cells from coal bed in the Powder River Basin, Montana, United States - Total cells FGM rep3 HSBNCT.FGM.300.1.M14 ...
CATCTGGGGAAACAACGCGGTGATGCTCGATGACTGGTGGAACGGTAGGTCGATCGATCCCGGCGCGACGCCGTGGAGTGCTGAGTATTGGCAGGGCGCGGCCGCCTCGGCTGGTATCGGGGCCGGGATCGGCGTCGCGTGGGCGGGGGGTTCAGCCGGGTTGCCGTCCTGGGCCATGACCACCGGGGTAGTTGGACTGTCCGGCTGTGGAGTGTACACGGAAGGCGGCGCCGCCCTCGATCAATTCCGGCAAGGGAACCCGTTCCAGGGCGCGCTCCACACGGTGAACGCGGGACTCTCGGCGTACGGCGGCTACGCGGGAACTCGAGCCGTGCAACGCGCGGCCGCCCTTGAACGACGTGGCGGGATGGGCGTTAATAAACTTGCCCCAAACAGTGCAGCGGCCAAGATAGCCAACCGCTCCATGACGAAGGCGGAATGGCAAGCGTATTACCGTCAAGTCCGGTCTACCGGTGGTACATTTGAAGTCCCGCCAAGCAAGCTTGCCTCCGGATCGTTTCTTGAATTCAGCCGTCGAGCAATGGCACGGCAGTTCTTGGTCGAATCGGGATGGCATGGGAGGCGCATTGATACGGCACTATCTGGGATTGACTTCTCCAAGCCGGTGTCGGTCGTAACGATTCCAAAGGGAGCTGCCGTCGAACAATGGGTTAAGGCGGGAAAGGTCGGCAAATGGTTTTCACCCTTGGGACAAGCGCCTGAACTCAGCGGTATTTCAAGGGGAATGAGAACACCTCTTGGTTTTAACGCGGTCGGCGACGTGCGTGCATTGCGGTCGACCGCGCTGCCAATAACGGACACGTGGACGCTGGGGAAGAAATACCCCATCGTGACGCCTGGGGGCGGTACGCAGTATCTTGTTCCGAATCATCAAGGGTTGGTGCCATACTGGGGATATTGAGATGAATCGAATTGAACTTTTCTCCAAGGCAAAGACGGCCTGCTTGGGACTTCAACGACGGTTTCCGAGCGATCCATCCATTGGGTCAGTTGTGAAGCAGTTGGAGTTCCTGATTGAACTTGAAGACGGCAAGCGGACGGACGCCGAGCGGCTGAGCGAGATAATCATCCCTGTGTTGACAACAAGAGAAATCGAACAGCTCGACGACAATGTGGCTAATCTGCTGTACGACGTTTGTGACGAATTCGACCGGATGAAGCATGAATGGTCGATGAAGGGATACGACGTTGGAAAGCGCTGATTGGCCTTTCGCAAACGATACGCGGAGGGGTCAGGAGCATATACTGGACATTCTGCGGAAAGTAGCTAAAGTAACGGGATGCCTCGCACGAAACGTGTCACACCCGGCGGAATGTTCTTTCACGTGCTCAACCGCGGCGTGGGCAGGATGAAGATCTTCTCCACGGAGCGGGATTACGCGGCCTTTGAGGAGACTGTCGAGGAAACACGGCGGCTGTATCCGATGCGGATCTTGGCATACTGCCTGATTCCCAATCACTGGCACTTTGTCTTGTGGCCGGCGGGAGATGGCGATCTGTCCGCGTTTCTCCAGCGATTGACGAACACCCACACCCAGCGCTGGCAACGCGCGAAGAAGAAGGTCGGCCACGGGCACTTGTACCAGGCGCGTTTCAAGTCGTTTCCCGTGGAGACGGACGACCACTTCTACACGCTCGTGCGTTATGTGGAGCGAAACGCCCTACGTGCCAATCTGGTGGAGACCGCGGAGGCGTGGCGCTGGGGAAGTCTCTGGCGGCGCGTTCACGGCGTTCGCACGCCGCTGCTGACCGACTGGCCGCTCTCGGAACCGCGAAACTAGTCCGAGATCGTCAATCAGCCTCAAACCGAAGCGGAAGTGAATGCCATTCGTCGCTCCATCCTGCGTGGCTGTCCCTATGGGAACGACGACTGGGTGCAACGCACGGCGCCGTCGCTTGGTCTGGAGTCCACGCTCCGTCCGCGCGGCCGCCCGAAGGTCATCCCAGAGCAATGACAGTAGTAACTTACCCAATTTATGCTCCTGACCCCGCCCTTCCGTACATGGCGCGTTCCCGTTCTTCGCCCACCGGCTGCAACTGGCCGCGCTGCAGGCGGCCCCAAAACGCCGCTCCACGCTCGAACGTCAGGCCGTAGGTGGAAACATGGTCCACGCCGGCTGCGACCGCCGCGTCGAGATCGGCCCGCCACGTTGCGAGCGTTTCTCCCGGCACGGCGAAGATCAAGTCCAAACCCAGCGACGCAAACCGCGGCCGGCATGCGGCGATGGTCTGCTCCAGACGGCTGCGGCGGTGATCGCGCTCCAAACGCTCCAACTTGCCGTCGTCGAACGACTGGCCTCCCAGACTGAGGCGATTCACGCCGGCGGCTTGCAGGACGTCCAGCCGCGGCGGGTCGATGTCCGCCGGATTCGCTTCGACCGAAAACTCGTAATCGCCGGAGAGCGGAAACCAGCGGAGCGACGAACGGCACAAACGCTCCAACGCCGCCGGCGACAGCTGGGTCGGCGTCCCACCCCCGAAAAACAGCGTATCGACCGTGCGCGGCACTTGCAGCTGCTGTAGTTCCAGCTCGATCGCTTGCAGGTACGCTTCGATAAGATCGTCCCGCTCGGCGACGACGGTAAAGTTGCAGTAGCCGCAGCGGCGGCGGCAAAACGGCACGTGGACGTAAGCGGCGCGCGGGGGATTGCCGTTCGTCATAGCCACACGTGCAAGCGGCCGTCCAGCAAGCCGGGCAGGGTTCGCTCGACCATCCGGTGAATCTGACTTTCGTTGCATCGCGTGCTGAAATGCGATGCAATAATCAGCTCGTTCTGGAACCGATCCTGCCGTTCGACGAAATCGTCCAGGTGCATGTGCCCGTGCTTGTGGATCTTTTCCTTCCGATGACTGGGCGCCACAAAGGTCATCTCGGCGATCAAGATGCGGGCCTGGTACATGACCGGGTTGTCGTCCAGGCCGTGCGGATCGGTATCGCCCAGGTAACCCAGGATGGGAATTCGCCGCTCCTCGGTGACCTCGGTGCCGCTCAACCGCAAATCGCGAATCTGGTCGCCGGTCAGCGATTGGTATTCGGCTCGCAGCTTGCGGCGTCGTTCCCAGACCAGATAGCCCAACGACGGCACGGTGTGCTTGGTGGGCACCGCCGTGACGACCAGTTCGCGGGACAGTTCGAATTCATCGCCGGCCCGGACGGCGATCAACTCGCACGGCAGCCTGCCGCGGTCCAGCCGGCTGACCACCTGCAGCAGGCGCTCGACCAGCGGCACAGCGTGTTCCGGCAGATAGATCGTCGGCGGCTCCATTTTCATCAGCCGCCGCCGGGCGACGTAGACCGGCAGAGCGGCGATGTGATCCAGATGGGTATGCGTGACAAACCAAGTCGCCGTGCCCATGAAATCCCACGGCTGGGCTCCGAGGTCGAACCCCAGCTTCAATTCCGGCACGCGCCAGTACGTCTGGACCGCCGCCCGCGAATACCCTTCGACAGTCAGGCCTCCATGGACCAGTTGTTTGACGGGGGCGTTGCGGATCATGGGCGTTTTCAGAGCACCGTTTGGAAAGTCACAAAGGCTCGGTCAATCCGCGAGCGCGGTCGCCGCCGGTTTGTTCAGCAGTTTCAACAGGTCCGGAATCTTGTCCACCACGCCCGTCTTGATCTTGATCGCCGCACCGATCGTGGCCATGATCAGCGCGATCACCAACAACAGATTGAAGATCTCGCGCCGGGGCCATTTCATCATGCCCTCGCCCAGGTAGCTCTCCTTGTTATTCAACAGATAGAAGATCAGATAGGCGACGGGCAGCATGGCGAAACAGATCGCCGAGGCCGCCACGGGAAACCAGAAGGGCAGCTTGGTCACGACGCCCAGCAAGCCGATGGCGGGTGCCATGGCGAACAGGCGGAATCGATTCTTGGTGTACTCCAAGCCGAACATTTCGCAAAGGGTGAACCCGCAGACGACCATGTGCGTGCTGATCGCCGTACACGTCATCGCGATCAAGCCCAGGCTGAAGATGATCCTGCCGGCCTGCTCGCCCAAGATTCCGTGCAGCGACGCAGCCGCAGCGACCGGAGTGAGGGTTTCGCGGAGCTCGTCAGTTCCCGGGTAGACGCCCGTGACGGTCATGGCGACCATCACCAGCGAAGTTACCACCGCGAACGGCAGGAACATGGACATGCCCAAGTCCCAGCGGGCCAGCGTCTTGTGGTGTTTGCCCCACCCCTTGGCCAGCAGCGTGTACGGGTACAGGAACGTCATGTTGATGCCGACCGCTGCGCCCAGCATGCCCAGCACCAGCGTGATGTGTTTGGGGTTCTGGTATTCCGGGATGCCGTACCAGCCGATGAAACCTTTGCCGAGTTCCGCCCAGTTGATCTTGGAAAAACTGCCGATCACAACGATCGCGAACATCAGGATAATCAAGCCGATCACCGTCCGCAGGAACCACTCGTACAGCTTGATGCCGCGAGGACTGCTGCCGTAGCTCCAGACGGTGAACGTATTGATGGCCAGAATCAGGAACCCCACGCCGAAGCTGATCGCCAGTCCGGCGGGAGTGAAGCCCAAAAAGCCATTCGGATCGTTCAGCGTCACGCCGCCCATGGCGCCCAGGTCCCGGGCCGCGCCGGCGGCCAATCCGTACTGGGGGAAATGCCAAATGACCGAGGCCACGATCGTGCCCAATGCCCACAGAAACACCAATGCCTTGCTGATCTCGCGGCCGAAAGCCCGATACGGGCGTTCACCCGTGCTGAGCACGACGTTGCTGAGCGCGGCCAGCATCATCACGCCCAGAAACATGGCCACGGGCTGAACCCACAGCAGTTTATAACCGAACGAAGCACCGGCCACCACGGATGCCGTGGCGCTGCCGGCGCCCAGCGTCATGGCGCTTTGCAGCAATCCCGGCCCGGTTCGTTTGATATAAGCCCCGGCGCGCTGAAAGAACGGTTGGCCTTCGATCATCTGCAAATCGGCGATTTCCCGTTGCAGCTTTTCGGGATCCCAACGGGCGGTCATCGGCAAACCTTTGGACTGCTGTTCTGCCATCGTGATGCTCCTGTAGCAGTTGTCGTCTGGGGTGGGAGGCTCCCTGGATTCGAGCCGAAGCTTGTGATACCTTGGGTCACCTGATCGCACAACGGGGGGCGCAAGAGAAAGTGAGAAAAGAAGCGGAAAAACTGGGCGTGCGCGATCGACGTGGGACGGATTGCCAATCCCGAATTCAAGAAACGGTACGCAATCCGGCTACCATCATGAATCGTCTCGACTAGCGACCGGCCAGTTTCTCGCCGCTGGTTGAATCAGCCAGCACAGCCAGACGCTCGGCGACGTCTTGCCGCAATTCGCCCTCTGCGCGGCGGGCGGCCATCTCGTACCAGATTTTGGCCACGCCCGACTTGCCCTCGGCTTCGGCCCGCCGGCCTTTGGCAAAACACTCTTCCGCTTCGGACGCCCGTTGAGTCCGAGCCAGCTCGTTTTGCCGGCGAACGGCCTCGACCGATGGCGGCGCGAAATCGGTGGCGGCCCTGTTCGGAGCCTCCGCCGAATGCCGAGCGATATTGCGGGCGATGAAATCCGCTTGACGCGCGATCGCCGGATCAATTCCGTTCGCGTTGGGGAGCGCGCGCACAAAGCTCTGCGCCGAATTCGCGTTCGCCTGCGCCAGCGTCTGGGCCGAGACTCCCGTTTGCCGCAGCTCTTCCTCTTCCAAGATGATGATCCGCGGCGTAACGGTCATTTGCGACAGTCCCACATCCCGACCGATCCCGTGATTCTTGAACATGCGGCTGGCACCCGGCACTTTGCCGAGCATCGGCACGCCGCGGCTGACGCTGCCCTCGCTGGCTCGGCTAATACCTCCCAACAGACCTGTTCCACCATCCGGAACGGTGACCGTCGTCCGCACCGTTGTCATGTTGAACGTCGGCAGCTGGACCGTGATGTCCTGCTGGGCGCCCGCCTGAGCGGCAACAAGTGCCGCAATTGCCACCGCGGTTAAGCTCGAACGGGAATTCATCGTTGTTCTCCACAAACGCGTGCGTCGTATGCCGCGCCTGTTTGATTCTATCGGACTGCAGACGGTGATTCAATGGATGAAAGTGCTTCCGTCAACAGCCCGCTTGGACGGTGGTCTCCGGGTCGAGCTGGGCCGAAATCACCATCGCGGGCGGCTGGAGAACAAGCAAACTCACCTCGCGAACGGGCTCCTTTTTCATTTTTGGCGAGAGGACGATCAGTACGAAGCCGAGGGGGGCAAGGACGAGCAACGTCACGTAGATGATGAAAATCTTGCCGACATCCGCCCATCGTTTGGCCACGTAATAGATGGCATAGAACGGCACGAACTGGAACATCAATCCGTGGACTGCACTTTCTTTGAAAGCGATGATAACCAGCCAGAGCCAGTAGAACACCGACAATGCCACGCAGACCCCGATCCAGACGTATCCCGAGATCAGAAAAGCCTGGTCGGCGGGCAGGACGGACATTCCGACGGTAAACGTTGCGATCATGGACAAGATCGAGAAGAGCATCCATAGCGGCATGCCTTGGGTGCGAATTTTCCGTTCTTCGTCCTTGTCCACTTCGATCTGGTTTTCAGCCTTCTTCAAGAGCATGACCGCAGCGCCTTCGTGGCCTTCCGCTTTTTGGGTGCTGAGTCCCAGCCCGACTCCCGCGGCACCTTTGATGAACTTGCCTGTTTGAAGGTTGTAGCCACAATACACGCACAACACGGCGTGGTCGGAGATCTTTTGATCGCAAGCCGGGCAGCGCTGGACAGACTCATCCACCTTATCGGCGTGGATGTGAAAGCCAACTTCGTCCAGCAGTGCAGCGACGGCGGACGGCGCAGCGATTTGGGCTTGCGCCGCCCGCGTGCTATCGGCTCCTTTTGCCGACGGCTCGCCGACCTTCAATGGTTCTTTGCACTTGGGACACTTCACCACTTTTCCAGCCAATTCATCTTTGGCGGCAAATTGCTGGCCGCAACAGCACGTCACCTTGATCGGCATAATATCTGGACTCCCGTGCAGGAGAGGAATAGGTCGAACGACAAGTTCATATTGTGCGCGGTGCCTGCGGGTGTCGCAACGGGTTCTGTCAAAATGACAGAGATTGAACAAAGTCCTCCGGAATCGCACCTCAAACGGGGCTCTGTCGAGGGGCGTACAATTGACCTAACACCTTTCTGAATAACCAGTTGTGACATTCAGTTTCTCGTTTGGCCCGGCAGTTGCTGTTGGCTCAGCGGGTTATTGTTTTCGGCCAGAGTGACAGGCGGTTTCAACGATTTGCGTTTTTAGGACGCGGGTCGAGATCAAAACACGTCCGAGGTTTTAAGTCAAGCGAGGAGATCGTACATGGCAGCAACGAAGAAAGGTATCAAGCTCCAGCCACTCGGGGAACGCGTGGTCGTTGAGCGTGACGAATCGGAATCGAAGACGGCGGGTGGGATCGTCTTGCCGGACACGGCCAAGGACAAGCCGGCTCGTGGCAAGATCATCAGCATTGGCAACGGGCGGTTGCTGGAAGATGGATCGCGGAGCAGTCTGCAGGTCCAGGTGGGCGACCGCGTAATCTTCAGCAGCTATGCGGGCGAGACCTTCAAGGCGGATGACCGTGAATTGCTGCTCATGCGTGAGGACGACATTTTTGCCGTTCTCGAGGGCTAAATGCAAAGTCGTGCCGGGCAGGGCGGGGAGCTGGCAGCCAATCAAAAGGATCAGCAGCCCTTCAGCCGGACAGAATCAAAAATCAAGTAGCGAAGGAGATGACTGCTCATGGCGAAGATGATTGCGTTCGATCAGGAGGCCCGCGAAGCCACTCGGCGTGGCGTTTCTAAGCTGGCGCGGGCCGTCAAGGTCACGTTAGGGCCGAAGGGCCGGAACGTCATCCTGCAAAAAAGTTTTGGCTCGCCGACGGTCACCAAAGATGGCGTCACGGTGGCCAAGGAGATCGAACTGGAGGACGTGTACGAGAACATGGGCGCCCGCATGGTTCGCGAGGTCGCGAGCAAGACCAGCGACGTGGCGGGCGACGGGACGACCACGGCGACGGTGCTGGCGGAGGCGATCTTCAACGAGGGCTTGCGCGCGGTCGTGGCCGGCGTTAATCCTGTGCAGCTGAAGCAGGGCATCGAAGCGGCTGTCACCGACATCGTCGAAAAGCTGCATAAGATGTCGATCAAGATCAAAGACAAGGAGGCCATGGCCAACGTGGCGGCGATCGCCTCGAACAACGACCGCGCGATCGGCAGCCTGTTGGCGGACGCGATGGAAAAGGTCGGCAAAGACGGTGTCATCACCGTGGACGAGGGCAAGAGTCTGAGCACCGAGGTCGAATGGGTCGAAGGCATGCAGTTCGATCGCGGCTACTTGTCGCCCTACTTCGTCAGCGACCCGCAGGCCATGGAATGCGTCCTCGAGGACGCTTATGTGCTGATTTTCGAGAAAAAGATCAGCAACATCAAAGATTTGGTGCCTTTGCTGGAAGCGATCATCCAACAGAGCAAGCCGTTGTTGATCTTGGCGGAAGATATCGAAGGCGAGGCGTTGGCGACCCTGGTCATCAACCGCCTACGGGGGACGTTCCAGTGCTGTGCCGTCAAGGCGCCCGGCTACGGCGACCGGCGGAAGGCCATGCTGGAAGACATTGCCATCCTGACAGGGGGGACAGCGGTCTTCGAGTCGTTGGGAATTAAGCTCGAATCCCTCCAGCTCGGAGATTTGGGGCGGGCCAAAAAGGTCGTCATCAGCAAGGATACGACGACGATTATCGAGGGCGCCGGCAAGAGCGGCGACATCAAAGCGCGAATCGACCAGCTTCGCCGCGAGATCGAGAACACCACCAGCGATTACGACCGCGAAAAGCTCGAAGAGCGGCTCGCCAAGCTGGCGGGAGGGGTGGCCAAAGTCAACGTTGGCGCTTCGACGGAAAGCGAGATGAAGGAAAAGAAGGCCCGGGTCGAGGATGCTTTGCACGCGACGCGGGCGGCCGTGGAAGAGGGGATCCTGCCTGGCGGAGGCGTGGGGCTATTGCGAGCGGCCACGGCGTTGAAGGCCGGCGGTGATGCGTTGACGCATGACCAGAAAATCGGCTATGATATCGTCTTGCGGGCCTGCCGGGCTCCGTTGACGATGATCGCCGAAAATGCTGGCCAGGACGGCGGAATCGTCTGTGAAAAGGTCGCCGATTCCAAAGGGAACCTCGGGTATAACGCGTTGACGGACAAGTACGAAGATCTCGTCAAGGCGGGCGTGATCGACCCCACCAAGGTTGCTCGGACGGCGCTGGCCAATGCGGCCAGTGTGGCCACATTGCTGCTGACCAGCGATGCCTTGGTCGCCGAAAAGCCCAAGAAAGAGGAACCGAGCAAGAAAGGACAAGGCGGCGATTACGACATGTACTAGGACCGCTGGCGGCGTGGAAATGTGTCGTAAGTACGCTGAAAGAACCTCCAAAACCCCCCTTGAATGGATTTATCAGGGGGGGTTTTTTGTTGGTAAAAATGCTGTAGTCCCCTTGATTTCCGCATCCACAAAGGGTATTCCCTTTAATGATGAAATAATTTGCCGTCCGGTCGGCGTAGTCGCCATCAACGGTTTTTTTTCTTGAGCGTCTCCTTTTAAGTCTGCCGCAGTTTGGTAACATAGAGCGCGTCGGTCAAAGCACCTGAATTGCCCCGGAGGTCTGGGCCATGCCCGAATTGGTGTCCCAACACAAGGATGATGTTCTGATCGTCCAGTTTACTTCACAAAAGATTTTATCCGATGTGCTAATCGCCCAGATCGGTCGCGAGTTGCTGGAACTCGCCGACGAAGCGAACGGTAAGATGGTGCTCGACTTCCAGGGTGTCACGTTCATGTCGTCGGCGATGATCGGCAAGATCGTTTTGCTGAACAAAAAGTGCAAGGCCAGCAGCACGATCGTCAAGTTGTGCAACATCGCGCCCAGCATCATGGAGGTTTTCGAGATCACTCGGCTCAACAAGGTGTTTAGCATCTTCGATTCTGTGGACGAGGCGTTGAAATCGTTCCAGAAAAAAGGGTGGTTCGGCTAGGCAGCTGGCGGAGAGCAGAGCATGCCGAGGCTCGAAATTGTCGATGGGCCGGAAAAGGGCAGGGTTTTTCCGATCCAGCGCGAAGAAACGGTGATCGGGCGTTTGACGTATTGCGACGTCATGCTGGCCCAAAAAAACATTTCTCGCCAGCACGCGCGTGTCGTGCGGTCCGCAAACGAGTACTTTCTGGAAGACCTGGACAGTACCAATGGGACCTTTCTAAACGGCAAACGCGTTCGCACGCGAACGCGAATTCGCGACTATGATCTGATCCGGATCTATGACGTCACGCTGTTGTTTCGCGAATCCGCGGAAACGGAGGATCCGGCGGCCAGGGGGCGAGAGGCAAGCGGCTCCGGGGGTGACGCGGGGGGCGAGATTCCTTCCGGCATGACGACCGAGACATTGTCCCCGGAGTCCTTCGCGGCGAGCAGTCTCCGGCGAAACGTGGGCGTAAACGCCTACGAAAAGTTGCGCACCGTGCTGCAAATCAACCGGACGCTTGGCAGCAGCTTGAATATCGATCTCGTCCTGCCCAAGATCGTCGACAGTCTGATCACGGTCTTTCCCCAGACGGATCGCGCCTACATCTTGTTCCCCAACGAGGAGACGGGCGAGTTGGAAGTGCGCGCCGAAAAGCGTAAGGACGAAGGCACGATGATTGCTTCCGCGCTGGGGCCGATCAGCCAGACGATCGCCAATCGCGTCTTGTCCTGCGGCGAAGCGATTCTGAACGCGGACGGACTGGACGACAACCAGTTTCAAGTCAGCGATTCCGTGCTCGATTTTCCCATTCGTTCGATGATGTGTGCGCCCCTGATCGGCCCGATGCAGAAGCCGCTGGGGATCATTTACGTGGACACGAACGACCCCTACGAGCGTTTCCATGAGGACGACCTGGAGGTCTTGCTCAGTTTGGCGGCGACGGCGGGACAGGCCGTCGAGTACGCTCGGACGCACGAGGCTCAGCTGCGGATGGATCGTCGGCAGCGCGAATTGGCGACGGCGAAGCAAGTTCAGTTGCACTTCTTGCCACAAAACCGTCCGAGTGTCTCCGGCTACCGTTTCTTCGAGTTCTACAACTCGGCGGAGGAGGTGGGCGGCGATTTGTACGGGTACTTGCCGTTGCCCGATGGGCGTTTGGCCATCACGCTGGGCGACGTTTCCGGCAAGGGTATCACGGCCGCCTTGATCATGGCTCGGCTGTGCAGCGAAGTCCGTTACCGTTTGGTTTCCGCCGCGACGCCGTGGGACGCCGTCCATGACCTGAACAAGGAATTCTCGCGGCCGGAAAACGAAGCTTGGTTTGTGACCTTCGTACTCTGTATCCTGGACGCTCAACGGCACGAAGCCATGGTGATCAACGCCGGGCACATGCCTCCGATCCTACGCCGCTTCACCAGCGGCGAGGTCCAGGAGATGGGTGACGAAGCGGCCGGTCCCCCGCTGGGCTGCGACGCGTCGATCCGATACCAGCCCTTCCGCGTTCAACTGGATCCCGGAGATGCCCTGCTGATGTACACGGACGGCATCAACGAAGCCATGAACCTGCAGCGCACGGTATACGGCAGCCGGCGCGTGCGGAAGACGTTGCAGGCGGGCCCGAAGCCGATCGACCAGCTGTGCCATTACTTGCTGAACGACGTCAAACAGTTTACGGAAAACCAGCCGCAGAACGATGATATCTGCCTGGTAGCCATCCAACGCGAATAGGGACGCTTGACGCTACGATGTCCGAAGCACCACGCTTGCGAGCCGCCGTCTTTGATCTGGACGGCCTGATGTTCAACACCGAAGAGTTGTACGACGATGTTGGCGAAATCCTGCTGCAGCGCCGCGGCTATCATTATACGCAGGCTCTCAAGCGGCAAATGATGGGGCGGCCGGCCCGTGTCGGGCTGCGAATGATGATCGACGCCCACGGTCTGGACGCGACCGTGGAGCAGTTGCAGGCGGAGACGGACGAGATTTTCGCCGAAATCCTGCCGCTGCGACTGCGGCCGTTGCGAGGGCTGGAAGCCTTGCTTCAGGCTCTGGAAGCGGTCTCCATTCCCAAAGCGATTGCGACCAGCAGCGGACGCGCGTACGTGACTACGGTGCTGGCGCAGTTCGCTTACGGCCCGCGTTTCCAATTCGTACTGACGGGAGAGGACGTGTGCGAGGGCAAGCCGGCGCCGGAAGTCTATGTAGCCGCCGCGGAACGATTCGGCCTGGCACCGTCGGACGTCATGGTCCTGGAAGACAGCGAGAACGGCTGCCGCGCCGGTTTGGCCGCCGGGGCGTTTACCGTTGCCGTTCCGGGGCCGCACAGCCGAGAGCACGATTTTGGCGGCGTCGCTCTGGTTGCCCACAGCCTGGCGGACGAACGGATTTATCGCGCGCTGGGCTTGCTGCCTCCGGTTTGACTATTGCCGCAAGATGCCAGGTCCGATATAACCGCCGAAGCTATTTTTCCGGAGGAATCGAGGGTGCCCGATCCCATGCCGCCCGAGTTTTGCGATCCCTGTTCTGCCGATGACGAGCGAGCTTTGGTGCGGCGCGCGGTGGGGACGTTGGCGGAAGGCGGCTTGGTGGCGTTTCCGACGGAAACCGTGTACGGCGTCGCCGCCAACGCTCGTCTCGAATCGGCCGTCGCTCGGCTGTTACAAGTCAAGGGCCGCCGGCCCGGCCAGCCGTTGGCGCTGGCGATCAGCGGTGCCGCCGCCGCCTGGGACTTCTGTCCGGACATCTCGCCGGTGGCCCAGCGTCTGGCGTGGCGATGCTGGCCAGGCCCCCTGACGTTGGTGATGGACGGCAGCCATCCGGATGGGCATCTGACGCAGCTTCCGCCCAGCGTGCGACAAGCGGTTGCGCCTCTGGGCTTGATCGGTTTGCGCGTCCCCGATCACCGCTTTGTGCTGGAGACGCTGCAGCAGTTGCCCGGTCCCCTGGCGTTGACCAGTGCCAACCGCAGTGGGCAAGCGGATGCGGTCAGTGCCGAAGAAGTGCTGGAGGCTTTGGGAAGCGACGTGGATTTGGTGCTCAGCGACGGCCGCTGCAGGTACGCCCAGCCGTCCTCGGTCGTGCGGATTCAGGGCCGAGAATTGGAGATCCTGCGTCCGGGCGTGCTGAGCGAAGCGGCTTTGCAGCGATTTGCCAGCTTGATCGTGCTGGTAGTTTGCACCGGCAATACCTGTCGCAGTCCGATGGCCCAAGCGCTGTTGCAGCACCGGCTGGCGGAGGTTCTGGGATGTGCGATCGAAGATTTGGCCGACGCCGGCGTCATGGTCATCTCGGCGGGCCTAGCCGCCATGACCGGCGCACCGGCTTCGCCACCCGCCGTCGAGGCCATGCAAGCTCGCGGCCTCGATCTCGCGCAACACGAGAGCAGGCCTCTGTCCGAGGTGCTCGTCCGCTTTGCCGACGTGATCTTGACGATGACGCACGGACACCGCGAAGCGATCCTTTCGCAGTGGCCCGAAGCGGAGGACAAGACGGAACTCATCCGCCGGGACGGACGCGACGTCGACGATCCGATCGGCGGCGACGTTGCCCAGTATGAGAGTTGTGCGCGGCAGATCGACGCGCACCTGGCCGGCTGGATCGCCTCCCTCGCCCTCAACAGCTTGCCGGTGCTAAAAAAATCCGGCTGACATCGCCCCCCCCAAGGCTGCGGCGTAGCCGAGGCGGCCAGCCTGTGATCTGATAGGCACAGGAGATCAATGCGATGAACAAGAACCGTCGGCGAACCGGATGGTGGCTGTTAGTCCTGGGAGCGATTTCGGCGGCACATGATGCGGCGCGACCTGCAACCGCCGCGGAAGCGCCGCTGTCAAAGCTGGCCGGACTGCTCCACAACGAGGACTGCACGAACTTTTTCTATTATCAGGACTTTCCGGAAGGAAAAGCGGGCGAAATCGCCGACCGCTACGTCGATGTCCTGGCCGAGGCCGGCGTGAGCGTGTTGCTGTGCAACACGAACGCTCGGCGGACGAATTATCGCAGCGGAGTCTGGGACGCGTTCTGGGACGGCTACGACCCGGATGGTTCCGACGAGCAGCCGTTCCTGGCGGCGATGCCCCCCGGCCGCCGCGACACGTACCGCAAACTGGTCGGCAACATGCTCGAAGTTCACCGGCAAGGCGTGGACTATCCCGCCCGAATCATCCAACGTTGTCGGCGGCGTGGCATTTCGCCGTGGCTGTCGCTGCGGATGAACGATGTCCATGAGAACGACAACTTGGACCATCCGTTTCATGCGGCATTGTGGCGAAGACGGGAACTCTTCCGCCAAGGGCATCCCGGCTACTACGCCCGCGCGTTGGATTACGCGCATCCCGAGGTGCGGGAGCACTATCGGGCGCTGATCGCCGAATCGCTCGCTCGATACGACCTCGACGGCCTGGAACTGGATTTCCTCCGCGAGCCTTATCTGTTCAGCCTGGGCAAGGAGCAGGAAGGCCGCGCGCTGCTGACGGATTGGTTGCGGACCATCCGTCAACTCACGGACGCTGCCGCCGGGCATCGCGGTCATGCGGTACGACTGGGCGTGCGGGTCCCGTCGTGTCTCGACACGGCGCTGGGCCTGGGGCTCGACGCTCCGGCGTGGGCTGAAGAAGGGCTGGTGGACCTGGTCGTGGCTGCGCCGCGCTGGCAGTCGCTGGAGTTCGATATCCCGCTGGGACGGTGGCGCGAGCGACTGGGCGACCGCGTGACGCTGGCCGGAGGTTTGGAGGTGAATTATCGTCCCTGCGGCGAGCTGCCGGCGCGGTTGGTCACCGCGGACGACGCGGTCGGGGCGGCCGTCGCCGTCCTGTCCGGCGGAGCCGATGTCGTGTACCTGTTCAACTATTTCCAGCATGGTCACCCGCAATGGCCGAGCGCCGAGTACCAGCGCATGCTGCAGTCCTTTTCGTCCCTGGATCAACTGCTCACGCTCCCCCGCCGCCATGCGGTAACCGGCCGCGATGTGGCGGTTCCCGGCGCAGACACCCGTGCGCCGCTGCCGGCCAGCGGGACAAGACTGCCGTTCGCCATGGCATTGGGACCAACGCCGCCGACCGGGTGGCAGGCCGAGGCGACGATCGAGATTGCAGGCCCAAATGCGAATCATGCGCCGCCGGCCGTTTCCGTCAACGGCGTCGCGGGCGAACTGGGCAACGAGGCCGCGGCCGGCGGAAATCGCCTGCTCCGATACGCGATCCCGCCCGGCGCCCTGCCGGGCCAGAACCAAGATACGATCGTGATCACGGCCGCCGGCCAGGATCAGATCAAAGTCTTGCGAGTGGAAGTGCGTTTGCATCCGGGAACGTGACGGGGGAAGTTCAGAACGTCTGACATGGCGCGAGGAGCAAACGATGGATTGTCTGAATCGCCTTGCGGTCGGCGCGATGTGGATTAGTGCGGTTTTCTCCACTGGCTTGCCGGCTGCCGAGACCGGGGTTGGCTTTCTGGTTCCGAGGATCGCAGCGGAACGTATCGACCCCGAATGCGATATGGCTGGGGAAGTCGCCGAGCGGCGGATGACAGCGACCATCATCATGCCTGACGCAAACGGACGGTTCGTCGATCGCCGCGGCCGCGAAGTTTCGCTCGAAAATCTGGGAACGATCTGGTGCCATCACGGTGACACAGCACAACCCGATGCCCCTGTCTTTGACTCGCAGACGTTGGAGGCGTTGCGGCGGTTCGTCGCCGATGGCCGGGGGCTGTGGCTCTCCGGCGGGGCGGTGTCGCTGCTGGAACCGCTGGGGCTCGACACGCTTCGCGCTCCACCGGTGCGGACCGCACAAGATTCCGCTGCGGCCGGCTTGATCCCTCTGGCTACCGGCCACCCTGCATTTTGTGGCCTGGACCTGGATCTGGGCGTGCTGTGGATGTCCAACGCGATCTATCCGGCATTCGCTGAATTCCGCCTGATGAGCGAACCGGCTCGGGGGATGATCCTCGCGCACTGTCCCGGCGAGCCGGATTGCCCGCTGGTCGAATACGAGTTGGATAAGGGCCGTGTAATTGCGCTGGGTTGGCGGCTGAATCCGCTGTACGGCCATGCGCCGTCGGCCTTTCGGACGAACTTTGAGCACTTAGCGGCAAACCTGGTTCGCTACCTCGGCGACCCCCACGCGTGGCGGCCGCTTGCGATCCGGGCCGGGACGCGCCCGCCGGGCGCGGCAGCCGAGCCGGCCGTCTCCCCGGCGCAATGGCGATCGCTTGAGCTGGCGATTCGCGATCTATGGGACACGTTTGGCCGGGAGTATCCGCGAGGTGAAGAGTTCTGGGGGCGGCTAGCGGCGTTGAAAGCAAGGCAGGCCGAGATCGGCAAGCAGGAACACAGCCCTGCCTCCAACGCTCTGGCTGAAGGTGATCTCGCGAATGCAGTGCGCGAGTTCAAACAGCTGCAAACGGAAGCCTTGTTGGCCAATCCACTGCTGGACTTTTCGCGATTGCTGGTCGTCAAGCGGGCCACTCGGCAGTTAGGCCTGCCGGCGAATTATCTGGGCAACTCCAGCTTGCCGCCAAACGGCTATGAAAACCAGATCGCCGTCCTATCGCCGGTCCGTCCGGGCGGGACCGTGACCGGCCTCTATCAACCTGCGCACGACCGGTTCGTCGGTGACGTGCGGCTCGATTACGACGCCCGACGACTGATGTTTTCGATGCCCAACACGGGCGGACGCTGGCGGGTATTCGAGATGGACGTGGACGGTTCGGGGCTTGAGGAACTGCAGCTGATCGACGAGCCCGACGTGGACAACTACGACGCTTGTTACCTGCCCGACGGTCGCATCGTCTTCAGCTCGACCGCCTGTTTCGCCGGCATCCCCTGTGTCAACGGCGAAGGGCATGTGGCCAATCTGTACCTGCGGGAACGCAGCGGTGCGATCCGCCAGCTGACGGTCGAACAGGACCACGATTGGTGTCCCACGGTGCTGAACAACGGCCGGGTGCTCTATCTCCGCTGGGAGTACACCGATCTGCCGCACGCCTTTTCCCGGATCCTGTTCCACATGAACCCGGACGGCACGGAGCAGATGGAGTATTACGGCAGCAGTTCCTATTGGCCGGCCGCGATGTTCTATGCGCGGCCGATCCCGAATCATCCGACGAAGGTGGTCGCGATCGTCACCGGGCATCATGGGGCGGCGCGGATGGGCGAGTTGGTGATTTTCGATCCGGCTCGAGGACGGCGCGAGGCCCAGGGCGCCGTGCAGCGCATCCCCGGTTACGGGCGCCGCGTCGAGCCCGCCGTGCTGGACCTGAGCGCGGATCAGCGTTGGCCGAAATTTCTGCATCCCTATCCGCTGAGCGACAAGCATTTCCTGGTATCGTGCCAGCCGCACGGGGATGCCTTGTGGGGGATTTATCTGGTCGACACGTTCGACAACGCCGTCCTGTTGGCCGAGCAGCCGGGTTATGCGATGTTCGAACCGATTCCGCTGCGTCCGACGCCCCGGCCGCCTTGCATTCCGGACAAAGTGGACTTGGGACGTCAAGACGCCGACGTGTTGATCGCCGACATTTATCGCGGAGTGGGGCTCCGGGGCGTGCCTCGCGGCGCGATCAAGTCGCTGCGCGTGATCGGTTACCAGTTCGCTTACCAGGGCATGGGCGCCGAGCCGTACAGTGTAGGGATGGACGGGCCTTGGGATCCCAAACGCGTGCTGGGCATCGTACCCGTCGAGGCCGACGGCTCGGCCCACTTCCGCGTGCCGGCGTGCACGCCGATTGCCTTGCAGCCGCTGGATGCCGCGGGCCAAGCGGTGCAGCTGATGCGAAGCTGGTTCACGGCGATGCCCGGCGAGGTCGTCTCGTGCGTCGGCTGCCACGAGCCGCAGAACACGGCTCCGCCGGTCGCCCGGACGTTGGCCCCGAACCGTCCGCCGGCCGAGATCGAGCCGTGGTACGGGCCGGCGCGGGGATTCGCCTTTCGCCGCGAGGTGCAACCGGTGCTCGACCGGCATTGCACGGGCTGTCACGACGGCCGGCCGCAAGCGGACGGGCCCCGATTGTGCAGTTTCGTGGACGGCGACAACGCGCCGGTTCAATCCAACGCCAACCGCCACAATCAAGAGGCCCGCTTTTCGCCGTCGTACTATTCGTTGCGGCGGTTCGTCCGTACGCCGTGCAAGGAAAGCGATATGCACGTGCTGAGTCCGTGGGAGTACCATGCCGATACGACCCGCTTGGTCCAACTGCTCCGCAAGGGACACTACGACGTCCAATTGGAGCCAGAGGCATGGGACCGCTTGATCACGTGGATCGACCTCAACGCGCCCTTCCACGGGAACTGGTTCGACATCCGCGGCGACGAGATCGGCGACCTCGTCCGGCATCAATCCCAGCGGCGCGCTCAGATGCTGAAACGGTATGCGGGAACGGACGGGACTCTCGAAGAATCGCCCGGGCAGCATGCCGGCTCGAAACGCGAGCGAGCGACCGAATCGATCGTGCCGGGCACCGAACAGCCCTCGCGGGCGGCGACGGCTGTGGATCTCCTGGCGCCGGAGCTTCGGGTGACAGGGGCGGAGCATGGGACGCGGGGGGACGATGTACTCGCGATCCGGCTGTCGCCGGAAATCAGCCTCGATCTGGTGCGGATTCCGGCGGGCGAGTTCGTGATGGGGCAGGAGGACGGTTGTGCCGACGAGCGTCCGGCGGGCCGAGTGACGATCGACCGGCCGTTTTGGATGGGACGTTTTGAGATCACGAACGAGCAGTTTGCGCTGTTCGATCCCACGCACGACAGCCGTTGGGAGAATAACGATTTCATCAAATTCGGTCCGGGGGAACTGGGCTGGACGCTGGCCCGGCCCAAACAGCCGGTGGTGCGCGTGTCGTGGACCCAGGCGACGGCCTTCTGCCGCTGGCTGGCCCAGACGACGGGCCGGCCATTTAGACTTCCGAGCGAGGCGCAGTGGGAATACGCTTGCCGGGCCGGCACCGAGACCCCGCTTTGGTATGGCGCGGTGGACGACGATTTCTCGGCGGTGGCGAACGTCTCCGACCGCAGCCACCAGGCCATCGACCCGTTCGGCGACCCAAACCGTCCGAACGTAATCGCCCCTTGGCGTCCGGCTGACACGCGACACAACGATTACAGCCGCGTTTCGGCGCCCGTCGGCAGCTATCGGCCGAACTGTTGGGGCTTGTTCGACATGCATGGCAACGTGGCCGAGTGGACCCGCTCGGAATATCGGCCTTATCCCTTCTGCGACGTCGACCGAAGCGACGGGACGGGCGCAAAACGAACGGTGCGCGGTGGCTCGTGGTACGACCCGCCCCAGCGGTGCCGCGCGGCGTTTCGTCAGGCCTACCTGGCCGATCAACCGGTATACGACGTCGGTTTTCGCGTGATCTGTGAGTGAAGCCCGAAGGGCTCGTGTCGCAAGCAAGTTTTCCTGCTGGGCGAATTTGGGGTCGGGCGAATTTGGGGTCGGGCGAATTTGGGGTCGGGCGTTCAATATTCAATTTTGGCCGATAGAGAGTCCAACCATCGAGCCGAGCCGAGAGCGGCA